>Ga0208259_1000435_pt1 | contig 12227 bp, 19 predicted proteins | sample CryBogCBH22May08_FD_184618 | JGI IMG/M metagenome (GOLD analysis project Ga0208259, IMG submission 184618) | Freshwater microbial communities from Crystal Bog, Wisconsin, USA - CBH22May08 (SPAdes) | ecosystem: Environmental > Aquatic > Freshwater > Lake | place: Crystal Bog, Wisconsin, USA... | reverse complement strand
CACCAGTCCTGTGCCGAATATGATCTGGCATAATGAGAACCAACTCGCATAACAGCACCAACACGAGGCTCGGCATTCTCAATCTCTTCTACCGAGACAACCTTACCGGTATCTTGATCAAAAGCCGGAATACGAGCAAGACTCATCAGACCGCTATCTCCAGCACCATCTCTTGTTCTATATAATGAATATGACATCACGAAGTCCTATAACTAAACTGTGCAGCAGGAACCTTTAGATCCTTACCTTCGTATTCATGTAGCAATGCTGTGCAGAGGGCGTTCCACTGATTAGCAATCCTATCCCAGTTGTACCGATAATCCGCAAAAGTCTTCTGGAACTGTAGATATGGATACATATCAGTTTCTTGCATCCGATTGATGGTATCATTTAGGACGGCATAGAACATATTAACATGAACATTCTGGTCCTTATCCCAGTTATATTGGATTGTAACAGAACCAGATGTATCTGTCAACCCAGCATAGTTAGGGTGGATACAAACACATCCAGCCGACATAGCTTCAATCAATGAACGACTGTTACATTCTGGCCAGATAGACGGATAAGCAAAGATATGAGCCTTTGCTACATGTTCACGAACAACATCATTTGAAGCAAATCCATGATAGTTGATCTTAGGATGGTTGCGGCACCGATCAAACAGTTCCTCGAACTGCTGATCCGCCTCAGCCCAACCATAAATCTTGTAACTGGAAAATACATCCAGAACTAGATTATCATGGTGCTTACAGAGTTCCTCAAACACAGGAACCAGAATAGATAGTCCTCTCTGTGGTGTGCTGGTGTAGATCAGACGAATCTCTTCCTTTGTATCACCCTTATTGATTGGACCAAATGGATCAATAGCGGTGTCAATCACACAAGTCTTCTGGTCATGTGGAATACCCAGATGGGTCTGGAACTGTTGCATTTGCCAGTTTCCGCAATACACAATCTTATGAAACCGATTGCGACTATTAGCATCAGCCAGATGACTTAGCTGCTGGTCCCAAGGAAGGTCATGAACATGTAATATCCTTATGCGATCATCATGAAGCTCCCTTACGCGAGACGGTATCAACTGGAACTTATCGTGAAACTTTGGATCAAGACGAGAGATAATCCCCTCCATCATCATTTCTGAACCACCTTTAGAGTTGGCATTCATTTCGTTGCGTGACCACAACTTAGGATCAATATTCATTCATTTTAGCCTTTACATGTTCATAATGGGAAGTAATAATACCAAAAATATCCACTGTGGGCTCCCACTTTAGTTCCGTTCTGATTGCGGTTGGATCACAGAATAGATAGCCGGGATCGCCGGGACGCTTAGGTGCATAGTCAAAAACTAGACCATAATACATACGAACAAAACGAGCAATATCCAGATTAGAATAACCAACTCCGGATCCTACATTATATTCGGTATATGAAGTTGGAGCATCTGTCTGTATTTCCTTTGCGGCTGCAATAAGAGCCTGACAGACATCATAGACATGGACATAATCCCTAACACAAGTTCCATCTCCGGTGGCATAATCATTGCCATTGATGTAGAATGTCTCATTATTTATAGACGCCTGACACATCTTGGTGAGAATGTGTGGCTGATCCAAATCCTGTCCCATACCAGCATAACTGCCGGTGACATTGAAGAACCTCATAGAATATGCGCGCATACCATATGCTTCACAGGCTTGTTCTAGGATTCGTTCACCGAACCATTTACTCCAACCATAAGGGTTGATAGGATAACCAGCATCTTCTTCTTTAAGAGCAATATTCTTGTTAGGATCACCATAAGTTGCAGCAGATGATGCAAAGATGATTGGTGTATCAGGCTGTTCGTTTTTGATATTCTTTAGCATATCAATCATGCCAGAAACATTATTATCAAAATAATCCAGAGGATTCTTTACCGATGGACCAAGTAGACTATTAGCACCTAGATGGAAAATTACATCATACTTATGCTGAATATATGGTCGAGGATTTCCATAATGACCAACATAGTAATGATGAAAATCTGTCTCATCAAGTTCCCAATGAACTGGTTCTTTCAGATCAAGACCAAAGACCTGCCAGCCTTCATCTTTTAGAATCTTACAGAGAATACGACCGATATAGCCCTCGGCACCGGTTACCAAAGCCTTCACGATACGCGCTCCTCATATACAGTGGTAGGAACATAAGGGAAATCAATGTATACACGACTTTCTTTACAGGCGAAATAAGACTTGCTCTTTTCGCCGTCTTCATTTGTATACCAGTCCCAGAAAACCTTGCCTTCAATATCATATGCTCTACCATCAAAATCTTTGAATACTCGACTGCATCGCTTATTCTGATAACGAGTTTCATCATCATACTCAAGAAGAGTCCATTCTGAATCTTCTCCAGTAAGTGGAGACAGAGGCTCCCAACGAAGCAGTTTCTCCAAACAGTTAGTGACATATGATGCTGAGAACCCAGAATGTCCTTGTTCTGCAAACTTTTCTACCAGTTCAAGAATGGCATTCCGACCCATTGCATTATATTCATCACCATCTTCGGTCATACCAATTCGGTCAAGTTCACTCTTTGCATATTCTAACATATTACTCATTCTTCAATACTTCCTAGTTCTTCTAATTCTCGTTGTTTATACATATCAGCAACTTCTAGAATGAGACTTAACACCGCCAAGGGACTAATCCTTGTGGCGATATTAACCACAATCCACTTGGCAACCACTGCCTTAAAAGTTTCCCAACGAGTTAATGGCTGCTTCATTCTGTAATTTCCTCAATTACTGTATAACCGATTACACTATCAACATCAAAACTGCGCCAAGAATTCTTATCAAGATCAAACACAGGAACAACTCCTTCAGATTTTTTACGAGTGGTTTCCTTAGTCTTTTCTGGTGCGGTATAATACTCAGCAATAATTAATGGATTACGAGTGCAGAGCATAGTTCGCTCGGTGCCATCCTTCTTAGTGAAAGTAACACGAATTGTCGCACCATTATTAAGATCTTGTTCAATCAGAGATTCTGAAAAATACTTTTCAAGATCATCATAGCCACCGATACCGATATGAATTGTAAATTCCTCATCATCTTCAACCCAAATCTGAGGAAAAGTTTTGGCCTCTGGAACTAGTTCTAGAAGTTCTTCACGAGTAAAATCCTTATTTAGTGTAAGGTAACTATACTCTCCGCCCTTTTGCTTAATTAGTGCCTTGGCTCGTTCACAAAAAGGGCAACCGTCCTTGCCATAAATTACAAAATTCATTTTCAATACTCCAAAAATTCATCAAGCACACGCTGAATGTGCTTCTGTTTAGGCTCCCGTTTCTTATCAGGAACTACCTTAGGCTTATTATATTTCCAGATATTACCAGCTACTGGATTACGAGTCTTTGACATAATCACCTCCATGAAATATTATATATCATGATCTCAGAACCGGGATGCTTATTCTGTAGATAAGACTGAACAGCAAAATCTGATTGAGCGCCATTTAGCTGAACGATATTCCCCTGAATGCGAGTTCGACTTAGAGATCCATTCCTACCGTGGGAATAATCTGCAACAAAATTCTTCATAATTATGCTCCATACCTGCAAATATCTTCAAACTCTTCATCGCTCATTGCGAGATAGTCCCACTCGGTGTAGCCCCAGCGGTCAACACCATCACCAATGCCGACATAGTTGCCGTCAGCATCAAACGCGCTGTATCCGTAACTGTCGTAACCGTTTTCATCGTAGTTGTCAAAGTAAAGACGAGTGTCATAGATTTCGCCTCGCTCTTTCATTTCAAGAGTCCATTCGGGAGGGATCTGGCGGTCTGCATTATAGCAGTAATCAGTGTAGGGGCGATCCACATCCTTGCGAGTCAGTACCGGGCTGTATTTACCTTTGCTCATAATAAAATCTCCTTCGTTTCGATATGCCATTTATACCAATGATTCGAAAAGGAGTCAAGTCTATATTATCGTCTACCTACAAAAAGGGTTTTGTTGACAAACTTTGGCTTAGAAAATAGATACCAGCAGCAGTTGTCTTTGCCAGAAGATTTGCTGCCCTCAATCCATTTAACTCTACCAACAGAGATAATGGCTTCACATCTATTCATAAAAGGAATTGATTGTTTGGTATGCATCCAATCTGCGTCAAACAAAAGCCAAGTCGGAAGTTGGTTGCTAAAATGTTCAATCATAGGATGAAGTAAATTACGATCCCATGGAGGATTAGTAATAATATAATCAGCACCCGAGGACAAATCTAATTCAAGGGCATCTGCTTCTTTAATATTATCTGCCTGAGGTTCAATATCCCATGCACCTTTACAAAGAAGTTTATTAGATTCTAGATGATTAATTAATCTACCATCACCAGCACATGGCTCATAAAATGTAGCATTTGGCATAAGATGTGGAAGTAAAGGAATTACTGCTGAAATTGGAGTGGGATAATAGTCTTTAGAAACTCGTTCAAAATCACTTCGTTTACCCATAATAAAATACTTTCATAATTAATATATCCAGATAGAATATGATCGCTTAATACGAGTATACACTATCTGGATATATTGTCAAGACCAATTGATAAATCTATTTACATATTTATAGATCACATGCAATCATAGCTAGAATTACTTCCTTAGCAAATCCAGAACGAACAATATCTTCCACATTAAACCCAACAGATTTTATTGATGGAATATGAGAGCATAGACGCAAAATAGAGTCTGCACAAGATTCTTCGGAAAACCGCTTAGATGTCAAATCATCCTGTTTGCGATCACCACAGAGAATAATCTTAGTGTTTTGTCCAATACGAGTTAATACAGTTACCGCATTTTGAAGATTTGTGTTCTGAAACTCATCAAAAATGACAATAGTATCATCAATTGTCTGGCCACGCAAGAACGAAGTTGACTCAAATTGAATGATACCTTTATTCTTCAATGTTTGATATGCATTTGGATTATCAAATAGTTTAGCACAAATTCCAACATAAGGAGTTTCGAATTCTGCCATTTTTTGTTTAGCAGATCCCGGCAAAAATCCGATATCTTTACCTGATTGAGCACTTCTAATAATGATTACTTTTTTATATTTGGTATTTGGTTTATTCAATACTTCATCTAGAGCCAAATATAAGCTGATGAAACTCTTTCCGGTTCCGGGGCACCCATGGAGTATAAGATTTTTATCTTCTCTATAATACTTAAAAGTTAATTTCTGATTATCCGTCATTGGTTTAATGTTTTGAAGTTCAAGTGGCTTTGGTTGAGACTTATGAAGTTGAATTACATTATTGGAATTTCTTTTTGCTTTCCTAGCAGATTTGCGCTGACGGCGTGATGGTTGTTCAGTATATTCTTCTACAGTATCAAAGAAGTTTTGGTGACTCATACAGGAGGTTACCTTTTATTAGAAGGGCTAGAGTAATTCTCACTTGCTCCATAATAACAGCGAACTTATGATGTTGAGGTAGAGACATTATGCCTTTTTTGTTGTCGCTTTACTGCTTCTCTAGATTTAGTTGCTCTGATGCCCTTATCACCATGCTGTTCGGCCAGAGGTGATGTGGGATTAGAACGGGCGATTCTACCAAGCATATCATTGAAACCGGCATCTGGCTTGACACGATCACCATGACCGCCAATGATGTTAATTGAAAATACTGGATTGATGTGTGGATTATCGGAGAGAAATTGCTTCATGTCATCATAAGACATGATATCATCCCATTGTTCTTGGGTTTCATTGTTGAAAAACTCATATAACGGCATTGCGTCTCCTTCTCATATTTCTATTTATCATTTCTCATACTTCTATTTATCATTTTCGCCATTTAAAGCCGAAAACCAATTCCTGCATTTTTCTTTGAAACCAGTTTGGAATATGTCCTTCAAGACTTGAAACGGTTGTTCCGGGAAACATCTCTACTTTCCAGTCAGAATACTTTGGTTGTAGGATTATCGTCGCAATATCAAATTCTGACCAATCAATGGTCATATTAGTCCCAGAGTCCCCTATAGTAGATCCCGAAAAGTCTTGTTCCGTTGTTGATTCGTTTTTGCCACTCATTGTATCCATCCTTATCAAACCCATTTTTGAAAAACTGTGATTCTACATCATCGTTGTCAATAATCTGGGAAAAACTCCATATCACCTCGTCAAGAACCCATTCCCACCGTTTGTGCCAATGTTCATCAGTATCACCATCAACATTGTGCTGTTCAGAACGAATGTGTTCAGGAACATCCTCGTTTGCCACATCAGGAGAACCCCACTTACTCTCCCTCAGTTTCAAAAGCATAGGATGAATGATCAATGCCAATGTATGATCCATACTCCATAAATCATAATTGTCAATCTTGATCTTGATCTTGCGATCACGACTATACCACCAACGATTGATAGGAAGAAAGAAATCACTCAACTTATCAAATAAACCAAACACAATCTTATCGTGCCAAGTATATTCTGACTCATCTAGATAATACTTGTCCACAGCGCGCCAATGTTCGTATTTTCTTTCTAGTCCTCGGATAGGAATCAAGTCGCTCATGTATGGTGGAATATGAATTTTCATCCTAGAATCAACCCTGTAGTTTGACGAAGATATTGATCTGCAACAGTCTTATCTGTCTTGAATGATACGATAATTGACGACTTGGGAAATTCTAGAGTAATATCTTCTGGCGCTGAAAATGCATAGGGAACAAGACCCAGACCCTGTTGTCCCATCATAAAAGTTACTGGCTTCTTTAGTGCAGTAGTATCACCAACACTTTCCTGATAACGACCAATAATTTCATCACCAGATACCAGCTTGATAGTAATCACATCATTATATTCCATTATAAATCTCCATTAAATAAAATCTTTAAACGTCAATGCTTGTTCTTGAATTGCATCCATATACTTGCCATCATCTTTGATAGACAATTTTGCAAGATGTTTGACTGTAGGAAATGTTTTTTTGATACATTTATTATCTAAAAGTTCAATATGAATCTTTTCTCTACTAACATCTTGTTTCATTCTACATTGAATTGGCCTAATATATACTTTATCTTGACTGGGAACTAAGGCCCATTGAAAAATCGTTCTCATTTGTCTAGGCGTATATTCTACTCTAAACAAGTTCATTTGTAAATCATTATCTAACTTCTGTGACATATTATCTAACATTTGTTCTGGAGTTTTAGCATTTCTTACGGCTCGTTCGGCCAATTCTTTACGTCTCTCACTAGATTTACGCCACATATCTTGTTTACCCTCAACCCCATATTGAAATCCAGCCCAAGGAAATTCAACTCCATGATTAGTCCTTACTACTGTTTCTGAAGTGGGAACAATTCTTGATGTTGCTTTATATTCACCTTTACCATCATTAGTTTTAGCCGCTTCAACCAAGATAAATTTACTTCTGTTACATATAAAAAGAAATCCAGTCAACTTTTTTGATATTAGATACTTAGCTGCTTCTTCTGGCGTTTCCATTGCCAAAGCTTTTTGAATCTTACTCCCATCAGAACGATCTGTTTCATCATCAATATTTGGAGTTAGGCTGGCTGTGATGATTGTTAACCCTTTATAATTCATACCTTCATCATATCCAGTATTTTTATCATGCATCAAAAAAACCTCACCAACTTTTGGATGAGTTTCATCTTCAAAACTTATATCAGAAACATAATCTTGGTCTCTATTTTTAGCAATCACCCAACCAAGATTTGGAAGATATTTGGCTACAACTACGCACATGAATAATAACTCCTTTGGAACTATTTATCATTTCCTTACTATATGGTCTGCACAAGTCGATGCTGCCCATGCTCTAGGTTTTAATTCTGCGTCAATCCCCAAAGATCCTCTAACCCATCCGAGTGCTTCACGAACTGCAATATTAGATTTGTATCTTGGGTTCGGATTTAAATCTAAATGGATTGATAAAGATCTATCATCTAAAACCTCTAAAATCTCTGTGGCCGCTTCTACTGCCATCTGAACTTCCATCATAAGTCTCTGTTTTAAATTGCCATAATCTTTCATATCAACAGAGTTATGGAATATTTTACACCCATGTTTGGAATCTATATGGATAATAATAACTGTGGAATATTTGGCATATCTCTCACCATCTTTAGTGAAAATGATCGAGTCGGCCCCCACATAAATGGAACTAGACCGACTCGATTCTTTTATAGCATTCTTTGCATCATCAAACATTAATCACCTATTATTGGCACGGCGGCTAGGATTCGAACCCAGACGAACGGATTTGGAGACCGTCATGCTACCATTAACATCACCTCCGCATTAATTATTTAGTAATAGTCCAGAAATCACAAGCCAACTTTGGATCTATAACATACTTATAGGGCAATGTAAAGTATCCATTATCGCCCCAATCTGGCCCCCAAGAATTTCTTACAATGAATTTTTTTGTGGAATCTTTGAATCCTACAAGCAAAACTGCATGACCCCCGATTGCTTTCTCAAAAATTCCCGGCATATCTACTTCGCCACTATCAGCAACGTCTTCAGATTCAAAAGACGGATAAACAGTAAATCCAAATACAATAGGATATCCAGAAGCAAGAACTTTTTTAATACTATCTAAATCCTGATTGACTTTAGCATAACCAGAAATCTTACGAGTTAATCCGTCTTGATATGCTTCAACAGTTGGTTTTATAGTAAACTTTTTCTCATCATATGGCCATACAGTCTCGGAACAGGCTCCTTCTTCTGAAAGAACTTTGATACCATCGCTGATATGGGCACCAGCATCTTGAGAAACAGTTCCTTCAACTTCCCGCTCATTATAGTAAACAAATAGTCTACTAAGATGACAGAATTGTCCATTAGATTCTAGGTCTTTATCTTTATTTTCTAGGTATTCTAAAGCACCAACTAAAGCATTTCCCGTGCAAGATCCAATATTTTTTTGATCAAATACAGGAGAACAATATTGTCTCAAGTCAATTTTATCAGGAATTGGTTCAGCAGTTAATTTAAATGCTGCATGGTTTTCAACATAGACATCATCAGGATTTTCTGGGGATTTAACCCAACCGTATTTATTGGACATAGGAAATTCTCCATTAGGGATCCTATGCATATTTATGAAATGCTGGATGGGGTCAGGAAAAGGCTCAAATTGGCATTAGTGTTATAATGAATCTGCTCAAGAAGTAATTATTGAGATAATCTTTTGGATTTCGCTGATGCAGCCACAATCTTTAAAGTTCCTTTAATGTCAGAACTTTTTCTCACTATTGCAGCATCTTCTACTACATCTGGATTATACATTTTAAAATTATCGCCATGGCCGACTAAAATATGGCAATCTAAATCCATACAAAGTGTGATTAGATTGGTTGGGTCTAATTCAAGTTCTGGATGAAGATGAAATGGTTTTTTATGGTGAATCTGAAGTTTATTTTTAGATCCGCAACAAGCACACTCTGGATTATTTTCTTTATATTTATATTCAACCTCAGGCCATCTAGAGCTTCTTTTACTCTTATTCTTTAATTGATATACATGATGTCTGGCTAGACGAAGTATATGACCGATCATTGCATTTCCCCACAAATAGTTTTTGATTCTATTTATGAAGAAATGGGGTGCCCTATATCCACCGGTATCCAGAAGATATTATTCTCTTACTCTGCCGACACCCAACAGAGTCGTATCTCACCAACTATCTTGATCATTCCTGCGATGAGATGCACCAATGATCTATATTCGGCTCAGCAGTTCGGGTACTTTGACCCTCATATTGTGCCTTGATGTTACTTATGCATCAGCAACACCTTCCGAATTCTTACGCTCTCCACTTTCCATTTACAATGAAGACCATCTGCCGCTTGCCATTCTTGTGAATTAAACAATGTGCATGGTGCCATGTTGACAAACCGCTTACATAGGATAAATTAAAGATACTAGAAGTTCCTACTGTATAGTTGCCCTTATCAATTACAGGAGAGTGCGAATGTCCAGTAATAGTCTTCACAGGAATATTAGAAAACTGCTTCGAAGATCCACGAGATCCATTAGTTCCGCGATCACCATGATTAGATATTTCAACATCACAGATCTTAAATGCTTCGTTGCGACTTAGGAACTTTGTGTTTTCGTTCAAATATTCATCAGCAAACAATTCGAATGGTTCTGGACAATGGACATTCCCATCATTCATATTAGTTTGCTTTAGCATTCTATACATCAATTCATGATATAGTAAAGCATTTTCTGGATCATTCTTAGGATCACATTCATTTAACCATCTCATCAAATGCTCATTATGATTTGATGCAATCATAATATTGGTGGCACCTTTTGGTGTAGTGTCTTTAATGAAATTAATTGTCAGCATAAGTTCATTCAAAACAGACCCCATGCCCTTAGAATGATGTTTAGCGAACTTCAGAAACACATTATTCCGACCATGATGACTGGCAGAAAAGAAATCTAGAACATCGTGACGAACAATATACTTTGGTTTAAGAATCTTAGCCAGAGACTTAGGACCATCATATGTTGCCTCCCTTACCTTAGGATCAACAAATAGAGCGTGTTCGTCACCAGTAACTAGACCCTCAATAGTCTGATCGGAATTCCAACCAATGTCAGAATAATATCGATCTAGATCAGAAAATCCTTCTCCATCAAAATTTAGATGACGAATGAAGAAATCCTTATCCTTATCAAATTCCAGAACAACAGCAGACATTGAATGATTAAATGCGGCCTTATATCCAGCCTTAGTTGTACTATATTGCTTTAGTGTAACAGCACCAGTTGTTGTGGCAATGGCAGGATATGGCTGTGCATTTCTAGGCAAAGTCCTCAGAGAAACCTGAGGGTGGCCAATAATGACATTATATCCCTTTGATAAACCATCAATACCTGTCAAAGGATTCTCTGCTGTTGCCTGAATCTTCAATCCACCAAGGATTCGAATATTATGGCTCACATCAAAATTGTTTTCAACTAGATATGGAATAACCCGATGATCATACCAGCATTCATCATCTTCTCCAACGGCAAGCATAGATGGATTCTTATACTTAATAGGAAACACAACTAGCTTGGCCTTATTTGCATTACAATATTGAAGAAGTGAATTAAAAAACACCTCATCAACCGGTGAATTGTTTAATGCTGTAGTGAAGACGAGTTTCTTTGCTGATTTGAGTTCAATAAGATATTCTTCATCACGGAAATAATGAATATCATCATTGAGTGATTCAGACGAATCTTCAGAGGAATTGTCTTCTTTAGAAACTACAAAAGTCTCTCCGCATTCATTACAAGTATAGCCAAGACATTTATCCTTACCCATAAAACGCATTCCGAGCTTCTTAAGATTTTCAGAATCACAATTAATACATTGCATAAAATTTCCAATCAATTAGTTGAAAAGGTGAGCCGGTTAGAGGAATTGAACCCCTGACATCCAACTTACAAGGTTGGCGCTCTACCATCTGAGCTAAACCGGCATTAATGTCTGGAGCGGAATGAGATAATCGAAATCTCCTAAACGGAATGGAAATCCGTTGCATTGCCACTATGCTAATCCCGCACTATCTGTATTTATGGATGCCCCACTAGGCCACGATCCTAAACTCTTCTGACTCAAAATCAGATGTGTTGCCAATTACACCATGGGGCATTAATTTATATAATTCTGGTGGGGACACCGGGACTCGAACCCGGATGAGATAAACTCGTCGCGTTTTAAGCACGATGTGGCTACCATTACACCATATCCCCGAATATCAAAACTGTTTAGAAGAACACAGTAGCAAGGTTACTATACCTTTAATTATGTGGCCACATCTACTGCATTCACCTAAAGAGTTTTGGTGGACCCTGCTGGTTTCGAACCAGCGACCTAGAGATTAAAAAGCTCTTGCTCTACCTACTGAGCTAAGGGTCCAATAAATATTAGCAAATCCTAAAAAAGAAACCTCCCAACATTTGCATTGACTAGTTACAAATGTTGCCGTCTGTGATCAGATCGGATCTTGTCATATTTCAGACAGGGAACGGAGGCAATATAAAAATCAAAGATATATAAATAAAGTGTGACTCGCGATACTCCAATATCCAGTCACTCTAATTCTGTCAAGGAGAATCAGCATGACTATTTATTCAGATTTTGTATTCTATGATAAATTAATATCGCCAGTCAATGGTTATGAG
>Ga0208259_1000434_pt1 | contig 12240 bp, 9 predicted proteins | sample CryBogCBH22May08_FD_184618 | JGI IMG/M metagenome (GOLD analysis project Ga0208259, IMG submission 184618) | Freshwater microbial communities from Crystal Bog, Wisconsin, USA - CBH22May08 (SPAdes) | ecosystem: Environmental > Aquatic > Freshwater > Lake | place: Crystal Bog, Wisconsin, USA... | reverse complement strand
ATGCTAAGGCAGGATACGAACTCAGATTGGCCGACGAAGCGCTTGTGCAAACAAGAAATTCTCCAGTGACAACATTTCTCGTAACTCCGAGTGCCGATACTTCTCCGAGAGATGTAAATTTGAGCGGGTGCTGTGATGAGACACTATATGTTTGTAATGTTGTGGTTGCAATACTTGGGAGAGAATTTACAGATTGCCAAGTAGTAGTAAGAACTCCATAAGGAGTCAAGGCCAAAGTATTTCCAGTCAATGCTCCAACGAAAACTTTATTTGTTGCCGTATCTGTTATGTAAAATATATTTGTATAGTTTTTATCAATTGCAACGCATTGACAACTCGTGAAATCCGCGCCAGTAATAGTGACTTGAGTCCAGCTATACATCGGAGTTAGATTTTTCAAAAAGGTTAGAAAGATATTGCATCCCGATGTTACAACAGTATTAAACAGAAAAGTCCCAGTCTCCGAATAGAATGAAACTGTCTTGTTATCAAAGTTGAGGATAGCCAGTTGATTGCATTCTGCCTTCCGACAAAAGACGTGTCCTGTTGCGAAATTCCCATTTGATACAATCACTGTTGCCGTTGGAAGACCAGAATATGTCGAGTTGAATACCAAACTCGTAATCTGGTTTGGATTTGAAGCTTGACCATATGAATTGGAAACCCATATATTTGGACCATCGAAACATACTCCAAACATCTGCTGTGGGCCTGCGAATGGCATAAACGCGGGTTGTGTTAAAGTTGGAGTCGTGGGATCCGTCATAGTATAGATTGACATAAAAGAGCCTTGCGTCACTGCTAAATAACTAACTCCGGTATTAATACCTGCTCCAATATAACAGAAAGCATTAGGGAATGTCAATTGGGATACCGGAGTATCTGTTGGTCCAGACAATATTTGCACTATTGTTGTATTACCTTCTGTTCCAACCGCTACAGCACTCCATTGGGTTCCCCCATCATCTCCTCCTCCGTAAAATCCGTATGCATATAGCCCTGCAGCAACAGTAACAGTAGAATTAATCACAGTAAACACCTGAGATGGCATCGAAATAGTGCCAGTAATTAAATGAAGAATACCCTCCGGACCAAGGCCAGAAATACAACCGTGAATGACACCATTCGCATCCGTGTAAACTCCAGCAAGTTGTGCATCAGACAGGCTATATTCGACTACAATGCCAGCAAAGTTTGCGACATAATCAACCTGATTAAATGCGGTTGTCGTTGTAGGCATAGGGAAATTAACTCCAACTGAAACCATATTCGTAAGATTATCTATTCCTCCGGCAGTGAATAGGACTCGAGGAGAAATTGGGATATTTGATTTGTAAAGATTATTATCTTGTCCAACTGCGAAAGCCAATCCAGTATTGGTTTGAAAGTCAAAATTTTCAATTCCAACTGTAGGAGATACTTTAAAATTCGTTTGGATTATTGCCTCGAGAGGTTGGGTATTGCTCTGTGTATCGAGAGTGTATAATACGGATGATAAGGGGGAAGCAATCAAACTATTTCCATATGCACAATAAGTATCGGGAGACGAAGTTATAGAAGTTATGAGTGATTCGGCAATATAGGCATATGGAACACCTCCAGTCCCGCCTGAATAAGGAAAGGAGTATACACCATAACCATCAATCGCCACACCATAACCAACTTCTTGAATAGGCATTAGGGCTTGTTTCCCGTTATTCCACTCTCCTCCATCAGAAATTGCTAGAGTGGTATTTATATTTTTTAGTGTATGGGGGGCGGTAAGAGTCGTTCCATACAAAAATGGTTCACTATTAAGTCCAGTAAGTAAAAACGCATTTTCATCGTGAAGGATAGCAGATTGATTTCCGAGATGAGTTATTTCAGTTAGAGGGATAGGAGATGAAATAGGATTATATAGAGCATCATATACCTGAATCATATTCGTGTTGTATCCAACAATAGTTATTTGGTCAGAGCACACCGTTGAAACATTAAAAAGTGGATTGTTGTTAAAATCAACAAGGATAGTTGTGACCAACTTCAAATCTACATTGGTTAAACTATTGGTATTCGCAAATACTTGGACTCCAGAATTGAGGGAGGCAAGATAAATAACTTGATTCCTGTCAATTGTAATACATTGTAAATCTGTATAAGTATTATCACTTATGTATACGGTTGGAGACTCAGTAGCGTTTGAAAAAACGTAAAATAGAGTATTTGGCAGATTAACGCCATTACCACCTATACAATACAAATTTTCGTAATCATCCACAACAAACATCGATATATACGGGATATAGGCTGATAAGTCTACTGATCCAAGTGGCGTCAAGACTCCAGTATCAGAATATTGGGATTTTGTAATCACTCCGCCATTTGACTTCCAAATAATATTTGCAGTCGTTGTATTTAGTTGTTCGACATATGCAGATCCCGATGATGAACCCTGACGAAGCTCGATTTGCCACGCGTGGAAAGGAATATTCGACTGTGTAAGTGGGATAGTATCGAGCGGAACTTTTGCCTTTACCAGTCCAACTTGGAACTGAGAAGCATCTTTAATCAGTGGATAAATTAGTTTTTCATCGACTAATGCTGGGGTCTGTTGACCTGTGGGTGGCACATATTGGGCCGCCGTGTAATAAACATTGAGTGTCTGGGCAATGTTTGACATTTATTAGAGGATTAAATTATTTAATTTAATTCTATCCATAAATTATTATCTTGGGAACTCAATGCGGAGTTTTTGTAGATCTAATTCTGCTTCCTCAAGCGTCTTAAATAAATGAGAAACTACTTTTCGATTTGAAATAGAATATGTAACTCTATATCTTGGATATATGTGCATTCTATATTCTCCGCTCGCCAGAAGACGATTGCTTTTTTTATTTTCAAACGAAATACAACCTCTAACAATTCTATTGAGTTGATTTTCTGAATTTGATACCCATCTCAAATTTGTATAGACATTGTTGAGGGGATTTCTATCAATATGATCTACCATATTTCTGGTTTCTGATTTACCATCAATAAACGCCATAGCAACAAGACGATGAATTCCTGTAGATTTTTCATTTTTATTTTTCGTCAAACATATTATGTGATATCCATTTGATAATTGTGGCCTCAATATTTTATTTCGACGGTAAGATTTTACTTCCCCAAAATTACTAACTTCATATAATTTTTCATAACCAACAACATCTCTCCATTCTTCAAATAATATTGTAGCCATTTATTACTTATGTGCAACCGTTTAAATCACTATTATACTGTGTTCTCCTATGGCATATTGTGGGATTGTTTTCTTGAAAAAGACACATCGAGTCTTCATTGCCATAATCTGATCGATAATTTTTTTATCTAATCCGGCGTATGTTGACAGTAGAACTTTTACATCTCTTTTATTTGCCGATGGAAATAAGGCATAATATTGTGCTTCTCGAATACATACTTTAGTTGAATGTCCGTTGCAACAATTATGACTCACAGTAATAGTGCTTGTAAATCTATGACGACCTCTTTCCATAAAAATATCCCTGAGTTCAAGATACCGTTTTGCAACTTTCTTCGGGAAACTCTCACAATCATCAAAAATAACCACACTATGCTCCGGAATATCTTCGATTGTAAATTCCTTTTTGAGTTCCTTTTCCACATCATCCAGATTGACACGTATAAGATTTTTTATTTTATCCATTGCTTTATCCTTTTCAACTGGAGAAAATAAGAAAATACCTGAGCCTTTTTTTACTGGGTGTTGTTTTAAAAATTCTGCTATCCAGTGTGATTTACCGCTTCCAGAAAGTCCAGAAACAAATATACGATAACTGTCCTCTTCTATGACTGGAAATACATTTGTATCTGTTCCATAATCAAGATGTCGTTTCAATGATTCTGTTACATAATCTTTAGCATTGTGATATTTACGGTTTAATTTTCCATCTACTTCTACTCCCTTTTCATATGCCGATACCAACTCCTTTATATCCGATGTTGATAATTTGTTATCTAGGTGAAGATACTTCTTAAATATTTCGACCTTATGCTCTCGTGTGGTATCAAGCTCTGGGTCGTCTTCTTCTTCAGTGATATAGACACAATCTTTCTTGTCTTCATTTAGTATTGCAACTTTTCTACCACTTGTTAATGAAATCATTTATTAATGTGAAATAAAAATATAGTTATAATAAATGAAGAACGTTCTTATGATCGGAGTAGGTGCATTGGCTAAGACGATGCTTGAGCTTTGGAATTTAGAAGGAATAGTTATTGAGAAACTTATAGGTATAGATCCGGTCGAATGCGAACTGTGGGTAAAGGAGATGTGGCCACAAATGGAATATAAATGTATGGCGTTGACAAAGAAGAATCTTGTCGCCACATTAAAACCCTTGTTAGAGTCGAGACCATTTGTGTTTGATCTAAGTGTTGATGTGGACTGTGTTCCAATTATAAAACTATGTAGAGATATGGGATGTGTCTATCTCAATTCCAGCATAGAGAGTTGGGGAGATAAAACCCCTTGGATATTAAATACGACAGATAAGGGACTATATGATCGGAGTCTCTACAAACGCCAAATTGAAGTTGAGAAACTTTTAGGGACGAAGAAGACCTCAACGATTCTAACGAATCACGCTCAGAATCCCGGAATGGTGTCGAGTTATGTTAAGCGGGGGTTGATCGATTATGCCCTAAAACACGGAACTCGAGAGGACAAACAGCTTGCTAAAGGACTCGATTCCGGCAAAATTAAGCAGACTGAGTTTTGTAAGTTGGCGAAAAGTCTGGGATTGGAGGAAGTCCACATCTCGGAGATAGACACACAGAAGTTTAACAAGAAGTTTAAGAAAAATCATTTTTATTCGACTTGGTCTGCGGTCGGTTTTGTCGCAGAGAGCCTTGACCCGATACAGTGCGGGTGGGGAAGTAATCGCGATCCCAAAGAGGGATATAAGCCTACCGTTGGTGAAGGAAATGTAAGAATCTTTCCAACGCGTGGGATGGACGCAAAATGTAAGAGTATAACACTTGGATTAAAAGGAGAAGAAATACCGATCAATGGTATGCTTATTCCTCACGCAGAGGCAGATACAATCTCTTCTTTCTTGACTGAAGGAGACTATAGCCCCACTGTCTTCTACGTCTATCAGCCATCGAGTTTAGCGTTGGAAAGTCTTGACGCTCTGAGAAAGGCAGATTATCATCCTCCTCCACATAAGAATTGCTATGTGATGCGCAATGATGATGTTATTTCTGGATTCGACAGTGTCGGAACACTCCTACTTTTCAAGGATGGAAAAGCACATTGGACTGGAAGCGTTGTATCTGTAGAGTTTTCCAGAGGTCTCGGATTTAAACATAGCAATCCTACAATCGTTCAGGTTGGAGCCGGTGTTTGGGGAGCTATGAAGTGGATAGAAAAACATAAAAAAGAAGGATACACCGAGCCTGAAGATCTTGATTACAAACAAATCCTGAATTATGCTATGCCATATCTCGGAAAGTTCTATAGCAAAACATTATAATTTAATTTATTATTTTCTATAATAATAAATGTCAACAACTGGACTCTATTTAGGTAATGTCCAAGTAACTAATTTTCCAGGATCTCAGGGAATCACTGGAGCCGTTAATATTTCCGATTCATATGGACATCCTACTGTTTCTTCTTCTGGCAAATTCCAAGTCCAAGATGTGGATGCGGAATCATCTCTTGCAAGTATTGTTTCTGGACTCTCAGGAACGTTAACTGTGACAGTCACCAACGCTATCGTGGTTGAAACAGACTCTAATTCTCTCGCAGTGACGGTAGGAAATTTCCCGACAAGTCAACCCGTGTCGATTGATAATGTATCAGCAAACAGTAGTTGTTTGAATGTAGGACTTTACGATTCTACTGGGGCACCATTTACACAGACTCATACCGTCGGGGCACTTGATGTAAATATCGCCTCTGTGTCTTCTGGAGGGGTGCCAATCCTCGATTCATATGGAGACTTGGTTGGCTCTGTGTCAGAATGTTTAAAAACTGCACTTTTCGATGGCTCCGCAAATGCTATTTCATCAACAGGTGGCTCCCTAAATGTCCAGACTCAATCTGGTTTGGCACTTGATTCTTCTGTGCAAACTCTCATCAATCAAAATCTCAACAATGGAGGCACAATGTGGAATGCTACTGTGGTTAGTGATGGTGATGTTTCTACTCCTATTGATTTATCTACAAAGCAAGTAGTGACTGCATCTTTCTTCGGAAATATCGTATGCGACCCATTAGACACTCCAATAATTACAATTTATTATAGTGCAATTGGAACAACTGGAACATTTTATCAGTCTCAAAATACTATGCAAGGACTAGCAACTGGAGGAGGTGATTTCAGTCTCGATTGTGTATCAAACGCCCATTATATTCAGGCTAAAGTCACTGGCTTGACATCTGGCGGGGCGGGCTCTGGGACCATTACAATGTATCTCAATTGCGCAAGCCCCTAACGCTTCGCGACGGAGTTAACTCTTTCAAAACATATCGACTCCCTATCCTTGCTCAATCCTCCTCCCTCGATTCTAACATCTATCCTACACACGTCAAGACAATCTGCACCATAATACCTATGCAGATATTTCTGTGGGTTATTACTCCCTTTAACAATTAAATTCCCAAACTTATAATCTTGTAGCGGATAGAACTCTTTCTTCAAATAGAAACAATTCTTAAACAATCTCCTATCTCCAAGACACAATCTTATTTGGTCATTATGCTTTTCCCATTTGAAAATGTCCAAAGTCGGTGTCCCAATTATGGCTCCTGTATCATTATTCTTACACCACAGTCCTCCAACATATACCTTAATTAACGTTGGACTTGTCACTTCAATTCCAATCTCGTGATCTCCATCTTTTCCCATCTTTGTATATAGAATGTGTGCCAACTCTTCAAAATTATTATGGAACACTCCGATATCAATGTCGTCATCATATGGGATAAGTCCATCGTGTCTTACCGCTCCCAGTAATGTCCCTCCATCAATAAAATAAACAATCTTCTCCTTTTCCAAGACACGAGCCACCTTATCAAGTAGCATCTCGAGGATCTCCTTGTGTTGGCTAGGTATCTGGTATATCTCTGGTATATTCCATTCGGCCATTTATTATACTAGATATTTTTTTATATTGCTATATTTCTAAGATATAAGAAAATGTATTTGTTATTTTAAACCGACGATGTGGGGTCTATAATAATTATTATAATTATAATTATAAACTAAGGCGTAAGAACCACAATCACGAAGTTGAAATTCGTATAAAATAAATATGAAGGCATATAGACCCTGCGATCCGGAAGTTATAATAATAAAATAATTAATTATATATATATAAGGCATAAGTAACCTGTGATCCCGATCCTGAAGTTATTGCCATTTTTTGTTCAATCGTACTAAAAAAAAACTCTTTTTATTTTTTCTGGAACAAAAAAATAAAAAGAGTTTTATACGGCCAAGGAACTTTTTTTGGCAGATAACTTCAGGATCGGGATACAGGTTACTTATGCCTTCATTTTTTAAAAGTTGAAATTACGAATTTCAACTTCGGTATCGCAGGTTCTTATACCTTCATATTTATTTTATACGAATTCCTCTCCACATTTTCTTATCATTATATTCTGGAAGACCATATTGTGTTTGAAATTTCTTATAAAAAGTGATTTTACCAAAACCAGAGATGTTGTTTTCACAACACCACTGAATATAGTTAGCGTATACCTCTGATTTTTTTGTTCTTGGTTCTGCATCATCATTTTCTATCAAAAGATTATTAATATATTTCTTATCAATGAAGTAGAATTCCTCATCTATCCAATTTTTGAACTTGTCTCTCTCATCAATTATGGATTTAGTGCTCTCCATAACTTCCTTGACATTTCCAAACTTCATACCATTATCATAATATCTCTTTGCCATTATGCAAGCCATTGTGAAAAAGTCATCGATATGAGCGAGAATATCATCCCTACGTGTTTGGTTATTTTTGAATACTGTAGAGAACGTAACGATTCTCAATCTCTCAGCAAACGCATCCTCTGTATATTTTGGAAGACAATTTGAAGCAAGCCATAATACGCAATTGAAATTAACAGTGTTATTTTTATCAGAACCGCATCCTCTAATATTAACATCATCTCCTCCAGAGATTTTTTTTATTAACTGCTCATTGAAAGATTCTGTCTCTTGTAACTCACTAACAAATGCTGTTCGTTTCTCTAAAAGTGAAAACGCTTCTGTATTGTGGACGCTTTCTGTCTTGCTTTGTTTGAAAACCTTGTCATTAACTACTCCTCCCCAGCTCTCGAAAATTAATGATATAAGTTTTAAGAACAGGGATTTTCCGGTATCTTTTTCACCTAACAAGATATAGAATTGTTTCATATTATTTTGACCAGTCAAACAATGACCGATAACATACAATAACCAGTCAACATATTCGTCTCTATTTGTAGTTAGAATTTCCCGCAAATATGTCTTTACAAAATCCGTATCGACATCGGCTTTGAATTTCCGTTGTGTTGTGCGTGTAAAGTAATCCTCTTTGACCCTATCTCTAACTTCCAAATTGCGTAGGCAAATAACTTTTTCATCAGCAATTGGAAATAGCCCAAGACTCTTGTCAAAGTTAATATCTATAAAGGTATCATTTGAGCCCGCAAGAATTTTAGACCATAGGGAAACTAATATCTTTCCTTGTTTTGGAGTGCTTTTCAATTCCTCAAGAGTAGCCGTGAATTGCTCTGTATCCTTGATATTTTTTATATACGGAGTTATAATTGGGATCATTTGAGTTCTCAAAACTTCTTTATCAATTTCTGTCCAGAGTTTGACATCTTCGTTAAATATGTATAATACCTTACGATTTGAATGATATTTCAGACTGCAATGTTCATAAAAATATGTTGCAAGGCCTTCGTCCGAAGTATCAACACCGTTCAATTCCTTTTTTGGAAGACTCTTTTTAGTAAGTTTTTTATAACCCTCTGGATTGTCAATTTTAGCGTATCGTTTTAGAGTTCCAACTGTTAAATCTCCCTCTTTCATACTACTCCAATAACGGTCGCAACACCCATCTGTGTATTCGGTGCATTTTTTAGAAAACTCATCCCACAATTGAAGGCCTTCTTCACTTCCTCCGGTGATATTCCAGAGACAACATCCGATTTCAAACCAATCCGAATAGGCCGACAATCTTGTTATGTCGATCAATTGCATCAGAGATTGTGCTTCCTTGAACGACTCCTCATCGGACAATTTAGGATATGATCCCTTCTCTATTTTGGTTTCCGATTGGGGTAATGAAAATGTTTTTGTTATTTCCTGTGTGTCCCTTCCGTATGGATTAATCGATAGAATTCTATAGTAGTTTAACACGACATCGTCCTCAGATGAAATTTTTATTTGATTTTCGTTTTCGTCATATATTTTATAGTCGGCAAAAGCCTTGAGTGGGATTATCTCGTTTCCGTCGTAATCAAAAATTTTGGATACCAAATATGGCTTTAATCCATCTGATTTTACAGAGCCATATAGAAGCCAGTTTACACTTGGAGTATTTGTATCAATCGCTTTTGGATAGTCGGAAAACACATCGCTCTCTGCCATTAATTTTTGAACCATCGGAATGATTACTTCAGAATGTTTTTTGCTATCAACAAAGCAATTCGGGAACTGCAGATGGAAACCGTTCTTGATATAATCTCCAGAAATATACGGATCCTTTTTCAGATACACACACATTGTGGTTGCGTCTACAGCATCATCAACAACTTCGTTAATTACCTGTTGATATATATCTACAACTTGTTTCACCTGATCGATGGTATAAAGTTCCTTTGAATCTCCACATTCCTTCTTGAGTTTTTTGAGATCGATATCTGCTACCAATTGAGTATAATACTGGGGCCTTTCTGCTACTCCGTATTTATAAACACCCTTTACAATATCCTTGGAATACTTGGAATAGAACTCTTCTAAACTCTGTCTTCCCAACGCATATTTACCACTGATTGATCCCATACTCACGTGCGTATAATGTCCAGATCCATCGATTCTATTTTTCTTTAACACATTCATTTATAATAGATTCTGACTTTTTTAAATCGATTTTATTTTTAAATTTATTATCTAAAAATAAATTTTTACTTAATAAATGCAAGATTTATTTTTAGGAGCAATAAATATTAAGACTAATAATTATACAAGCGCAAATGACGCCTTAAAAACAGAAAAATATAAATGTCCTGATGTGGAATGCGGAAAAGAAGTTATTCTTAGAAAGGGTTCTATAAACAGAGCCCATTTTGCACATCTTCCAAATTCCGATTGTCGTTATTATACTCCGCATCCAAGCGAGAGCCAAATACATATCGATGCAAAGCAAAAAATAAGGACATTATTATTAAATCAAACTACTAAGCCTATGGAAATACTCACAAGATGTAAATGTTGTAAGGATATATGTGATTACTATTTATTAGACATTCAAGACGTAAAATTAGAGTGGAGATTTAAAATAAATATAGAATCTGGATTGTTGGACGATAATGGATCGTTAAAAATAGCAGATATAGCCTGTTTTAACTCTGACGGATTATTATGTCTTATAATCGAAATTCTAAATACTCACGCCCAGAAAGACAGACCAGAGCCTTGGGTAGAATTGTCGGCAAAAAATGTTATCGAGAATACAACTGGAAGTTTCAGATGTTGTAGAGGTTCGTTTATATGCGAGGAATGCGAAACCAGACCATATCATAAATGTCCATACTGTATAATGTGTGGAGAGCATACAAAGGGCCTTGCAAATAAATGTGTAAAATGTGCCGAATGGTGTATTCAAAGATCTAAATATGTTGAACCAGAAACTCCTATTGTTCCAGAAATACTCAAAAAATGTATAACGTGTGAAAAAATGATAAAGGGATGTTATAAGCGGTGTTATGACTGTTATAAAAAGCCAATTACTCCAACCTATCAGTGCAAGCATTGCAAGTGTAAATTAGGAGAAGCTTGGATGACGTCTTGTAAAAAATGTTGGTATAGAATGGAAAAATAAAAAATTGAATTTAAAAATAATATTTTTATTAATAAATGTCAGAGATTGAAAGAATTAATTATATCAAAAAAACATCTCCCAAGAAACACGAAAAAACTGGGGGAGTGAAACGAGTATCACGATTCGTAGGCCCAGAAGAATATCCTGAAAAGGTGCCGTTGAAATTAAATGGCCAAGAGGTTCCGAGTTATTTCATTACAAAAGAAGGAGTTGTTCTTCGACTTAACAAATCTGGATCAGAAATGAAAGTCCTTGTCTTGACTACTCGAAAAGATGGAAATATTGTATGCGGAATCCGTGGTAAAGTAATACAACTCCACTGTCTTATTGTTGAGAGTTTTGTGCCAGATCTAAATCCTCAATACTACATAAAACATCGGGATGGAAACAAGAGTAATAATGCCATCTCAAACCTATTGTGCTTCGAAGCATCTCCAAAATAACGCTTCGCGACGGAGTTAAAATTATTTTTAATCAAAAATAATTAAACAGTTTTGCTGTAGACAAAATCTTTCGATCCGTGGTTTAGATAATCGGAATTTCCATTTGCCAACACAAATACACCCGACTCGTGCTTATAGTTAATTCCAACAAATTTAACGCCCTTGCACTTGTCGCAAGTTCTCATATGAAGCCTGTATTTCATATCGATTGTGCGTTGAGACTTTTCGTGAAAATCCTGACCACACGGAGATTTCATAATAAAATGTTGAGCACCTTTTCCAACGACAGGCATTATGTGGTTGATATACTAATAAATAGTTGTCATAATAAATCAGTTTTATTTTACTGCGGATATAGTTAATAAACTAATTTAAAATCGTTTTATTCCACTGATTTTAACAACAATGGATGCGTCAATCTCTGTAGGAATTTTTTCAAAATATAATAGTTTCCAAGCATTGAACATAGCCTCTTTATTAAATGAAGGGACAAAAGGAAACGAAATATACCAAAATCCGACATCTGTTCGGAATCCCTGCGAATCAAGTCCAGTATGTTTATCCGATACTAACCACACATTAATTTGACTATTTTTCTTATGCATACATAGAGAAACAAGATTATTGATTGGTCCTTTCATTTGATAACCATCTGGGATTTGGTCCAAGTGCTCGTGGCTTACCAAATCAAAGAAGAACGGCTGTC
>Ga0208259_1000433_pt1 | contig 12261 bp, 4 predicted proteins | sample CryBogCBH22May08_FD_184618 | JGI IMG/M metagenome (GOLD analysis project Ga0208259, IMG submission 184618) | Freshwater microbial communities from Crystal Bog, Wisconsin, USA - CBH22May08 (SPAdes) | ecosystem: Environmental > Aquatic > Freshwater > Lake | place: Crystal Bog, Wisconsin, USA... | reverse complement strand
GCTCTTCTTTATCTATCAGCATTAATTTACCCAAACCATCTTTATGTATAAAATTATATTTCATAACAGCAGCGTAATAGTTGTAAATCAAATAAAAGTTTGTGCGTCATCAATAATTACTACAAAATTTAAAATCTTGGTAATTAATTTAATAAGTACAAATATATGTTGGTCTTATTTTATAATAAACCTTTACCGTATAAAATGTGGTGTGGTTTTTCATCTTAAAAGTTTAGGGGCTATAAAGCCCAGCCTTTTACTTTTGCTTTTAATATTAATCCAGCCCTGTTTTTTACATCACATTTTGTATATAACTGTGTAAGTTTTCTTTCGAGTGATGGGGTAGATATACATAAAGATAGTGCGAGTGAATCGTTTTTCTTATCAGTACAGGCATCCTGGATTAGTTTATATTCTTCATGGGAGAAATCTGGTGTATGAAAGCTTTTCATTATCATTAAATTGGAATAGTCTTCGCCATGTTCTTTAATGAAATGGAAGCTACATACTTCGTTTATTCCTTTGATAAATAGCGGTGGTGCATCGTCTTTATTTATACAACCACAACAACCTGCTTCGAGCATTATGGTACGATCGGAAGGTTTGCTAGATGTGCAAAGACCAATTAATAATGTATTGGGATGATACTGGCGAATCCAATGAACAATTTCTGAACCATTCATTTCGGGCATTTGTGTATCAATGAGCATTAATGGTGGTACTACTTGGCCATTTTTTATTTGATTTATAAAGTCCTGACCATTTGTTGCTGTGCAAGCCACTGCATAATTTTCTGTATTGTTGAGGAAGGTTTTTAAACCTAATACTACTGACCAAACATCGTCTATAATACCTATTGAAGTTTTCATTGGTAAGATTTTGGTGAAGTTAGGGGTTTCTGGTGCAAGGCAAAGAGGGGAAGGCAAGGAGGCAAGAGGCAAGGAGGCAATAGTAATACAAATACAAGGCACATAGGCAACAAGGCACTAAGGAATACAGACACAAATTTGACAATGTGATAATTTGATAATGTGATAATGAATACAACTGAATACAAAGGGAATACTGATTTGAGAATGCAGCAGTTTTGAAAATGAAGGCAATTAAATACAAATACTTCAGCGATATAAAGATTGAGGGGATGCTATCAAAGAATAATGGTTAACAACTTTAACCTAGGGTATAAGGGTAACGACATTTGCATTTGTAAATGAAAGGGTAGTAGAAAAGGTTTTTTTAAACTAAGATTTGACAAGAAATACATGAGTGAGAACAAATAGGTAGTGAGTAGCAGCAAATTGAACATGAGTGGAAGCAAATTAAACATGAGGGAGAGAAAGGTGATAGTGAGTGAGAACAAATACAATATGAGTAGCAGCTAATAGACCATGAGTAGAAACAAATTGAACCTGAGGAAGAGGAAGGTGATAGTGAGTGAGTACAAATACAAAATGAGCAGCAGCAAATAGACCATGAGTAGCAGCAAGGAGCATATGAGGGAGAGCAAAACGATAGTGAGCGAGAACAAAGGCATAATGAGGAGAAATTAATTAGCTAATGTGCTAACTTAATTATGGGATAATGGAAAAAAGGAGATCGCGAAACAGATTAATAAGGATTTTGATAAGAATTATAAACAAGTAAATTTTATATTATGAACACTACGAAACAAGCAGAAGTGCAATCTTTAGTTGAAGTACAAAAGTATTTAATTAAGTTTCCTGATTTGATGAAGAATAAGGAAATAGCAGCAGAGTCTTTAATTCTGGATAGTAATATACAGAAAGCTTTGAGTGCTGGAGACGTAAAGGGTAGAACGGAAGAAGTGAGTACCGACGATGTGGGGGTAGCCAAGAAACTTATGTCGGATACTGTTATGAATCTTGTTCACAGGGGTATTATTAAATGCCAGAAGGTGCCTACTAATGCATCTTTAGCATTGAAGCTGAAAAGACCAGCTGATTATATTTTATCATCTACTAAACTGGTGGCAGTAGAACATGCTACTGAAATGTTGACTATTCTGGGAGAGAAAGCTAATAGTGATTATCTGACTAATATTTTACCTGCAGAATTGACAGAAGCAGCGGTAATAGTATCTAGTTATGATAATATTAAGGAAGTGCCTTCTATTACCATTAAGAACAAGAAAGATACAGGTAAAACAGTGGTAGACCAAACTGTAAAAGATGGTAGAAAAAATGTAACTAATTTAATAACTTTAGTTAAGATTGATTGTAGCGTTGATAATCCTGCTATGGTAACGGGTATTAGCCATGCTGCTGTGGTGCTGGTACTTGGAGTAAGACATACACCAGTTGAGATAACTGTAAAGGATGACACTACGGGCAAGATTATTGTGAATGCTAAGAGTACTGAAAAATTGCGTACAAAAGTAAGAATACTTAACAGTGACCAAGAAGGAATGATTTTGTTGAAAACGCATAAAAATGGTACTGCAACTATTACTATTAGTAATCCAGGATATGATGATTATATACTGAAAGAACATGTAGAAGCAAAGGTGCTAAATGTGTTTGAAGTGAGGATGAAGAAGGTTGGAGGGTAATTTGGAGGGAGATAGGAGAATACATTTTAAAGTAAAAAGTAAAAAACAAAAATTAAAAAGTAATACATAATACAAGGCACTAAGGCAACGAGGCGCAAAGTGTAATACATAAATACAAATACATAGCCGCGGAGAAAGGAGAATAAGAGGGAAGATATAATTGAGATTTGGCATGAAAAAAAAGGGCGGGCAGAGATGCCTGCCTTTTTTGTACACCATCCCTTGAAGGGGAGTAAGAAAAATACAGAACATTGAACCACGGAGTCACGGCGGCACAGCGAAACACAGAGGTTGTGAATGAATACAAATACAGAGAACAGAGAGAACCGCAAGCGGTTTATCGGTCGCAGAAAAGTGTAAGATGATAAATTACGAGTTTTGAACAGCTTGCGGATTTTTCTTTGGGCTTTTTTGTATTCCATCCCTTGAAGGTGAGTAAGAAAAATACAAGGGACTTTTAGGACTTGGGGGACTTTTTATTTTCTGTATTATTAAGTGCCGTAGGTACGAACTATTGGTACAAAATGGAATGATTATGATTTTTAAGCCCCGTAGGTGGCGAGATAGAGTGTAAGAAAAATACAGAACATTGAACCACGGAGTCACGGCGGCACAGCGGAACACGGAGATTATGAATGAATACAAATACAGAGAACAGAGAGAACCGCAAGCGGTTAATTGGTTGCTGAACAATGTAACATGATAAATTGCGAGTTTTGAAAAGCCTGCGGATTTTTCTGTGGGCTTTTTTTACGCCCATCCCTTGAAGGTGAGTAAGAAAAATACAAGGGACTTTTAGGACTTGGGGGACTTTTTATTTTCTGTTTTATTAAGTGCCGTAGGTACGAACTATTGGTAGAAAATGGAATGATTATGATTTTTAAGCCCAGTAGTTGGCGAGATAGAGTGTAAGAAAAAATACAGAACATTGAACCACGGAGTCACGGCGGCACAGCGGAACACGGAGATTAGGAATGAATACAAATACAGAGAACAGTGAGAACCGCAAGCGGTTAATTGGTTGCTGAACAGTGTAAGATGATAAATAGCGAGTTTTGTACAGCCTGCGGATTTTTCTGTGGGCTTTTTTTGTATCCCAATATATTGAAGGAGTTTCAAAGTAACGAAGTGATAATTAAAAGTAATAAACAGGAAGTGAAAGTGAAGGGCGCGATGAGTCTATTTTCTTTTTGAATTATCATATATAATAAATTGTTGGAGGAAAATAGAGAAAGGAATATTCAACTGTAGTTTTTTGCATAAAATATTAATATAATAATGCTAAAAGATTAAATAAAATACCGTTAAACAACGGTTGTCTGGTGTTAATTAAATGATTTTCTTTGCAAAGTCAAATACTTGTTGGAAGTAATATGTACTTTTAATTAATTTCTATTATTTGATGTAAATACTTAATTGAATCGTTTAATTAATTTACGCTAAAATTTAATAATGATTAAACGGCTGTTTTACATTTACATTTGAAAAGTTTTTTAATTATGAAGAGATACCTTAAATAGCATTAATGATAATATTAATAGAACCAAATGTGTAAATATCTACCCCAAATATTAAGTACTTCTATCTGCTATTTAGCCCTACTCTTTTTGTTTTTTAAGCCTTCAAATATTTTTGGTCAAGACCCACATTTTTCTCAATTTTATGCAAGTCCAATGACGTTGAATCCTGCCATGACCGGTGGTATTCCTGGATATATTAGGGTAGCAGGAAATTTCAGATCGCAATGGGCTGCAGTATCAACACCATTTTATACTGCAAGTGCAGCCATGGATATGAAAATTCTTACTTCTAGAGGAGAACACGACTATGATGCACATAATTTTTTAGGAGTAGGTATTATGGGATTAACTGACCAAAGTAATAATGGTGCTTTGAAAGCTAATTATATATCTACTTCCATTTCTTATAATCAACAATTAGATAGACTAGGCAATTATCGTTTGAGTGCAGGATTTCAAGGAACATTTGTAAATAAAGCTTTAGATTATTCTAAACTTACCTTTGGACAACAACTGACACCTTATGGTTATGATATCAACTTGCCAAATGGAGAACCTAGACCAGGTTTTAATATTAGTTATTTAGATTATCAAGCTGGTATATTATTTTCTGGCAGAACAGATGAAAGGGGAAGCATGTGGTATATTGGAGGATCGATGTATCATATAGGACAACCGAATGAAACAATATCAGGACAAAACAATCCACTAAAACATAGAATTGCACTACATGGAATGTATAACTACCCCGTAGATGATTTAGATAGGGTTTATTTAAGTGCACTTTACATGAAATCGAGTTTTATGGAAGAGCGAACTGTTGGGGTTGTTTATTCCAGAAATATAGATGGAGAGGAAGATGATAATACACTTGGCCGAAGTGTTCAATTGGGCGTATGGTATAGGTTCCAAGATGCAATGATACCCTATATTGGGTTACAACTAAAGGCTTATAAGATTGGACTAAGTTATGATGTTAATGTATCTACATTAACTACTGCTTCAAATTTTAGAGGTGGTTTTGAACTAACTATGGTTTATAATTTTATGGATGATGAAAATGACCGATTGGTTAGTAGGGTATTATGCCCTGCGAGAAGCCATAAGAGTTATGTAAAATGGTTTGGATATTAATACCCTTAAATAAAACTACAAATGAAAACTTTTAATAATAACATAGTTAGATATTTTACTTTAACCCTATTAGTAATTTGCTTGAGTTTTATAGGAGGAAAAGCAACTGGACAAGGAAAAACTTATTATATAAATATATCCAGTAATCTTCCAAGTGATACAATATGTGCAGGCGCAACCGTTACTTTTACGGTTAGTTATAAGGGAAATTGCCATCAACCACAATATCAATGGTTGGTAAATGGGGTTGCTGTTACCAATGCTGATTCTTCTACATTTACTACAAATAATATTAATAATAATGATACAATCACTTGTACATCTTCATACATGAATTGTTCATATCTAGACACTTCTAATCCAATAGGAATAACTGTTGCAAATCAACCTACTGTTAATTTAGTTTCAGGTTCTGCTATTCAAACTCTTTGTTTTAATTCTTCTATTAATTCAACTGTATTTAGTGCCTTAAATTCTAACAATGCTAGCATAACTAATGGCAGCTTACCATTAGGAGTAACTGGTACGTATAATAGTGGTTCATTTACAATTAGTGGCAAACCTACTAATAATGGTATTTTCAATTACACAGTTACTTTTAAATTAAATGGAATATGTAGCACTACATCGTATAGTGGCGTATTAAACGTAATTCAACCAACCGCTATTATAACTGGATCTACTTCAGTTTGTAAAAATTCAAAAGGACCAGATATTACTTTTACAGGAAGCAATGGAACACCACCATATACTTTTTCTTATAATATTAATGGAGGAACCACACAGACTATAACAACTACAAATAATAATAATTCTATAAGCATTACTGCATCAACCAGTGCTGTGGGAACAACAACCTATAATTTGATATCTGTTAAAGATGCTAATAATTGTTCTCTAAATCAAAGTGGTTCAGCAATTGTAATAGTTAACCCATTACCTACAGCTACAATATCTGGTAATTCTTCAGTATGTCAAAATTCATCATCCCCTATTATTACTTTTACCGGTAATGGTGGAACATCACCTTATACATTTAGCTATAATGTAAATAATACTGGGAATCAATATACTTATAGTCCCAACAATAGTAATATAAGCACAGTTTATGCCCCAACTAACAATACAGGTGCATTTGTTTATAATTTAATGAGCGTTACAGATGTGAATGGATGTACACAGAACCAAAATGGTAATGCTACAATTAATGTTTCATCATATCCACTTGCTCAATTTGATGAAACTAGTGCAATAACATACAATGGACAAATAGGATTTACAAATTGTAATGGTGGTGATACTGCTACATTTTATTTTACAAATCAATCAAGTACTACCGGAATTGCTAATTATCAAATTGACTGGGGAGATAGTTCAACCTTATATACAAGTACTACTTTTGCAACTACAATAAATCATATATATAAAATTGGTCTTTATCAGCTTAAACTTTTTGTTACTAATACAAACGGATGTAAAAGTGAAAAGGATTATTTTGTTTTCTTAGGAACAAATCCAGCAGGAGGAATTGGTACTTATGGCAGTACAGATATTTGTACAGGCTCATCATTGACATTTAGTCTTGACTCATTGATGCTATCTAATCCTCCAGGCACTAGCTATACACTTCATTATAGTGATGGAAGTCCAGATACAACGTTTTCTACATACCCACCACCAAAGACTGTAATACACGTTTTCAATAAATCAAGTTGTGGATATACTGATATGTATAATAAAGCAAATTGTTTTGATTTAGTATTTACTGCTAAAAATCCATGTGATTCTACAAGCGGGGGTATTGGAAGTATTAAAGTTAGTCTAGATCCTAAAGCTAATTTTGTTGTTACCCCTTCAAATATTGTTTGTGTTAATACTACTGTTAAATGTTCTAATAAAAGTAATATTAATATTTTACCTTACAAAAAAAATACTTGTAATTCTGGTAATATTATTTGGAAAATATTTCCAAATAATGGGTATACTGTAACCGGAAATATGGGAAATGATAAAGGAGATCCTAATCCACTTAATTGGACTTCCGGAGATTCAGTTATAAAAATTAATTTTACAATACCAGGCACATACACCGTTATAATGAAAGTTGGAGGGGACAATTCTAAATGTTCTTATGATTCAACGGTACAAACTATATGTGTAAACCCTTTGCCAATTGCATCATTTTACACAAGAAAAGATACTATTTGTGCAGGAGACACTTTGAAGATGATTAATACTTCTACTATTGCATTATGTGGAACTAATGTATATAAATGGAAAGTTGTAGATTCAAGCTTTATTGGTTGCAATATTGCTTCATTGCCTATTTATTATAATTCAACTTCCGACACTTTTTCATTTCCAATATTTCAATTTACAACACCGGGAAGATTTATAATAAGTTTAATTGATTCTATTAGTGGTTTGAAGTGTACTTCTCTGCCATATTATGATACTATAATTGTAAATGATAAGCCTACTATACCAACTATTAATATAACCCCGAATCCGGTTTGTCAGTATGATAGTATTACTGCCAATACAATGCCTACCTGTAATATAACGGCTACTACAAAGTATTTGTGGACTTTTGCCGGAGGCGTGCCAAAAACTGTGAATACGCTGGTGCTGCCTGGTAGGATACAAATGGATTCGGTAGGAACTGATACTGTAAAGATTGCTGTAACCAATAGTTGCGGTACTACGATAGGATTTACTACAGTAGTCGTAAATCCTACACCATCGGTAGTAGTGCCAAAGGATACTACAGTTTGTAATAATACAGCGATTACAGCAGTACATTTTACGGGAGTGGTAACATTACCTGGAGTGATTTATAACTGGACAAATAGTAATGCAAGTATTGGTATAGCTGCAAGCGGAGCAGGAGATATAGGCAGTATTAACCTTAAGGATACTTCGGCTAATCCTATTACTGCAACTATTACTGTTACTCCTGTTTATAATACCTGTACTGGAATTGCTAAGAGTTTTAAAATAACGGTGAATCCTACTCCTAAATTGAATAGTGTGAAGACTTTTACAGTTTGTAACGGAGCGATATTTAACTATTCGGCTACCAGTGCGACTGTAGGGACAAAATTTGTTTGGATAAGACCTGCTGTAGTTAATGGCAATGGTGCCGGCAACAGTAAAGATAGTACGGGAAAGATAAATGATACGCTGAAAAATACTGGAACAACTCCTATAACGATTACCTATTATTATACATTATTTGCTAATGGCTGTAGTGGCATAGATACCGTAAGTGTGTTGGTAAACCCTACTCCACACCTTACTAAGAAAACAGATAGTATTTGTAGTGGGGTTCTATATAACTATACTGAGACAAATACAGGAACGGGGACTACAACATACAACTGGACAAGGACTGCTGTAGTGGGTGTTAGCAATACAACGGTCAACGGAGCAACAGCTACAATAAATGAAACACTAATAGATACTACTCCTGCACCGGTAACTGTATTGTATATATTTAACCTTAGTGCGAATGGTTGTACGAACATAGATACACTAAAAGTAACCGTAAATCCTACTCCAAGACTTTTGGATAGTCTGCCAAAATCTACCTGTAATGGAACCCTGTTTAGTTATATACCAGGTAGTGCTACGACAGGAGTAAGTTATATCTGGACTTTGGGTGCTTTGACAGGATTGACTGCTAACCCTATGAATGGAAAAGATAGTATAAAAGAAGTGTTAGGAAATACAACACCGAACCCATTAGTAGCTGTATATACTATATTGCTTTCTGCAAGAGGTTGTACTTATAATCAGCTAATAACCGATACAGTATTGCCTACTCCGGTATTGAGTAGTACTCAGACTCCAACATCTATCTGTGATAGCACTTTGTTCAACTATCATCCTACAAGCAATACAAACAATGTTACCTTTAACTGGACACGTGCAATAGTTGCAGGGATATTGCCTGCTACAACGAATAGTGGAACGGGAGATATAAATGAAGTGTTGCATAATACTACTAATGACTCGATTAAGGTGGTGTATATTTATGCAATGCCAACCAGCAGGTGTACTAATAGTCAGAATGTGATTGTATGGGTATATCCAAAGCCAAACGTAAATGCGCATAATGATACAGCGATCTGTAATGGAGCTCCGAGTGGCGTAATTAAGTTCAGTGGTAAAGTTGCTTTTGTAAATTATAACTGGATAAATAATAATGCAGCTATAGGACTTGGCTCATCTGGGAAAGATAGTATTGGTACTTTTAACGGTACTAATGCAGGTACGGCTCCTATTACAGCTATGGTGATAGTGACACCAGTGTTTAAGACCTGTAGCGGTATTCCTGATAGCTTTAATATTACGGTAAATCCAACACCTGTCATCAGTAGTGTAAAAAGTTTTACAGTTTGTAATGGCAGTATTTTTACCGACACTGTAAAAAGTGCTACTAATGGTGTAAAGTATAGCTGGATAAGAGCAGCAGTAAATGGAGGTAATGGAGTAGGTAGTAGTAAAGACAGTACTGGTATAATAAAAGATACATTGACCAATAGCACTACAGCACCAATAACGGTAACGTATGTGTTTACACTGGTAGCAAATGGTTGTATTAATAAGGATAGTATAAAGGTGATAGTAAATCCTACGCCGAAATTAAGTGGTACTCATACGCCTGCTGCTATATGCGATAGTACTCTGTTTAGTTATACAGATACAAGTGCAACAGCCGGAACTGTGTTTAGCTGGACAAGGGCTGCAGTGGCAGGAATTAGTAATGTTGGAAGTAGTGGTACAGGTGCAAATATCGGTGAGGTATTGATTGATACAACAGCTAATCCTGTTACAGTTAAATACATTATTACGATGACAGCCAATAGTTGCAGTAATAAAGATAGTATTGCAGTAGTGGTGAATCCCAAGCCTGTTTTGAATAGTGGATTGATTGCAAAAAGTATCTGTAATAATAATTATGTAAATTATACTCCTGGAAGTTCAACAGGAGGAACTACTTATAGCTGGACAAGACCTAGTGTGATAGGTATTACTCCTATGACGGGCGGTGGAACTGGAGCAATTAATGAGGTATTACTAAACAGCACTTCGAATCCGATAGTGGTAAGTTATAATTTTATACTAACAGCAAATGGATGTACAAATAGTCAAACAGTTACGGATACTGTATTTCCTGCACCAAGTCTGAACAGCAGTCTGACTCCTGGATATATATGTGATAGTACTATATTTAATTATCATCCTACAAGTGCCACATCGGGTACTGTGTTTAACTGGACAAGAGCTGTTGTGACGGGCATTATTCCATTGACAGCAGGTATTGGAAAGGATTCTATAAATGAAGTATTGCATAATACAACGAATGATTCTATAAAAGTAATCTATGCATTTGCGCTTCCTGCAAATGGCTGTACAAATATACAGAATGTGAGTGTATGGGTATATCCAAAGCCAACCGTAAATGCGCATAATGATACAGCGATCTGTAATGGAGCGCCGAGTGGCGTAATTAAGTTTAGCGGTAAAGTTGCTTTTGCAAATTATAACTGGATAAATAATAATGCAGCTATAGGACTTGGCTCATCTGGGAAAGATAGTATTGGTACTTTTAACGGTACTAATGCAGGTTCGGTTCCTATAACAGCTATGGTGATAGTGACACCAGTGTTTAAGACCTGTAGCGGTATTCCTGACAGTTTTAATATTACTGTAAACCCAACACCTGTCATCAGTAGTGTAAAAAGCTTTACAGTTTGTAATGGCAGTATTTTTACCGACACTGTAAAAAGTGCTACTAATGGTGTAAAGTATAGCTGGATAAGAGCAGCAGTAAATGGTGGTAATGGAGCAGGTAGTAGTAAGGACAGTACTGGTGTTATAAAAGATACATTGACCAATAGTACTACAGCACCAATAACGGTTACGTATGTGTTTACACTGGTAGCAAACGGTTGTATTAATAAGGATAGTATAAAAGTGGTAGTAGATCCTACGCCTATGTTGAGTAGTACTCATACACCTTTAGCAATATGTGATAGTACTAAATTCAGTTATAAATCAATTAGTTTAACAAATGGAACAACATTTAGCTGGACAAGAGCATTAGTGTCAGGTATTAGTAATAGTCCAAATGGCAATAATGGAGATTCTATAAATGATATACTGGTCAACACAACAGCGAATCCTGTTACAGTAAAATACATGATTACGATGACGGCCAATGGCTGTAGTAATAAAGATAGTATTACAGTAGTAGTAAACCCTAAGCCTATTTTGAATAGTGGATTAATTGCAAAAAGTATTTGTAATAATAACTATGTAAACTATACACCAGTAAGTGCAACTGTAGGAACAGCGTTTAGTTGGATTAGACCAATAGTGGTAGGGATAACACCAGATAGTAGTAAAGGGATAGATAGTATATATGAAACGCTGATAAATAATACAGCTAACCCAATTATAGTAAGTTATAATTATCTATTAACAGCATACGGTTGTATTAATCGTCAGATTGTTACCGATACTGTATTTCCTGCACCTACACTGAGTAGTACACTGACACCACCATCAATATGTAGTGGTGGAACATTTATTTATACTCCGACCAGTGCAACTAATAATGTGACATTTAACTGGACAAGGGCTGCAGTTGCTGGTATTCAAGCGCCTGCTACGTCAAGTGATACAGGTAAAATAAATGATATTTTAGTTAACCTAACAAATACGCCACTTACTGTTGTTTATTCGTTTGCAATGCCAGCAAATAATTGTACGAATGTGCAAAGAGTATCTGTCGTGGTAAATCCTACGGATACTGCCATAGTAAACAGAGATACTGTATTTTGTAATGGAACAATTGTAAATGGATTTATTTCTAATGGAACAGTAGCAAATGCTTCTTATAGCTGGACGAATACTTATAGTGGAATAGGGTTAGCCCAGTCAGGAACTGGAAATGTTCCATCGTTTACCATTAAAGATACGTCAGTAAATCCTGTTACGTCCACTATAAAGATTACACCAACTTACAGT
>Ga0208259_1000429_pt1 | contig 12330 bp, 2 predicted proteins | sample CryBogCBH22May08_FD_184618 | JGI IMG/M metagenome (GOLD analysis project Ga0208259, IMG submission 184618) | Freshwater microbial communities from Crystal Bog, Wisconsin, USA - CBH22May08 (SPAdes) | ecosystem: Environmental > Aquatic > Freshwater > Lake | place: Crystal Bog, Wisconsin, USA... | reverse complement strand
GGCACACACCCAGTTGCGGTTGCCGAAGATGGGGTCGACGTTTATGCCCTCACCCACAACGAAACAAGTACCGGAGTATCAGCTCCCATCGTTCGTCCTGTCGGTAGCGAGGGTGCACTTGTACTGGTTGATGCGACAAGTGGTGCAGGTGGACTTGATGTAGATATCTCGCAATGCGACGTTTATTACTTTGCACCACAAAAGTCTTTTGCCTCCGACGGTGGGCTCTGGATTGCTCTTATGAGCCCAGCTGCGATCGCCCGTGTTGAGAAAATCAAAGCATCAGGTCGCTGGATTCCAGCCTTCTTCGATCTGACAATTGCAATCGAGAACTCGCTCCTTGAGCAGACTTACAACACTCCAGCCATCGCAACCCTAGTCCTGCTCAATGAGCAGATTAAGTGGATGAATGCTGGTGGCGGACTCTCCTTCGCTGCTGGTCGGAGCAGCGAGTCAGCCGCTCACCTTTATGACTGGGCCGAGAAGACCTCTTTCACCACTCCATTTGTCGAGGATCCTGCTGCTCGTTCAAAGGTAGTTGGAACTATTAATTTTGATGATGCAATCGATGCCATGGCAGTTGCCAAAGCGTTACGTGCCAATGGAATTGTTGATACCGAGCCGTACCGCAAATTAGGCAAGAACCAACTTCGTATCGCAATGTTCCCGGCAGTTGATCCCGATGATATTCGCGCCCTCACCGCTTGCATTGATTATGTGGTGGCGGAGCTGCAAAAATGATGAGTGCAAAGTTGCGCCGCAAGGTCACCATCGGCGTGCTCTTTCTCCTCTTTATCCTGGCGGTACTCGGAAGCGTTGGAGTGCTCAAGTAGCCTCTAAGTTTTAAAACAAAAACTCTTGAGACCGTCGAGGTTTCGTTAGAGTTGTCCCCAGATCTCTGAACGTCGATTCTTTGCAAATGCCGCCTCAGTCTTCGCCTTATCTTTTGGATTTGCAGGTCCAAAGTACTTAAAGCCCACGATCGATTGCGGCAGGATGGCGTTGAGCATTTCGGCGATACGGATTGAGCGATGCTTCGAGAGCAACTTGTTATCCACGCCAGTTTGGATATCGGTGTAGCCGTAGATCCAAATCTTCTTGTATCCATTATTTTGAATCGTTGTGAAGATCGCCGCCAACTTCGCGATATTGGTTGGCGTCAAGATGCTCACATCGAGTCCATAATAAATGGTCCCCAAGTAGACCAATCCCTTCGCCGGCTTATTAATGACTTCTAGCCCGACCGACGCCGTGCGCTTCTTGTTGTCATACGAAGTTCCTTCTACCTGCATCACGTGGTAGCCGAGGGTTGTTGCGGCGGCAACAGGGAACGTCGTCGAGAAAGATCCATCAGGTCCAACGAGCGCTTGTCCTAGATAGATCCCTGTAGAGAATAGATAGACCTTAGCGATTGTGCCGGGCAAGAATCCGGATCCACTTGTTGTCGCATTTACGCCTCTGATCAAGAAGATCTTGATACTAGATGGAAGTGCGATTCCATAGACAGACTTCTTATCGCTGGAGATTTGAATCTTCCAATCCTTACCAGCAACTTCTACGCCATTTCCATTTGGAAGCAATGACTCTTTCGTTGGATCGTCAGTTCCGTTGATGGTGGACTTACTTCCATCGGTTCCCTCTTTAACCAGTGGACCATCCGTTGGGCCAGGTTGCGGCGTCCCCGAAGGAGTTGGGGTTGGTGCTGTTGAAGGAGTTGGGGTTGGCTTACTTGTAGGTGTGGGTGTTGGAGAAGGGGTTGGCTTCTTGGTTGGTGCGGGGGTTGGAGTTGGGGTGCTATGCGGACCGGTCTCGGTTACATCAGCTGCAAAGGTAACGCTGATGGCATGCCCCGCTGTAATATTTGTAAACGTATAGCTTCCAACGATTCCAATGCTATTTCCATCAAGTTGAACATTGAATACGTGGAAACCAGCATTTGGCCTAAATGTAACTTGCAGGTTTGAGCCGTAGAGCTCTGAGGTATTTCCTGCTGGAGTCACAGAACCATTAGGGCCTGCGATCGCATTAATAATGTAAGAAGGTGTGGTGAACTTCGCAGAGAAGACCAAATCTGATTTCACATTCGAATCAGAACGAACTGGGTTGGTGCTTCCATCACTCCACGAATCAAAGGTGCTTCCCTTATTGGGAACTGCTGTAACTGATGTAGTAGCTCCCCCATCCAAGACGCTCTGCTGAACTACACCGGTAATTGAACCGTTACCCGAAGCGTTATAGGTCACCGTGTGCGTGTTCGCAGCATTCGCGGCGAAGGTAACTGAAGCAGTGTGGTTGGCAGAGATCGCAGAGAAGGTGTAACTGGTAATAACTCCGTGACTAGCACCATCAATCAGAACATCGACAATGTGGAATCCAGATCCAGCTGAGAAGGTAACTGCTGGAGATTGCCCGAAGCTGACGATCACAGTTCCATTTGGGTTGACAGTTCCACCCGGGCCGGCAGAAGCGGTCACGGTGTAGCTGATGGGGGCAAAGGTCACTTGAATTGAGTGACCCGCACTGATGGCCGAGAAGGTGTAGCTCAAGACTGAACCCACGCTTGCCCCATCCACAAGGACGCTTGCCACTTGATAGCCCACATTTGGCGTGATGCTGTAAGACAAATTGTCGCCATAATTCGCGACGGTGGTGCCAGGGGAAGAGATGCTTCCGTTTCCACCAGCGATGGCCGAAATGTTGTAGGTATTTATTGCAAAGGTGGCGGTAAACGAGAGATTGCTCGTCACATTGGTTTCAAAGCGAGTGGCAGAGGTGCTGCCATCGCTCCACGAAACGAAGTGGTAACCGGTATTCGGGTGCGCAGTTACAGATGTGCTGTTACTTCCATAATTCACGGATTGAACCGCCGTGCCGACAATCGTTCCGTTTGCCCCTGCGACATAGGTGACAGACTGAGCATTGAGAGTGAAGTTGGCGGTATAGGAAGCGCTCGCATTAACGTTCAGGTCCCTACGGCTTGCTGTCAAAACTCCATCGCTCCATGATGCAAAGAAATATCCAAAATTGGCCACGGCAGTGACTGTCGTACCATTTGCGCCACCCAGTACCGATTGCGAAGCAGATCCACTTATGGTGCCGCCGCTTCCGGCCGTGTAGGTCAACGTCCAAAGGTTGAGCGCAAATGAGGCAGTAAAGGTGTGATCACTGGTCACATTTGTATCGGTGCGAGAGGCACTCGGGTTTCCATCACTCCACGATGTGAAGTGGTAACCAGTTGCGGGCACCGCAGTAACGGATGTTCCGTCAGTTCCGTAATTCACGGTCTGGGTGGTGCTGCCTGTAACGGAACCATTACTTCCTGCTACGTAATGCAAGGTGTACTGGTTGATGGCAAATGAAGCGGTTACCGAAACATTTGCCGTGACATTTATATCGGTACGCGGATTTGCGGTGCTTCCATCGCTCCACGAGGTGAAGTGGTAGCCATTTGATGGAACGGCCGAGACGGAGCTTCCACTTCCTCCGTAGTTCACAGATTGAGGGGTAGCTCCCAGGAGAGTTCCATTGGCGTTAGCCGAGTAGGTAAGAGTGTAAATCCCGATCGCGAAGGTAGCGCTGATGGTGTGATCCGCGACGATGTTGTTAAAGGTGTAACTCGTTGGCGCACCAACGCTGACTCCATCAACCAAGACATCTAGCACGTGGTATCCAAGGGTAGGAGTGAAGGTGACAGTCTGAGAGCTTCCAGAGTTCTTTACAGTTGCGGTGGATGGGCTGGCGGTTCCATTTGGGCCTACGCTTGGGGTGATTGTATAAGTGTAGAAAGCGAAATTAGCCGTGCTGGCGTAGTTACCGGTGATGTGTGTATCTGTGCGCGTTGGATTGGTACTGCTATCCGAGGACCATGAAACAAAGTAATGACCGGTACTTGGAACTGCAGTAACTGATGTCGCATCAGAGCCGTAAGGAACAGTCTGTGCGGCATTTCCTGTGATAGTTCCACCGGTTCCCGCTGTGTAGGTCACCGAGTACGAAGTAATGGCAAAGACGACATCAATGGTGTGGTTAGTGACGATATTCGAGAAAGTGTACGAGCCGGGTGTACCTATATTGGTGCCATCAACAGTGACGGAGACGGTGTGATAGCCCGTGGCTGGCGTAATCGTGTAACCCTGTGTCGAGCCGGAATTTTCAACTCGAGCTCCCAAAGGAGAGATCGAACCATTGCCGTTTACGGTCGAGGTGATTGTGTAAGTATCGATGGCAAATGAGGCTGAGACAGAGATATTTGACGTCACATTTGTATCTGTTCGAGTGGCCGTCAAAACTCCATCGCTCCACGAGGTGAAGTGATAGCCACCGGCCGGAACCGCGACCATAGATGTGCCGCTAGTTCCCCAATTTACAGTTTGAGGAGTTGTGCCGGTTACGCTTCCGTGGGCATTTGCGGTATACGTAAGGGTGTATGTATTGATTGCATAGGTCACGTCGATCGTGTGATTGGCAGCGATCGAGCTAAATGTATAAGTGCTGACCGCACCCACGCTTGAACCATCTACCATCACGTCGGCGATGTGATACCCCGTGTGTGGAGACATGTTATAGGTCTGCGCGTAGCCGTAGTTCTCCGACGAGCTCCCGAGCGGTGTGATGCTGCCATTGGTATCGGTGGTGGACACAACCGAGTAAACATTGATCGCAAAACGAGCTGCGTAGGTGTGATTCGCCAAAATATTGATATCAGTACGTGTTGGATTGGAATTGCCGTCACTCCAAGAGGTGAAGTGGTAGCCCGTCTGAGGGTTGGCGGTTACAGCAGTTCCAGAACCGTTGTAATTGACGGTTTGAGGTGTAGAACCCGTGAGAGTTCCATAACTATTGGTGGTGTAAGTCAATACAAATGTAATGGGCGTGAAAGTCACAGCGATGCTGTGATTAGCTTGAATATTTGTAAAGTTGTAGGAAGTTACAGCCCCGACGCTCGATCCATCCACCAGAACGGATGCGACTTGATACCCCGTTGCCGGCGTCATAGTGAAGCCCTGCGAATCCCCATAATTCTCGGGATTGGCTCCTGGATTGGAGATAGTGCCATTCGCTCCAGTGCTAGCTGTGATCGTATAGGTATTAATTGCAAATGATGCGCTAACAGTCACATTTGAAGTCACATTGGTATCAGTACGCGGATTTGCACTACTTGAATCACTCCAAGAGACAAAGTGATAGCCGGTGGCAGGAGTTGGTGTTACGGCCGAACCATTTCCTGAGTAGCTCACACTTTGGGTTGCGGAACCCGAGATGCTGCCGTTCGCATTCGCAGTATAGGTAAGGGTGTATGTAATTGGAGCGAATGTCACCGAGATGGTGTGGTTACTGCTGATGTTTGTAAAGTTGTGGCTATTTGAAAGCGGGAAGCTCGTTCCGTCCACCAGCAACTGCGAAACTTGGTAACCGGTGGCCGGCGTGAAGGTAAATCCCTGCGACTGTCCATAATTATCAACAACTGATCCTGATGGCGAGATACTGCCGCTGCCTGTAGAGCTTGCTGTGATCGTGTAAGTATTAATTGCAAAGAGCGCTGTAACTGCAATATCTACGCTGACATTCGTGTCCGTACGAGGATTTGCCGTGCTGCCATCACTCCATGCAGTGAAGTGATACCCGGTGCTCGGAACCGGTGTCACCGTCGTCCCGCTTGAACCAAAAGTGACCGATTGCGAAGTCGTTCCGCTCAGTGTTCCATTCGAGCTCGCTGAGTAAGTCAGGTTAATTAAGTTCGGAGCGAAGGTTGCGGAAACGGTGTGATCTGCAGAAATTCCATTGAAGAAGTAACTAGATACTGCGGTCACACTTGAGCCATCAACCAGAACATCGACGATGTGATAACCCGTATTTGGGACCACGTAAACGCCGGCAATATCGCCCGTGTTCCAAACCTTGACGCCTACCGGAGAAACTACTCCCCCGGCACCACTCGAAGAAGTGACCTTATAAGTCGAACCAGCTGGTGGATCTGCCAGGAAATTCGCGGTGTAAGTTATAGAACCTTGCACATTGCTCTCGGTGCGGGAGGCGTTGGTACTGCCATCGCTCCACGAGGTGAAGTGGTAGCCGCTCGCAGCGGTTGCCGTCACCTGAGTTCCGCTCGTACCTCCGGTAACGGTCTGAGGACTTGTTCCAGTAATGCTGCCATGCACAGAATTTGTTAAGTAGGTCAAGGTGTACGTGTTGGCGGCAAAGTTCGCCGTAACAGTGAGGTTTGCCTGAATATTAGTATCGGTACGAGTTGCGGTCGATACGCTGTCGCTCCAATTAACAAAGTGATATCCCGCTGCAGGGGTTGCCGTTACGGCACCACCATCCGCACCTTGGTTAACGGTCTGCGAGGCAGCTCCGCTTACGCTTCCACCTGAGCCCGCTGTATAAATTAGGTTATAAGTCGTTGCACTGTTCGGTACGAATTCTGCAACCACGTTGATGTCCGAAGCAACATTCGTGTCCGTACGTGGATTGCTCGTGCTCCCATCACTCCAAGCGAGGAAGGAGTATCCATTGGCCGCGGTAGCCGTTACAGCCGTTCCATCGGTATGGTAGTTGACGCTCTGAGAGGTTGTTCCACTTAACGTTCCGTGCACCCCCGCGGAGTAGTTCAAATTAAAGCTCTGCGACGTAAAGTTGACGATGATGGTGTGATCCGACTGCACATTGGAATAGGTGTGGCTGGTGACTCCTGTTTCAACGTGTCCGCCATCCAAGAATCCTTGAACTACATTTCCAACATCCGGTATTCCCTGGAATGTCGCGACGTCACCTTGATACCAGTACGTAGCGCCCGATGGAGAAATTTGGCCACCAGCGCCACCCCCCACACTTGCATCAATTTTGAAGTCAAAATTGTTGTAAGCGCTACCCCCGAGGCCATTTCCTATGTGAGTGGTAAGAACGAAGTTCGCAGTATAGGTGGCGCTGTATTGCACATTTGCATCGGTACGAGGGTTTGCGGTGGTGCCATCACTCCAGTGTGTAAAAGAGTAATTTGTATTTGGTACAGCAGTGACCTGCGTCCCGCTTCCCCCGGCAGCCACACTTTGAGAGAGAGATCCCGTTACTGATCCATTCGTATTAGCGACGTACGTGAGTGTGTAAGTATCCAAGGCAAAATTGGCAGTCAATGTGAGATCGGAACCAACACTCGTATCCGTGCGAGTCGCATTAGTCTTGGAATCGCTCCAATTAACAAAGTGATACCCACTGGCGGGAACCGCGACTACCTGAGTTCCATCGGCCCCTTGATTGATCGTTTGAACACTCGACCCCGAGATAGATCCATTCGGACCCGCGTTATAAATCAAATTCACTGTATTGGAACTGTTAGGTACGAACTGCGCACTTACGTTCACCGCCGCAGTTACATTTGTATCGGTGCGAGTCGCTGTAGCGACACCGTCACTCCAAGCCGTGAAGTGGTACCCATTTGCTGCGACGGCCGTAACCGCGGTTCCAGATCCACCTGATGCCACACTCTGTGAAGTATTGCCGGTAACCGAGCCGTGCGCATTAGCGGTGTAGGTAAGGCTGAAGTTACCCGCATTAGCCGCGAAGGTTGCGACGATAGTGTGATTCCCGACTATGCCGTTGATGGAGTAGCTCGAAATTACCCCCTGGCTTGTGCCATCGACCGTCACATCCGAAATGTGATAACCGCTATTCGCCTGGAAGGTGACCAGTACAACATCCCCGCTGTTCCAGGCAACGTAACCATTAGGGGTTACAGTTCCTCCGCTATTTCCAGAGCTGGTAACGGAATAAGTCAATGGCGCCAATGTATTTGAAATGAAGTTTGCGGTAAAAGTTTGAGTCAGCTTTACATTTGTGTCTGTACGGGTGGGATTTGTGTTTCCGTCGCTCCAAGCTGTGAAGTGATAACCCGAATCAGCAACAGCCGTTACGGCAGTTCCGTTGCCTCCATAGCTGAGTCCCTGCGAAGTGGATCCAGTTAAAGATCCATTCGAGTTAGCTGTGTAGGTCAATGTAAAGGCACTGGGGGCAAAGGTGGCGGAGATGGTGTGATTGGCCTGGATGTTAGTGAAGTTGTACGAAGAGATCGCTCCCTGCGAGACGCTATCGACCAGAACATCCACGACGTGATACCCCGTATTGGGAACTATTACGACGCTCTGGGAGTATCCGTAATTCTCCACATTGCTACCCGTGGGCGAGATTGAGCCGTTACTTCCAGCTGTAGCCGTTAAGGTAAAGGTGTCTATGGCAAAATTCGCAACGACAATGTGATTGGAAGTCACATTGGTATCGGTTCGCGTCGCGGTCCCAACCCCATCACTCCAAGCTGTGAAGTGATAGCCAGTGTTAGGCGTGGCGATGACAGCAGTACCGCTGCTACCCGAAGTGAGTGTTTGGACAACAGACCCAGAAATGGTGCCGTTTGCTCCAGCAGAATAGGTAAGAGTGTACGAGTTGAGCGCGAAGGTTGCGCTAATAGTGTGATTGGCCGCAACAGCAGCAAAATTGTAACTTGTGACCGCGCCAACGCTGACTGAATCTACCTGTACATCAAGTACGTGATACCCACTTGCTGGCGTGATGGTGAAGGCTTGAGGATCTCCGGAATTTACTGAGACCGACCCACTTGGTGAGATCGAACCGTTGCTTCCCGCTGATGCGGTGATCGTATAAGTGTTGTAGGCAAACGTTGCGTTGACCAGCAGATCCGCGACCACGTTGGAATCGGTACGCGTCGCCGTCAAGACGCCATCACTCCAACTAACAAAATGGTAACCCGCGTTTGGTGTGGCAGTGACGGAAGAAGCGCTTGCGCCATACGCGACGCTTTGCGAGGCTGTTCCAGAAATCGATCCATTACTTCCGGCGTTATACGTAACGGCATAACTATTGATTACAAAGGTGACTGCAAGTGTGTGTACCGCGGAGATGTTAGAGAGAATATAACTTGATACCGCTCCAACGCTGACCCCGTCTAACTGAACGTCACCGATGTGGTAGCCGGTGTTTGGGGTGAATGTAACTTCTTGGGTATCGCCATAACCCTCCGGAGTGACTCCGGTGAGAGAGGTCGAACCATTACTTCCCGCCGTGACGGTCAAGTTATATGAGTTGATGGCAAATCGGGCTGTGACGGTCAGATTCGCCGTGACATTAACTTCGGTACGAGATGCGTTGAGATTTCCATCGCTCCAAGAGGTGAAGTGATAGCCGGGATCTGGAGTTGCAGTCACAGTTGCGCCGCTAGAACTCCAATTTACAACTTGTGATGCACCACCGGATACAGACCCGTAAGAGCCCGCGATGTAATTGAGAGTGTATGTATTGATTGCAAATGTGGCGCTAATCGTGTGATTGGCAACATCATTTGTAAAGCTATAACTGGTTGGAGTTCCAACGCTTGCCCCGTCAACCTGCACATCGGCAACGTGGTAACCCGTATTTGGAATGATAGATATCGTCTGGGTAGCACCATACGTCGCGGTGATAGTTCCCGAAGGAGAGACTGATCCATTCGCCCCAGCCGAAGCAGTGACAAGTGGATCAATAGTAAATGTGCTGGTGTTGTAGGTGATTGTGTAATTAGCGGCTGTACCAGTGCTAAAGACTGCCCCGGAAGGAGTAATTGTGTAAGTGCCTACGGTCTCGCCGGGAGTGCGGACGAAGGTCACGCTCGTTACTACATCTGGTGAAACCAAGCCGCTTGTAGAGAAGTTGAAGGTCGGATCAGCAGCACCAAAAGCCTTCGATTGGTTGAAAGCTGAAATCGTGAGCGCTTTAGTCGCAACTGTGAAGGTTTGTTGTACTTGAGTAGCCGCGGCGTAGCTCGCTGAACCTGTTTGGTTGGCATTGATGGTGCAAGTGCCATTACCGGCAAAGTGCACCGTTGATCCGCTGACTGTACAGACCGAAGTGGTAGCGCTCGTAAACGTCACGGCATTTCCGGATCCACCTCCAGTTGCTGTAACGGTGTAGTTGCCACCGTACGTCGGGGTAGTGGGGGTTGAGGTGAAATTAATTACCTGCGGTTCCGAGACATATGTAAAAATTTGGTGACCCGTGGCCGTGCCAGTAGGCGAACTCACCGTCACATCCTTTAGACCAACGCTTCCCGCCGGAGATACTCCAGTAATCGTTGTTGAATTCACTACGACGAATGAGGTAATCGCGACACCGTTAATAGCTGCCCCAGTGGCAGTTCCAAAGTTTGTACCTGTAATCGTCACACCAGTGCCACCGATCGCACTTCCTGATGTCGGTGCGATGCCTGTAACCGTCATCCACTGCGCATAGAGAGTCAGATCAGCAGTAAATGGGTATGTCGTTCCGTTGGCGTAAGAGGTTCCGGAGCCATCAGCCGCAGTATTCCAACCCAAGAAGGCGGCGTAAGTCCTCGTAAAAGTATTTGTGTTGAGGGTTGTAGAAACACCTGACGATTGAGCCGCCATTGTGCCCGTGCCGCCATTACTCAGATAGGTCACGGTGGTCTGATACGTGAAGGCATGGGCACCTGTCACCACACCCGAAGGAGTAGTAACCACAACATCGGCAGGCCCGATGGAGAGTCCGGCAGGAGTAGTTACGGAAATAGAGGTCGATGAATTAACCGTGAAACTAGCGGCAGCGACTCCACCAATTGTGACCGAGGTAGTTCCCGTAAAACTCACTCCGGTGATGGTTGCCGTAGTTCCACCTGCCAAGGTTCCTACATTGGGAGATATTGATGTGAAGGCCGCAGCAGGGATGGTCGTGAAATTCTGAATCGAACCGTACCCAACGAACGGAGTGATGGGCGAAGTTGGAGTATTTGTAGCCTGTATTTGATAGTAATACTTTGTGCTCGCTGCAAGTCCCGTAATGGGCAAGGTAAAACTCTGCTCAGTAGTACTGGCGGCAAAGCTAGCAGTGTCAGGTACGCAGGTTGCTCCCGACAAAAGTCCATAACCAAATGTCAGAGCCGTGTTCACCGCGCTAGAGGTGCTGTAACAGACGTTGAGGTTGCTCTCGCCGCTTGGGTTTACGGGGAATGCATTTGTCGTGAAATAGCCGGTGATGCTTGCCGATGAAGCGGTTATCGATGAGACGGTGGGCAGCGTAATCATCTGTGGAGCAAAGGGCGCTGGCGCAGTCTTGCAATTTGCTCCATCAGTGCTACCTGCTCCTGGGAAGGTTGTTTCACCAATCTCGCTGGCGCCAATTGGTGAATTGGTCCCAGTTATATCCGCAGCAGAAATTTCATACAGAGCATTCGTAGAGGCTGATGGAGTCGCCGTGCCATCCCAGACATAGAGATTTCCTTGTGTATCGACCCATTGCGAATCGAAGGAGCCTGTTGCCCCGTTTTGCAGGAGAGAGATCGGCTTCGTCGTGTAAGTGGCTGTTGTTGGGGAAGATGAATTGAGAGAGAAGATGGTGAGTGTCGTTCCCGAAAGCGCATATGCCTTTGTTGTTCCACCTGTTGTAGGAACAACGGAGATGTCGGTTGCACCGGTAAAACCTGTCCCAGAAAGTGTGATCGTGCTAGTCGTGGCACTCGTGACGGATCCCGAGGTCCGATGCAAAGTAATTAATTGGAGTGTGCCGCTGGTAGCTCCAACGGCCAGCATCTGGTCACTTGTTAAGAAGTCGGCCCCGTCCGTATTTGTCAGTCCCGAAATAGCACCTGCAGAGGTGATGCTCCCATCGCTCGCTATTTTTTCAAGAGTAGTCCCACCGGCATTGGCATAAATAAAATTGTCTGCTGGATTGAGGCCAGCGCCATCAAGTCCCGCTACCGCGCTCGATGAGCCAACTTGAGTGTATGAGTAATTGGTCGTACTAGAAGAAATGTTTAATTTGAAGAGCTGTCCATTGGAAATTTGATAGAGAGCGGCGTCGCAAGCGAAAGGGGTACCCGCAGCTTGCGCAGTAGAAGCGGTGACAATCGCCGAGATCGGGAGTAGAGCCACTGATAGCAGGAGCGGCAGGAAGCGCCGACGCATCGCAACCAATCGCATTCGCCTAAATTCCTCCTAAATTACGCTCCGTGGAGCGGGACAAGTTGCGAACTTTATCTAACGCGTGGCTAGATAACCTGCCTACTTTTCAGATTATCTCTCTAAGTTGGCTCTCAGGTAAACCTCTCGCCAAACTCTCAAGCGCTATAGGTGTACTGGGATAAACGCTTGCGAGTCAATGAGTAAATCAAGGTTGCACCGAGAGTTGTAATTGCACCGCAAATCGCCACCGTCGCTCTCACCCCAAGCACATCTGCCAACCAACCAATGAGAGGTGAGCCAACCGGGGTAGCGCCAAGGAATATTAACAAGTAGAAACCCATCACCCTTCCGCGTAGTTCTTGCGGAGTAG
>Ga0208259_1000428_pt1 | contig 12442 bp, 6 predicted proteins | sample CryBogCBH22May08_FD_184618 | JGI IMG/M metagenome (GOLD analysis project Ga0208259, IMG submission 184618) | Freshwater microbial communities from Crystal Bog, Wisconsin, USA - CBH22May08 (SPAdes) | ecosystem: Environmental > Aquatic > Freshwater > Lake | place: Crystal Bog, Wisconsin, USA... | reverse complement strand
AGGAGTGGGTGCAGTGGTGGTGTATGAACAGAGCCTGTCGGCTATGAGACAAAATCTTAAATGAAGTGACCTTTCGAATAAAGTTTTTAGGTTATTTTAATCGGCTTATTATTAAGTAAATTGGTATTATAGTAGTAAGCCAGATGGAAAGAATAGTTAAATAAAATTAATTAGGATTGTTATTGATACAATTTTCAGATTACTTATTCTGCAATCTATTGTGGAAGTAGTTTCTTAACACTACATAACAACAGTATTTATCCAAACGTTTCTTTCAGTAGGAGGTCATCTAAAATTTAAGGTACTTTGCATGCGCTTCTGTATTTGCAAAGGTGAACGATTACATGAATAAAGAATATGATATATTTCAGTAGTGTAAAGAAAAGGAAACACTTTTGGAGTAATATATTTTGTTTGAGTAGTTATATTCTCGTAGGGGAGTTGTGTTGCTGGGGCAGCTTCTCAGCCATAACCTAGAGGGCAAAAAAAAACCGTATTTGTAATCAACACATTATGTTAATATTTATAAATCAATAAATACCATCACAATTGAATAAAATTATTCTCTTAGTAAATGCAGGTAGCTCACAGACTTATCAGGAGATACTATGAACAATGTATTAGATCCTTTAGAATATTTTTCTAGTTTGATAGTTTCTATGTTATTTAAAACGGTATGATTTATTATTTTCGAAAAAATAGTTTGGCCCTCACTGTTGTACAATTGTATAATGTATTTGCCAGACGGTTTATTGTTAAACTGAATATTCAGTAGTTCTCCAATAACTGGGTTTGGAAAAATGGAAAATGAAGAACTTAAATTTAAAGGAGCGTTACTTATACATACAACATTCGTGAAACTTGTTATCCCAGACTTATCAATAACCTTAAGTCTATAATAATTTTTTCCAGTTAATGGTTTGAAATCAGCATACTGATACTTTATATCTCCAATAGAATTCCCGGTTGCTGTTTTGGTTGGTACAAAAAATAAATCGTTAAAGTAAATGCCATCATTGCTACGTTGAATTTCAAAACCTGAATTGTTTATTTCTTCTGTACTTATCCAGTTCAGCAAATTATTAGCGCCAGATTGTTCACCATTAAATTCGGCAATTACAACAGGCAAGTCCATTATGTATTCCGACGCTCCTCTACAAGGAGCTTGTCCTACAAGCGCTGGCACAGGTGTCCCCCAATAGTCTGTTTTGGAATGCTTCAGCAACAATATGCCACTATTAATACAAGGTGAACCCTTTTGAAGTTTGTAACCACTAACAGAACTTAAACCATTACCCCCCGATCCTGGACTTACAAACATAGGGTCTGTTGTATTAAGAAACGAATCCAATGGATTGGAACCGCTATATCCTGGTGCGTAGTAAAATGTATTATGTTTTAATATATTACCGGTACTGGTATTGAATGAAAATAGCGCATTGTTTTTGTTGATATAAAATACATTGTTATAATAAAATGTATTGATAGGTAAGGTGCCTGTTTTAGAACCACCCCAACCACAATGATCTATCAATGCAATCGCATCGTTGCTGCTATAGATCGTATTATTATAAACAAAAGTATTGGTAATATTTCCATCAATTCTTATCACCGCTTGCTCCTGTGCAGCATTACTATGACAATCATTCTGACTAATATTATATCGTATTATACAACTGTCATCAAAGGTGCCATTGGTAGATGGATCGCTTACTACTACCCAAGCCCCCCCATCATTATCATGACTATAATTATATTGTATAATTGTTCTATGGCAATGGTAATCTCCATCAAAAGCACTGGCATCAGCATCTCCAGGATTAAATACATTATAAGAACCTTCGTTATATTGAATCAGTGCATCATCGCATTCAAAAACAAATATAGAATTACCAGAATAGCGTATACTACTTTTAAACACTCTATTATATTGAATAATGGGAGCTTTAGCTGCTCTTATAATAATACTGTTGGCGCCACTACTATCCACTTCGCAATTCTGAACCACAAGATTTGTACTTGGATACCATTTGCTATTACTGTTGATTGTTCTGGGGCCATTCCAGGATGATTGGTTCGAAATACCAGTTCTGTCCACGTTATAAACATGGCAATGATCTATTAACAAACTATCGTACCAGGTAGCTTTACTACTACCAGTTATTTCGCAGAATATACCACCGGTGTTAACATCGGAATAATAACTTCCCAAAACATCATGAATTACTAGGTCTTTTAAAGTAACACAATGAACAATTCCCATATCCTTAGCCGTAACATATACTCCTCTTTTAGAGGCCGTACTAGTGCTGCTTTCCTGATAATTATTTGTTATCTCCAGATTACTGATTGTAATATATTGTTGATTATTTAAGTATACAACATAAGGAAGATGTACTGTTGGCGTATTCCCTTTTAATAGTGGTAAATTACCAGTACCATATTTTGAAATTACAATAGGGCTACCTGCACTTCCTGAACCTAAAGGATGCAGGGTAACACCTGACCATGAACAACCACATTTAAATAAAACTGAATCTCCAGGCTTGAAAGTAGTAGCATTTACTTTGGTAAGCGTCTGCCAGGCAGCAGTGGGCGATTTACCAGTATTAGCATCATTGCCAGCTATAGAATCGATGTAATAGTTTATATTCTGAGCAACAACTTTTGTACTGGTAAAACATATAGTAACTATTAAAACGACAATAACGCTCTTAATATTCATTAGTGTAAAATTTATCCTCACCTGGAATTATTTATTTTAAAGATTGATATTTATAAAGAATCGCTGCTTTTTATGAGGAGCAGCGATTCTTTTGTACTATTTTTTATATTTATTAAATTACTTCTATAATTAATTAATAATCAGTTGTATACTTTTCTTAAACGATTCATTCTGCACGCTGACTGAATACAACCCTTTTGCAGGTTTATTTTCCAGTTGTATAAGCATGCTAGTATTATTACCCGAATGCTCTATCATTTTACTATAAACTGATTTACCCTGCAAATCAACAATATTTAGCTGATAAACTCCTTTAGGAATATTATTAAAAGATAAATTTAAGTTATTACCATTTACTATTGGATTTGGATAAACTGCAATAGAAAGTGTTTTAACTGTATTATTTACCAATAAAATAATGTTGGAATAAGTTGCCTGACCACCCTTATCTATTTGTTTTAATCTATAATAATTTTTAGTAGCAAAAGGGGTATTATCAGTATAAGTATAATGAACAGCCCCAACAGAATTGCCGGATGCTGATGTGGAAGGAACAAAAGAAACTTTATCAAAACTAATTCCATCTACACTCCTTTGTATTTCAAATCCAGCATTATTAATCTCTTCTGTGGTTGTCCAGGTAAGTTGATTAGCATTTATTAAAGACGCTCCTTTAAAATCCAACAAGCTTACAGACAGTGTAGCAGAATATTCAAATGCTCCTCTGCATGGTGCTTTACCAGCTGTTCCTGGTACTGGATTGCCCCAATAATCTAATGGTGAATGATTGGTTAATAACATACCAGAATTAATGCAAGGAGAACTTGCCTGCAATTTATATCCATCAACCGAATTAGTGCTGTTCTGATTTACACCACCACTTCCAGCACTTACAAATTTAGGATCCGTAGTTAAGGCATTTGCATCCGTAGGATGTGTGCCGGTTAATGTACCAGAATAGAAATAAGTATTATTACTAAATACGTTTCCAGTACTAGAATTTACTGCAAATGGAGTACTCTTTTTATTCAGATAAAAGATATTATTGTAATATTTTGTTGTCTTTGGCAAAGTACCAGAAGTACCACCACCCCATGCACAATGATACACAGCACTCACTATATCGGTACTGGTGTAAATAGAATTGTTGTAACAGGTGACGTTACTAACCAATCCATCTATTCTAAATATCGCAGACTCTTTGCCACCTGCAGCATGGCTATCATTCTGGCTGATATTATAACGTATAACGGCACTGTCATTAAAAGAGTTTGCATAGTTAGGATCACAAACTACAACAAAAGCACCACCATCATTATCATGGCTATAATTGTATTGTATTACCGTTCTATGACAACGATAATCTCCATCAAATCCCGATGCATCATGATCTCCTGTATTGAATTTATTGAACGCACTTTCATTGTGTTGCATTACTCCATCATCGCAGTTGAAAAAGAAGATAGAATTACCCGTATATCTTATGCCACTCTTCCATACTTTGTTGTATTGTATCATGGGATTCTTCGCCGCTCTTAGTACTAAACTATTTCCTCCAATACTATCCAACGTACAATTTTGAATAATAACATTGGTACTGGGTACAAAGCCGCTATCGTTGGTAATTGATCGCAATGGAGTCCAGGAAGATTCGTTGGAGATACCCGTCAAATCACAATTCTTTACTATACAACTATCAATTAATAAACTATCATAAAGAGTTGGGGTACTAGTGCCATTTATATTACAAAAGATACCACCCGAATAAACGTTTTTATTAAATGCACCCAATACATGATGTATATATAAATTCTTTAGCGTGATACCATGAACTACCCCATAGTTTGTTGCTAAAACATATACCCCCATCGTGATGGATGTATCTTTTGCTTTAGCAGTTGACTGATAGTTATTGGTAATTTCTAAATTACTGATTGTCCAGTACTCCTGATTGTATAAATATACCGCATACTGATTATGCGCAGTAGCTGTATTGCCGTTTATTAAAGGAAGATTGCCCGAACCATATTTAGATATGGTTATAGGCTGTCCAGGTAAACCAGCGCCAAGAGGATGTAATTGTATACCCGACCAGGTACAACCACTTTTAAATAATATAGAATCGCCAGGGGAGAAGTTTGTCGCATTTACTTTGGCAATTGTTTGCCACGCAGTGGCAGGAGTATGACCATCATTCATATCATTACCTGCAATAGAATCAATATAGTATACTGGAATAACAGCACCATTGTTAGTCATACCCGAATCCATAGAAGAAGGAGAATAATTAAATGCTTTATCCACAACATACACTCTGTAATAGTAAGTCGTGTTTGAATCCAACAACATACTGGTATAGCTGGTAGCAGTACCTACATAATCTACAACCCCACTGTCTATAACATTGCCGGCAGAATATATACCATTTACATTTGGATCGTATTGATTGGTAGAATCTGGATTTTGTTTATATTTTACCACCAAATAACCACCACCATCTACATCCGGCGAAGCTCCCCATTTAACCATTAAGGTACTCTTAGTAGGCGCATAAACCGAAACTGCTCCTTCTGGCGAAGGAGGTATAGTATCTATAGCCGTATCGGAATATAAAACTACATCATCAATAGCCAATGTTTTTTTATTATTACCAGCACCGCCTGCAATAGAAAATAGGATAAATCCATTACCAGGAGTAGTTGCTGAAGCCGCAGTAACCTGTGTTACGGACTTTAACCAAATTGCATTATTAGGATTTGAATTAAATACAAAATTACTCATCTTCGCATTCGTACCACTCGCATTAGATAGTCCAACAGAAATTTGTGTGTTAGGAAGATTAATAGAATCTTTTGCTCTATAATAACATTGTAAAAAATAAGTTTTACCCCCTACCACTGCACCCGAAGCTAATGCAGGAGATATAGAATAGTTAGTAATGTTGGTAGTCATGGTATCGTTCATAGCCATATAATAATTTCCACTTCTTTTACCTAGTTTATAAACCCCATGAATATTAGCACATTTGCTTAAAGTATTTCTCGACCATAAACTGGTAGGTTTATTCGCAGTCGCCTGATTGGAAAAAGAAGCGTAAGGTTGTCCTTCAAACCCACCATCAGTTAAAATAAACTGACCTGTAGCTTGTTGGGCTTTAGCAGTTATTAAAACACTTATAAATATTATGGTAAGTAATAAATATCTATTCATATCAAGCAGAATTATTAATAATTTTATGTGGCATTTTGTTCTTAATAATTTAAAAACTATTGCTGATATGTAAAGATATAAGTGTTAAGGATTATGCTGTATTTCAGCACATTAAATATACGAAAAGCATTTCGCTATTCTTAAAGGCTGTTTGAATGAATCTTTATAGGAAATATAGACTAGGGTAGCCTTTATAAAAAAGATGTCCCCTCTAATAGAAGGGACATCATGTATGATAAGAAAATAAGAAATCATCTTATACTACTAGGTTCTTTCGAACTAATATTATTTAACTAATAAGGTAGTAGTAGAAGATTGATCTTTAGAGATAACCTTAACAAAACACATTCCATTCATTGGCAACTTATTTGGTTGTATAGTAGTAATACTATTTCCTCCGCTGTAATTAATTTGTTTGTTGTACAACACCTGACCAATACTATTAGTAACAATTATAGTATAAGTATCTGCTGGTAAATCATTTAAAGAAACATTGAAAGTTCTATTTACCACAGGGTTTGGATAAACATTTATAGCAGAAACAGTTTTAGTGCAGTTAACCCTTACAATACTACTGTATACTGGCTCACCATTTTTGTTTATAGCTTTTATACGATAATAATTTGTGCTATGTTCAAAATTTATATCGTTGAAATGGTAACTAGAAATATTAGTAGCTAATATCGATCCAATTGTTGTGAAATTTACTCCATCAGTAGATCTTTCAATTTCATAATTAGCAACATTTATTTCTTCTGCTGTTTTCCAGTTTACTACAACACTATTGTTAACCTTAGCAGCTTGAACATTTATAAAGTGAACTGGTAAAACACTGCTCTTATTAGCAATCATAAAATAACCAAACGTATTCAAGGTTGTTACAGCTGAATCTTTAGCATTAAAGGCTTTAGTAGGTATAGGCACCATCCATCCATTGCCATTATTCTGGAATATAGATATCTGATTATCAGGCAAGCCTGTAAATGAAGAACCTTCCATGGTAGAATCCCAGTTGAAAACAGTATTAACAACACTCTTTCCATTATCATTTCTAGCTATTTGCCAAGTTGAAAAAACCATATTAGATAGTGTATTCGCATCAGTAATAGCACCACCCATTGTACTACCATTTTTAGTAACTCCATTAAAAGTTGTTACCGTAAATGAACTACTATCATCAGCAGTATTAACCATTACAGGTTGAAAAGTACTATCATTACCAACAGGTATTATTACTGGTGTATTTTTAGGGATATTATTAAATCTTAAAGCACCTTTAGTAGCAGAATCTACTGCAGCATCAGTTATAATATAACTACTATCATTATAACCTGTTACTCCTTTATTTAAAGTAAGCGTATTACCAGCAGTTACGGTAAAATATCCAAGCGTAACAATCACCGTATCGTTGGCAGTAATATTACTTAATACCTCAACTTCATTTCCGCCTGAAACTTCTAATGTTAAAGGAGATTTAGCACCTTCTGTAAAACCTATTGAAGAAAATCCTTGTCCAGCTGTGTCAGAACAGTTAAATATTATGTGACCTTTGGTTAATGAATTTGTAGCATCCCCAAATAATCCTGCCGTATGAATAAAATCACCAGCAACCTGCAAAACTGCAGATCCGACATAAGCTTTAGCAGTATCATGCGTTAAAAATAAAGTGCCCCCAGTTATATTTACACCTCCTCCAACTATTAAACTGTCTGGTGTCTTATTTTTACTTGAATCACTTATAATGTAAGTTCCCCCTTGTATATTTAAATCACCGCCAACAGTTAAAGATTTTGCAGCATTACCAGCGCCACTGTGATTTACTCTTCCAGCTAATACTGTTAAATTACCATTAATGGTATATGCACCAGCAGTGGCAGGTAACAAAGCAGCACCTTTAGCTAATATTACACTTGGTGCATTTATAATAACGTTCTGGAAGGTGTCGCTGTTATTAATTTTAGGTAATGCTTTAACACTGGTGTTTCCAGCACCCAAATTGAGATTTGAAGCAGAATCCCATACTATACCAGCAGGTACATTTGTTAGTGCAGCAGTTATGTTGAAATTAGCGTTGGTACTTACTTCAAGTGTTCCAATTAAAGCAGCTGTTTTAGTAGAGTGGTATTCCAGCGTACCTCCAGGTTTAACTAATAGCGTTTCTAGAGTATCTACTGTAAGCTTACCTCCAGACTTTATAACAACCAATGAACCACTATCAACAGTACACAATGGATTAGCAATATCTAAACTATAATAACTATGAGATGGAATTTGCTGCGGTTTTTTACCATTGAATGTAGTAATACTACTATCAGAATAGGTTGCTTTACCAGGAGTAAACATACCAGCTATATTAATAATTCTACCTGGTGCAAATTTTCTTTTATATGCCGAATCATTTGTACTGGAAATATTACCATAACTAGCTGGTAAAATATTCATAGCCACTTTTCCATCATAAATTACCGTACTGCTTGCATTTAAAGTACCTAATGCAACATTTACCGTATCTCTGATAGTTAAAAAAGAAGAAGTATCAACATCAATGGTAGTTACTGCAGGAAAGCCTAGAGTATCTACTATAAAATTTACTCCTCCAGATACTACTATTTTAGAACCTGTTCCAGTTACAGACCATGTGGTTGGAGCTTTAACTACTGATGAACCATTGTTGCCTGTAAAATTAAAAACAGAGGATGCCGTACTAAAATTGGCAGGATTGGTACCCGTTCCATTAGGGTTGGTACCCCATGCTGTTACATCTGCCACACCAGTACCACCACCATTGTAGTAGTAATTGGTTTGAGCAGAAACTAAAGAAGGAAGAAATGAGGAAACTATCAAAACTACAGCAAATGCTACTGTTATTTTGGATAGTCTACTAAAGGTTTCATTGTAAAAAGCAATCATTTTTTTTAGTTTAATTGTTATAAATTAATTTATGAAATATTAACTTGCAAAACTAGATTTATCAACATTGTATATTTATTATAATATTATTAAATCAATTATTTTTTGCTTAATCGATTTCGTACAATAAATTTAATTGTATGCATAGATAAACCCGGATTACGCATTAGCGTTCGTTATGAAGGTTACCAATACAATAAAGACGAGTGTTTGTGCAGATTTTTTGTTAGCAATCATAGTGAACTATGGTAATAACAAAAATCAAGCAAACGCTTGTGTTTGAAGTATTTCAAAACTGTAAAAGAATTCTATTGTGTAATCTGGGTTAATTAAAATAAAATAAAAAAAGGAGCTGAAATTTCAGCTCCTTTTAATGTAGGTAAGATTATTTTATATAAGTCTTTCACTTCCAAAATAAGGGTGTAAAGCTTTAGGTAGCTTTATGCCACCTTCAAACTGATTATTTTCTATTAAAGCTGCATAAATTCTTGGCAATGCTAAAGAGCTACCGTTTAAAGAATGAACAGGCTTGGTTTTGTTTGTACCATCCTTATATCTACACTTCATTCTGTTAGTCTGGAATCCTTCAAAATTACTAACACTGCTTACTTCCAACCATCTTTCTTGTGCAGTACTATACACTTCAAAGTCGTAAGTAAGAGCAGAAGTAAAACTCATATCACCACCACACAATCTTAATATTCTGTATGGTAATTCTAAAGAAATTAATAAGGCTTCTACATGTGCCACCATCTGATCTAATACCTCGTAGCTTTTCTCAGGTTCTACTATCTGAATAATTTCTACCTTCTCAAACTGATGTACTCTGTTTAAACCTCTTACATCTTTACCAAAACTGCCGGCCTCTCTTCTAAAACAAGGAGAGTAAGCGGTCATTTTTACTGGCAATTCGTCTTCCTTCAATATTACATCTCGAAATATATTGGTAACAGGAACTTCTGAAGTAGGAATTAAGTATAAATCATCTTCAGTTGCATGGTACATCTGTCCATCTTTATCAGGCAACTGTCCAGTACCATAAGCACTATCTTTGTTTACCATAAACGGAGGAAGGTACTCTGTATATCCGGCTGCAGTGTTGAAGTCGAGGAAATATTGCACTAAAGCTCTCTGAAATTTAGCTCCTCTTCCTTTGTATAAAGGGAATCCACTACCAGTAATTTTAGCGCCAGTTTCAAAGTCTACTAAATCGTATTGTTTTATTAAATCCCAGTGCGGTACTGCATTGGCATTTAAAGTAGGGATTGTTCCCCCTTGCTTTATATTCAAATTTTCCTCTGGTGTTTTACCTATAGGTACAATATCCGCCGGAAGGTTTGGCAATAAAATCAATTTGTCATGTAGCAATGTTTCTGTGGTTACGGTCTGTTCGTTTAAAGCGGACACCTGAGATTTGTAGGCAGCTACTTCTGCTTTCATTTGTTCAGCTTCTTCTTTCTTCCCCAGTCCCATTAATTTGCCAATCTCTCTCGATGCAGCATTTACTTTCTGTTGTATGGTATCATATTCTGTTTGTATTCTTTTTCTTTCATCATCCAGCACTACTATTTCATCAACTAATTCGGGCTGTTTAAAATGCTTTACAGCAAGCTTAGCTTTTACTAGTTCTGGGTTGTTTCTCAATACTTGTACTTGTAACATTCCTATAAATTTTGCCGCAAATGTAATTTAAAACTAATTTGATAATCGGATAATACAATAATTTGAAAAAACTCAGATGCTGTTTAAGTTAATTGGTTAGTATTAGTTATTGCAATTATATGGAGCTAAACGATGCAAATTTTGCAGCTATAGTCTGAATCTATAGCTAAAAATTTAAACAAGTTGCAACCCTGATAGTACACCATAAACATTATCAAATAATTAATTCAAAAAGCTTCTCAATTATTAATAATTATTTTCAACAATATTTATTACTCTTGTACATATAGGCTCATTTTTTTATTTTCACAATATGCTTCCTAGTTATATTCCTTATACTGATATTGACTTACTAAAAGTGCATGAATTTTCAGAAGTTCAGGAAGCTTTTAATATTATTAGTTACGATTGGGGTATTGAATATAATTTTCCACATGGGGGCTGCCAACAAAGAGCTCAGATTATCTCTTTGTTGTTAAAAAGAAAACTAAAAATTGATCATCTTAAAATCTGGTTATTTGCTCCTGCTGCTATGTATCAGAATAATAGCGCTATGCTTCAGTTGATTGATAAAAACTATTTGTCACCAAGCACGCATATCGAATGGAGTTTCCACGTAGCACCTGTAGTTAGGGTGAATGATAGTGGAATATTGAAAACAGTTGTTATGGATCCTTCAGTCAATAGAGATACTCCTTTGGAAGTAAATGACTGGTTTGCAGCACTAGGCAATAGTCAAATAGGTCAGTATAGTTTTTTAATGCCAGAGAAATACTTCTTTAACTCTAGTTATCATACCGATGAACAGAATATGATTAGTATGCTCTTCGATGGCAGCTTTTATGATTATGTAAATCCTGCTAAAGATAACCTAGCAGTAGAAAAGGGACTAGCAATAAATGATTTGGTGAAAATTATATACGAAAAATATATAGTTCAACTAATACAAAACCCAAAGCCAGAAGATTTTAATAGGCTTGAAGATTTAAAATCAATTTTTGGAAATGCAACAGCAATGGATATGTTGTTTTCTCAGAACATAAGTGGCTACACCGATAATACCACAATGCGTTATGTAATTACCAATTATGGAAATATCATTAGGGAAGCTAAAGAAATATTTAATAACAGGGTTTTTTATTGGACAGAAATAGTAAACATGCTTTTATAATTAACTTCTTATTTGTCTGTATTAATAATTTTATGATTCATTCACGAAAAGTAACCTTCATCTTATATCCTTTAAAAATTAACCCCCTAAACTACCTTACTACAATCTTTATTAAGTATTACGTTGTAATAATCAACAATACTCCATCCTTAATTTAATTGTTCGTTAGCATTACAGAACCTTCAACTGCTATAGTGGTAAATACAAACCTATAATAGAGCCTGAAACTGCAATAGTTTCCTGTTTCAATCCCATAGTTAAACCTTCAGCTCCCATAATATAACCTTTCTTATCCATCATTTTTAGTTATACCAAATCACATAATAAATAGCTGATAAGTAGGTTAATTATTCATGGCTTCTAAAATCAAGTTATCGGTTACAGAGGATTTACAATATTTAAAACGCCTCTTTCAATGGTATTATAACGCCTGATATCAGCGCTATAATTAAAGAGCAATTATCGTCTCCCATATCTGGATTCACCAGCTATATAGCATTACAGCAGTGGTTACAAAAGAATCATTTACCAACCGTATCATATAGAGTAGTACATTATCACGCAACTGTAACGCTTAATGCATCACTAAAAGTTGCCCGAAAAAGTCATATAAAGAAAGATGCAGTAGCTGTTGAAGATTTTAAAAAACAATAGATACCACACTTGAAACTATTGTAACCCAGCATAAAGACCATTACGAAAGTTTTAATATATACTTTCAAGATGAGAGCAGATTTGGATTGTTTACACGCAATGGTAAATCT
>Ga0208259_1000425_pt1 | contig 12465 bp, 12 predicted proteins | sample CryBogCBH22May08_FD_184618 | JGI IMG/M metagenome (GOLD analysis project Ga0208259, IMG submission 184618) | Freshwater microbial communities from Crystal Bog, Wisconsin, USA - CBH22May08 (SPAdes) | ecosystem: Environmental > Aquatic > Freshwater > Lake | place: Crystal Bog, Wisconsin, USA... | reverse complement strand
TTTAACTTCCTTCCAACCCTCTTCTTTTGTAAATACCATAGATCCATCTATCATTAAATACACCTTCTCATCTTTGGTAATGTTTTTAATAACTGGCTTCAATAAATGGTTATCTTTTGAACAGACGCTACCATAATAATTTACTACCTTGTTCACTTGAACTGCTGAGGTTTTATATCCAATTAAAAAGTCTAACACCTCACAGCTTTTTTCATAAACATTCAATTGACCAACATAGCCTACTTTCTCTAAAAGTAAAGGACTCATTTTAAAGCCGCTTTCATGCAGGGCTAAAGGATGGTTGTTGGCTACAGTTAACTTACCAAATGTTGTTGAAATTACTTTTTTTTCTTAGGGTTAGAGGGTATTTCCCCAAGGTTTTTCTCTAACACAGACAAACTTAGTTCTTTCATCAAATCGCTCAATCCAAGCTCATAATCATAGAAGTTATCAAGTTTGTTTAAATTCTTGATACTGTCATATTTTGAGGATGCTAACTCTAAAAACTCTTCTTTAGTCATAAAACAGGTTTCTATCTATAACGTGAAAAGTGGAAAATAATTTATGCACCCAAAGTCGATTATGCACTTCTTTAATCTTGAGTAGTGATTATCATGAGTCATGAGCAATACAGTAAACAATAATAATAACTCAGGATTCACGATATATTTTCACGACTCACGATGTATTTAAAACAGCGTTTGTATCCCATGTTTAATTCGAAACTCATGCTGCAAAAGCCATTTCTTTCTCATGAGTCCTCCCGAATATCCGGTAAGGCTTTTATCCGTACCTATAATTCTATGGCAAGGAACTATGATGGATATTTTATTTTTACTATTAGCACCTGCAACAGCTCTAACTGCTTTCGGATCGCCAATAATTCTGGAAAGCTCGGCATAGCTCCAAGTTTTACCAAAAGGTACTTCCAATAATTTACTCCAAACTTCAGATTGAAATTCGGTTCCTTCCTGATGGATTGGTATATTAAAATCTCTTCTTTTTCCTTGAAAATATTCTATCAATTGTTCTGTACAATGGTGCAGAACATCACTTATGCCTGGTTCACCATGCTTTATCTGACTCTTATTATCTATGAAGATAAGCTCGGAAATATAGGTTTCTGTACCCCCAATTCTGATTAATCCAGTTGGACTTTCGTAATAAGTATAGTACAATTCCGTCATGTTTTGATGATAGTTCATAACAATAATAGTTATTAAAACGAAAATATAAATTTGTTATTGTTGAATAGGCTATACAATTAACTCCAATTTTAAAAGTAAATTAATAATGATAATAATATCCCAGTTAACTGATTACAAAATGAAAAAACAAATATCTTTTTATCCAAGTTTATATTTTAGCATTACAAAATTTACATATTATGATAAAGACTAAACTAAAGCCGACATTAGCTTTACTAATTACGATAATGACATTTATAGGTTGTAGTAGAAATCCTATTACTGGCAGAAATCAGCTTTCTCTGGTTTCAGAAGGCGATGTAAGATCATTAGCATTAACACAATACAAACAAGTTTTAGATTCAGCTAAAGTTGAAAAAACTGGGAAGAATGCAGAGATGGTAAAACGTGTAGGGTTCAAGATTGCTGCAGCTATTGGAGAATACTACAAACAGATTGGGCAGGCAAATTCGCTTGATGGCTATACATGGGAATTTAACCTAATTGAAAGTAAAGAAGTAAATGCATGGTGCATGCCCGGAGGAAAAGTAGTTGTTTATACTGGCTTATTACCATACACCCAGAACGAAACGGCTTTAGCAATAGTTTTAGGTCACGAAATTACACATGCAGTTGCAGGTCATGGCAGGGAAAGAATGAGTCAGCAGATGGTAGCCCAACAGATAGGTGCTTTGGGCGATATTGCCTTGGGAAATAATCCAACTGCTGTAAATATATTTAATCAGGTATATTCCCCTACAGCCTCTGTGGGTGTGATTCTTCCAAATTCCAGAAAACAAGAATATGAAGCGGATCATTATGGACTGATTTTTGCAGCAATTGCTGGTTATAATCCTCAGGAGGCAATACCATTTTGGCAAAGAATGTCATCAATTGGAGGCAGCAAACCCCCCGTTATATTAAGCGATCATCCAGCAGATGGAGATAGAATAGCAAAGTTGCAGAAACTTATGCCCGAAGCTTTACAATACTATAAAGTCAAAAACAACAACTGAGCACTTGATCCTATTTGAGGATGAATAATGAAAATATCTCTTTATTACTAGAAGCTTTTTGAGTTAATTATTCAGAATTCGTTATTGCGATTAATTGTGGCCATTGAAAGCCGGTTTAGTTGGATGCTATAGCTAAAAACCTAACAATGTTGTAGCACAGATAGCGTACTAGAAGAAATATAAAATGATTTATTAAAAAAATTCTTAATATAATTTAGAACAAACTTCAAATGAATTATACGTTTAAAAGTTAAGAGCTTCTATCCTTCTTTTCCTATTCACTAAATTGCTTTATGCCAGTTTCTGTATTTCATAAACAGATAGGAAGATATAAGCATTACCGACCAGTATATCCATTCACTTGCCCATCCCCATACAATAGAAAGTTTGAGACGTTCCAGCACTACATATACATATATACAATAACCTGTAATACAGATTAGTTCTATCATCAACGATACTTTGGAGTTACCACTTCCTATAACTGCATTAAACCAAACAACAGATATAGACATTAATAACAATGCTGCAGAGACAATTCTTACTACTGGAATTGCCTGCTGATTAAACACATCTCCCTGACTGTATATTGATAAAAAAATTCCAGGAAATATATTCAGTGTCAGGAACACCATAAAAGAGAAACCGAAGCTCATATGAATAATTCTACGAATAAGTAATGGCACTTTATCATGCATATTCTGTCCTATAACATTACTCACCATCGAGTTGGTAGTGGCAGCAAAGGCCCATGTAAAACAACCAAAGAATCCAAAGATATTCCGCATAGTATTTGATACTGCCAAAGCCGTTTCGCCATGATGCTCTACTAGAATATAGAAGTATTCCCAGCTAATAATGCTGATAGCATGTTGTGCAATCAGAGGTAATGATTGTGTAAGTATTAGTTTACTATGTTGCCAATCGAAACCAGAGAACTGAAATAATTGCAATTGCTTATCAATCTTTTTTATCTTAATGACTATGTATATTATTAATAGCCCAGAAAATTCTGCTAGAATACTTGCATAAGCAGCTCCGTTAAATCCAAGCTGCGGCATACCAAGTTTACCTTTTATTAATCCATAATCAAATACAATATTTACAATAGCCTCTGCAGCAGTACCTATAAAAAGAAATCGACTCAGATTGGTACTTACCAGCAATGCATTGCGCATTTGATAGAGGTATAAAAAGAATAAACCAAATATCCTGATTCTAAGAAATACAATACATTTATCAATAATCTCCTGATTATGTAAACTATGTTGTAATAATTCCGGCACCAGAAACCAGGTAATAATTACCCCGAACAAAGCCATTGCAAAAGAGATTCTTACACTCTGCGCCATTAGTTTACCTATCTCACTTACCCTGTCCTGTCCTGCCCTACGGGATAATAAGGTTTGTAGCCCATTATTCAAACCAATTCCCCATACCGCAAAAATCAGGTAATAAACCCCCGTAATGCCTGCCGCTGCAAGTGATTGCTGATTAACTGATCCTAGAAAAATATTATTAATTATAAAATTAATCTGGGGTAATATAATAGACGCAGAAATAGGTAAAGCTATAGCTAGTATCTGTTTATAGCCTATTGTAACCTTTAGATTAATATTGTTCACGATGCTTTTTTAGTGTATTCTTAAGGTTTCAAAACTAAGGTTTAGAAATTTGTTGAGGCTAATTTTATAAAAACTTATATTATTTTGATTTGCTTTACTATTTTTGACAAATGGTGAGTCAGATAATTGATATACAAAGCGATGTAGCAGTGCACACGCCTTTTAATACAGATCAACTGGTTGTAGAGATCAGCGAGTCTAGTTTGGCATTGATAGTTAAGATTGGTAACTCTTCCAAAGTAGATGCTTTAGAGGTGTACGATTTTGATCCAGCTACCGATGACTGGTTCGATGTTTTTTATTTTGCCAGAAATGCTTCCAACATCCTTTCAAGAGGCTTTAACTCCACTAAAGTATACTTTAACCTACCCGAAGTTGTGCTTGTTCCCAACTCATTGTTCGACATAAATCACATAAACGATTATGTAGAATCAATCCATGGCTCTACCGGAACTAACATTACCAAATCGGAAAAAGCAGGAACTACACCAGACATCAATGTTGTTTATCGTATCAGTAAATCTTTATTTGATATGATTCATAGCAACTTTATGATGGTGGATACAGAACATGTTTATTCTAAATTCATAAAAAGAGCTATTTCCAGCCCATTTAGTGCGGGTACATTCCTTAAAGTCCAATTCTATCATCACCATATGATAGTTGCAATGGTACATTATGGTAAATTACAAATAGTTCAATCTTATAGATTTACCAATTCGGATGACGTGATTTATCATTTATTAAATCTTACAGAACAATTCAATATCACCATTTCTCAAACCGATGTAGAGGTTTCTGGTATAATAGATGCTAAAACTACCCCTTACATGCACATTGAAAAACTGTTTGCAAAAGTAGTTTTTGAAAGCGCCGAGAATACAGCTGATTTTACAAAAGCATACGAAGAATATCCTGAGTATTATTTTCTACCCTATCTGAAACTGGTCGTATGAGAATAATTTCTGGAAAGTATGGAGGAAGAAGAATAAGTCCCCCGTCAAATATGCCTCATACAAGGCCCACAACCGACGTAGCAAAGGAAGGCCTCTTCAATGTTCTACAAAACCGTATAGACTTCGAAGATATCGTTACGTTAGATTTATTTGGCGGAACAGGATGCATTAGTTACGAATTAGCTTCCAGAGGAGCTTCTAATCTTACTATCGTTGAGAAAGACCCTATCATGCATGCATTCATACAAAAGAATGTAAATACTATTGGAATTGAAGGCTGCAATATTATCCGTATGGACGTATTTTCCTATCTACAAACCTGCAACCAATTTTTCGATTTTATTTTTGCAGGCCCCCCATATGCATTAGGTTCTATTGATGACTTACCTAAAATTGTGATTGGCAAGAAGATGATAAATGAGGATGGATATTTTGTATTGGAACATACCCCTAGAAATAATTACGAAAAGTTTGACGGTTTTGCTTTTTGCAGAAACTATGGCACTACTTTATTTTCCTTTTTTGAACGGTTAGCGGATTAACAAGATAACCAATTGACTTTACAATAAATTGGCATAAATCAAAATTAATTCATCAAAGTGTGTATATAAAAAGTCCCTGAAGGTATTAAACCAACAAGGACTTTTTGTTTTATAACTTAATGTTAATGCTTTATGGGTTTGGCATAACAATTTTTCTTCTTTTAGCGCCCATTCCTGCACCCGCTGCAAGTAAGATAAGGCTAAGACCTCCATCGAATGGAACTGCATTATCCTGCGGTACAGGCGTACCTCCTGGAGCACCTGGACCACCTGGAGTACCTGAACCTCCCCCTATTACACCACCAGGGCCTACCTGAGCTTGAGAAATAGTAGCAAAACCAACGACCAAAACTGTCAACAACACAACTTTTATTATTTTATTTATCATTATATTTTTTTTTACTTTTAATTGTTACTTTTTACTTTGAAACTTATTTTACAATCATTTCTGAAATATATTTTTCACCGTTTCCGCTCACCTTTAAGGTATAAACCCCTACTGGTAAACTTTTTATTGCAATAGCTTTATTGCTGTTGCCACCTGCATGATTTACAGTAGTAGACAATACTTGTTGTGCCATATTGTTGTATACTGTTACATTGTAGACTCCCTTTTCAAGGTTGTTTAGTTGTAAATTAAAGTTATTACCAATTACTGGATTAGGATAAACTGCAGTACTTTTTATGGTAGTAGCAGTTAATACTTTTGCAGCTTTAAATACTATATTAAATCGAGAAGCATAGCTATTATTGCATGCGGTAAAAGTAGTACCAATAGTAGCAAGTACATCGGTATTCGTTTCGCTATCATGAATATATGCATCTAACCCAGAAGTAGAGAAATTACTAACATCAACCTTTAACTGGTAAGTTGTATTGGCTACTAATTGGGTAAGTTTCAATGCAATTACATCATTTAATGCTGGAACTGGTAATCCATTGATACTTAAATCTTCTGCACCTTCTGTAATAGAAAGATTCTCTCCACCATTGATCATTTTCTTAGAATCCTCTATAGAGATTGCTTTTGTAAATTTATTGTCAAATACAGCAACTGCACCATCAATATTAGTGTCATTGCCCGCTAAACTTTTAGAAAGCTTAACGCCTAGTTTATTTACCACTTTGTGTGTACCAAAAATACTTGCATTAGAATAGTCTGCAGCCTTTTGGTTTTCTGAAATAGTCAACGAAGGATTACTACCTGTATTTAATATAAAGAAAGATGCTCCAGGTTGAATATAATTGCTAACATTGGAACCACTGTTACTATTGGTACCCGCATAAGAGTTATAGGTAACATAAGTAGCATAACCACCAGTAAATAATGTAGGATCGAAATAATAATAACTAGGTGAAATGTTAGTTCCGTTACCAGCAGATGATGGTGTTTGACCAATAAGATTCCAGTCAATAGCGGATGCATAAGGATTAGCGATAAAGCTAAAGGCACCAGCTCCATCTGTTAGACCATACCCTGAGTTATACGTGTTGTTCTGAATACCAGAAGTAGTGTATACAACATCTCCCTGAATCAAATTTCCAAGATTAGAAATAACAGTTGAGCTATTCATACTTATAGGATCAGTACTAAATCCAAAATTTGGTATATTTCTGTCACCTCTTACAGACACTCTATAACCTATAAAAGGATCAATAGAACTATTCATAGTATTTTGAACGTACGTATTATTAGAGCCTGCTGCAGTCCAAGTACTGTTAAAGTATGTATACAAAGAAGGATTTCCTGTACTTGTATAGTCAAAACCAGTAGAATTGTCGTAGCCAACGGTAGTACCTTTTTCCCCAGTTATATATATTCCCTGTCCTGAAACATTATTACCCCCTAACTGCCATGAATAAAAGAAAGGTTGGCCTGACCATACACCACCACCACTCAAATCTCTGAAAGCACGATGACCTTGAGGTATAAATCTTTGTACATTAACAAAACCGCTAATATTTCCGTTAGATAAATTATCTACCGATGCAGTATAACTAGAAGTACTTAATAATGTAAAGTTGTTCTGGTAATAAGTATTTAAAGTTGCCCCATTTGTAAGACTTATTTTATGGGCAATATTTACAGATTGGGTATTCCAGTTAAACCCAACATGCATGTTACCTGATATTATTAAATCAAGTAAGGTATATCCATTAGGACTACTTTGATCTAAATCTCCTAGTCCATTAGAAAGACTACAACTATTTATGTAGGCTAAAGAACCATTGTTTGTAATAAAAATACCTCCACTTGCATTAAAAGCTCCACCATTAATAGTAAAAGCATACCCATTTAAGTCTAAGCTACCACCATTGAAATTAAATGTATAATTATCAATTTGAATGTTTGTATTTAATATTGGGTAGTTTGTTAGTCCACCATCAATCTCAATGGTAGCAAAAGCAGTTTGAGGAACTCCATTGTCCCAATTACCTGCATCATTCCAATCATTTGAGTTATTACCTGTCCAGACATAAGTAATAGGAAAAAGGATACTTGTTCCAAACCCTGAAACCCAATTAGAAAAAGAACCAGTGAGATTAAAATTTAATAGAGGCTGTGAATTAGTTCCTATATAATCGTTTAGAGTAGTTACAGTTGCATTATTTCCACTTGCCACACCTTCATCAAATGTAAAATAGTTTACTAATCCACCTGGTGTACCATTTAATTCACTACTCATGTTGTTATTAATTTCTTGAGAAGTTCTTACGATATTCCATAATCTAACTTCATCTAAAGCACCATTGTAAAAAGCACCACTGTTATCTTTTCCTAAATAAATATAATTCGGAACATTTAACGAATTATGATTGACATGCATATAAGAACTTTCAAGAACACCGTTTATATACAATTCCATTAAACCCGAGGTAGCATTTCTTGTAGCTGCAACATGAACCCATTGTCCAGTATTTACATCTGAGGTTGAAAAAATAGTATAATCAGGATTGCCTACACCAAATGCGATTTTACTTCCAACAAGTGTAACACCAAAATCGTTTGTTACACCAGGATATTCAGCATCTACAATACCATTCCCTCCATACCACATACTGCTATAATTTCCCACCTGTTTAGTATTCATCCAGAATTCTATTGTAAAATCATCCTGAATTGATCTGTTCAGATTAATATAATTCCTTGTTCCATAAAAGAAAAGCGCATTATTAGTTTGCGACTTAACGTTTAAAGAAATAATAGATAATACTAAAACAAGGGCAAATGCCGGAAAGCTGAGTTTAATTGTTCTCATAAATGATATTGATTAATGACTACTTATTATGTAGCCTATGCAAAGAGGGGCTTATTAATTGGTAATACCTAATTTATCTTCATAAAAGGCCATAATAATTGCTTATCACCATCTTTTGTTTAAGGAAAAGCTCCCTTAACTTACTAAATATATGTAATAACAAAAAATAAAATATCTGAAACTTATTTTTGCAGCAATTATGCTTTTGGCAATCTGTAATAATTATATAGCAGCTTACATCTTCTCCCCTACCACTACATGATAATCAAAAACAAACTCTTTTTTAGCACATATCGTTCTCAAGGTTTTAATTCCACATGCTTCAAACAGTTGTATATATTCTTCCAGATTATATTGATGTGGATGTAAAATATCACCCGGTATTAATTTAAAGAATGGTTGTAGCCATTTATGATTATGTGCATCTATACTAATTATAATCTTAGCTCCTTTTTTTGCAGATGTTACCAATTGTTTAGTTGCACCCTGTATATCTTTCACATGATTTATAGCATTGATGCAAAAAACAACATCATATTTATTATAGTCATTAAATTCCTCAAGCGAACATGTTTTAAACTCTACAGAGGGATACATTGACTTCTTAAAATGAGGAAAATCTGTTTCATATGCATCCAGCAATGGATCGAAAGCAGTTGTTTGCTGATTAGTAAAGTTCATAAATATACCTGCAGGACCACAACCTGCATCTAAAACGATAGTTGAAGCTTCAACAGGAACTATATCGCTAAATTTTTCGTAGAAAGACTCCCAGTAATTCCTTTTCCATTCCAGATAGGTTGATGGATCTTTCTTACTTAAATAGTTCTGCCACCATTTACGTTCAAACCATTGCGCAACTTTCCATCTTTTTGTAGATACGTTCATACTTTATAGGTTGATGCAAAGATGAAAGAAAAATGATGAAAGTGAAATTTTCTTTAAGTAATTATTAAATATCATTACTTTAGCAGCAATTTTATAATAAACTTTATTCGCTGACTTCACATCTATAAGCCTTCCGTTCTAATCAATTATAATATGAGAAAAGAATTTAAATATATTCTATACATTTTGTTTTTCGGAGTTCTTTTGGGAGAATGTTTTCTTGTATTAAAAGCAGGAAGAGCCAGCCATCATTTTGAAACTTATCAACGCTATTTTACCTTATCCAAATACAGATTATTTGTAAGACCTTTCTTGGTTCTACTTTTGGCTCCATTTGTATTTAAAAGATATAATAACAATTATCGTGATTTTTTTCTTTACTTAGGATTATTAAGTACATTTTTAGCAGATGTGTTTGTATTATCACAGGTATCTTTTCTAATTTATGTAGGATTGTCTTTGTACGCCATTTCTTATCTTTTACTGGCAGAGTCCTTTAACAGGTTGGTGAAAAGATTAAAGTATAAAATATCTGGTCTTTTTGTTTTTCTTTTAACTGCTACTATATTAATAGATGGATTATTAATCGCATTACCAGGATGGTTCGATACATTAAAATATGTTTTACTAGGAGCTCATATTGCCGATTTATTCTTTTTTATAAATATTGTTTTAAAAATTAGAGGAAAAATTAAAAGCAAAAAAACAATTCAATTTATTCTTATTGCCATTACTTGTATAGCCTTCTCTAATTTAATTTACGGGGTTAGTGGCTTTATTTTTGACTTTAGACATTCTTCACTAGATGTAGCTACAGCTTTTTTGTATGGATTATTCCTGTTTTTCCTTATCAATAGTATTACCTATCTCAAAGATAGACAACATCAGAAAAAAGATGATTTTGAAGAGTCATTATCAGTTGTTACTAAATAAAACTTATCAATTAATTACAAATAATTCCAAACAGCTGGCATTTAAAAGGCATGTAGGCAGATAATATTAAATAGTACTAATTCTTCAGTAATATGAGCATTAAATAGTACATTATATCCTATTTTCTTTTACTTTCGCGGCGTTAATATCAAAACATGGCTGGTCAATTAAAAGAAGTACGTAATAGAATTAAGAGCGTTCAGAATACGCAACAGATTACTAAAGCAATGAAAATGGTAAGTGCCGCTAAGCTTCGCAAGGCGCAGGATACCATTATTCAAATGCGTCCTTATGCAAAGAAATTGCAAGAGGTACTCTCTAATATTGTAAGCAGTTCTGAAGGAGATTCTCCTATCAAACTAGCTGAAACAAGGCCTATAGATAAGGTTCTATTTATTGTTATTACCAGCGATAGAGGTTTATGTGGTGCTTACAATGCCAATGTAATAAAGCTTACCAAACTTACTATTGCAGAGCAATATGCTGAACAAAACAAAAAAGGCAATGTAACCATCTGGAATATTGGTAAAAAAGGTTTTGAAAGTTTAACTAAACAAGGTTTTACTACTAATGAAACCTATAAAGATATATTCCTTCATTTAAGTTTTCCTACTGTACAAACAGCAGCACAAGCAGCGATGAAAGCATTTGAAAATCATGAATTCGACGTCATTGAGATTGTATACAGCGAATTTAAAAATGCTGCTACCCAACGTTTTGCTGTTGAAAGATTTTTACCTATCCCTAAGGTTGAAAATACAGCAAAAAAGGCTAATACAGACTTTATTTTCGAACCTCAGAAAGAAACTTTGATTGCGGAATTAATGCCGAAAATTCTTAATACTCAATTATACAAAGCAGTGCTAGATGCCAATGCAAGTGAACATGGTGCCAGAATGACGGCAATGGATAAGGCTAGCGAGAATGCCAATGAATTATTAAAATCATTGAAAATCTCCTACAACAGAGCTCGTCAGGCTGCCATTACTACCGAGTTAACAGAAATTGTAAGTGGAGCAGCTGCTCTTCAGGGATAATACTTAATCTTTATATAAAAATTATTATGGCAATAGAAATCTCCTCAATAATTCCACATATTGAAGTATTGGTTTTTGCCAGCGATAAGCCATTAACTTCATTGGAGATTCAAGAGCTCATTAATAATGCTTTTGGGTTTCTAGAAGATAGAGTATCTATCGAACAAATTGAAACTGCCTTGGAAGGTATTAAAGAAAAATACAATAGTGAATTTTATCCTTTCGAAGTTAAAGAAAGCGGTGGAGGATTTCAGTTCCTTACTAAATCAAGTTATCATAAAACAGTTGTTCAATTAAATGGCGATAAGTTTTTAAAAAAGCTTTCAACAGCTGCAATGGAAACCTTAGCCATCATTGCCTACAAACAACCAATTACCAAAGGCGAGGTGGAACTAATTAGAGGTGTGAATAGTGATTATAGTATTCAAAAACTTTTGGAAAAGGAACTAATCCTAATAAGTGGCAGAAATGAATCACTACCAGGTCACCCACTAATTTATAATACTACCAAAAATTTTATGGATTATTTTGGTATAAATACTCCTCAAGACCTTCCTAAAATAAGAGAAGTACTTGCCGACCAGATTATCCAACCTTCATTGATGAGTGAGTTGGATTTTAAATCAAATACGGGTGAAGAAGACTTATCGGAGACCATCATCGATCATCCACTTGAACCAGTTGAAGATCATTCAAGCTTTATTATAAACGAGAATGGAGAGATAACCAATACAGAAGAAGATACAGAAGACAAAAAACAAGACCCAGAATAAATAACACTATAGTTTGAAAATAACTAAAAAAGTCCTTCATTATTGAAGGGCTTTTTTATTAATTATTAAGTAATAATCAATATGTTATACCAATTAATCTAATAATAAGCCGATTTGTCTAACCTAAAAACTTTATTCAAAAGGTAACTTCATTTAAGATTTTGTCTCATAGCCGACAGGCGGCCTCACCCCCAACCCCTCTCCGAAAGAGAGGGGAGAAATACACCTACCACTGCTGCCTCCTTGTC
>Ga0208259_1000420_pt1 | contig 12591 bp, 11 predicted proteins | sample CryBogCBH22May08_FD_184618 | JGI IMG/M metagenome (GOLD analysis project Ga0208259, IMG submission 184618) | Freshwater microbial communities from Crystal Bog, Wisconsin, USA - CBH22May08 (SPAdes) | ecosystem: Environmental > Aquatic > Freshwater > Lake | place: Crystal Bog, Wisconsin, USA... | reverse complement strand
AAATGCAGTAAAAACACAAGTATGGATTGCCGTATAAGTTTATGTTATAGTGGCCATAGCCAAAAAGAAATTTATGCTAAAACAAAGCCTCTACGAAATTCTACAAATTTTAAGTATATCAATTTTTTAAAGAATCCAAATAAATCAACTGTTTCGGCATACTGAATTACAATATTTTAAAGAACAAAATTCTAACCAATTGATTCTGTTTGACTTATAACGCAACGCTAGTATAATAAAAGAAAAATTAAACAGGTTATTCCTCCACAGCGCAATGCAGTAATGTCTAAAAAGAAACTACCTCATTAACGCTCCAAAAAATAAAGCAATCAAGGAGATAAAAAGTATAGGACGAGATGAATGGAAAAAGAAAAATAACTATCACCAACGAAGTAAGGCATAAACGGTCTTGTATCAATACAAAACAATAATTGGCAATAACTTATCCTCCAGAAAACCAGAAACACAAAAATAGAAGTAAGAATAGGATGCAAAATCCTAAATGTATTATTACAAGTTGCCAACCCAGCTAGCATAAAAGTAGCTTAATTGAACATTGATAGGATAATTCTATTCCTTATTTTTTATTGATTCATGCAACAAAGCCATTAAATATTAAGAATTAAGAAAGCAATAAGGATTAATGAAAATGAGTATTTAATATTCATTATCAATTATCCATTGTTAATTATAAAGTACTATCAGGGACACTCATATAATTGTCGAACCCTGTATAAAATTTTCCATTTTTAATTATAGAAAACCACTTAAAATTTTGGTCAGCTTTCATACCTAAACCGTAAATAGTCTGACGAGGTTGATGCTGACTTATTTTGATAGGTTTATCAGTAAAGAAAGTACTCTTGTTCTGATCCCAGTATAATTCTTTGCACCAGAGTGTATCGCCTTTTACATTGAATACTCTTACACTATCACGCAGAAATACTTTGTTATCATTTTCATAGTAGTTGCCATACTTTGCTACCAAATCGCTTTCCATATTTGCAAGACTATCATAGAACAGCACATGCAGCCCTTTAGGGAATTCTACCTTTACGGTATCCAACATGCTACGAAGCATCAGAGGTGCGGTTAGTTTTGCCTTAACTGTACCACTCTGACTAAGGTAACTGACAATATCCTTGCCTTCTTCTACGCCAGTAGCTTTATCGCTTAAGGATTGTACTTTTTTAATATCGTTTTCACAGCCTGTAACCAGCAATATCCCAATGATTAAAACAAATAACTTATTCAATTTTTTAGTGGATTATACTTTTTAAAATTAGTTGGTTTCTACTTGTTTTTTCAAGTTGTTTAGGTTGTTTTCCATCATGGTTCCCAAAATTTGATCCCCTACCAGTGAAGCAAACTTTTCCCATGGTTGATACCAGTAAATATGTTCCTCAAACTGCCACTGTACTGTAACTGCATTGGGCATAGAAGTAGAACTGATAATGCGCATGGTAGACTCTTGCAAGTTTCCATTGATTACCCTCCACTGACTAATGATTTTATCGGATTGAACAGCAATGATGGTAACATCCAGTTTATCGGAATGAATTTTAGTAGCAGTAATGTTCTGCAGTGAAGCATCATTTAATTGGGTAACCCAACTCTTCCATACTACACAATTATCCAGCTTTTTATATACATCATTAGCATTAGCGGAAATATCTACAGCCCTTGATATCACTACATTGGACGGGAATAGCAATGACATTCCAAAAAGGATGATTATGAATACAACAATACTGATTAATAACAATTTGATATGTCTCATTATTCCCACTTAAATGTTTTGATAGCAATAGCATATACAATAACTATCCATATACCCAGTATGCCAAATTCTTTCCAGCAATCCAATAGTCCTGCTCCTTCGAAAGATATGTTTCTCATAGCATTGTTGAAGTGTGTAAGAGGAAGTATATTACATAAAGGTTGCAGCCATTTAGGAAAGGATTCTACTGGAAAGAAAGTACCTGCCAGTAAGAATTGAGGCAAGGTAAATAAGTTAGCAAATGGTGGGATTGTACTTTCATTCTTAGCAAAGTTGCTCACAATAAATCCGAAGCCCATAAAAAGAATCAGAGCCACAAAACTAAGCGCCATTATATCCAGGAAAGTGATGATTCCATGTACCAATGTAAAGTGGAATGCAAAATGCCCAAGTCCAATAATGATGATGGCGGTAATAATCTGAAATATTACTCTGGAAAATGCTTCGCCCATTACAATATATGGACGTTGAATAGGTGTAGCATAAAAACGTTTTAATACCAGTTGCTGACGTAAGTTAAAGAACAGGAATGCTACGCCAAATACGCCAGCACTCAGTAAGGAGAATCCTAATTGTCCAGGTAGAATAAAGTCGATTGTTCTGTACGTTCTACCGGGTACTGTTTCTGTTTCTTCGCTAAGTTCTACCAGCTTTTCATTGATAGGTCTTTGGTTAAACTTACTTACAACAGAACCGAGAATTACCCTAAGTAATTGAATGTTTTGCTGGTTAACCGCTTCGCTACTTTTAATATGAATAAGGTATTTTGGACCTGCCACAGTTTTATTGTCCACTATGCTGAGAACTGCAGTTATATCGCCCTTTTCAAGATCCTTGTTTAGTTTTGCGTCGTTATTATAATCTTCTATTTTAAGACCGATATTATCTTTAATAACATGATAGAAGATATTGTTGGTATCCGTCTTTTTATCGATAGCAACATGTAAAAGCATTTTGCCACTACCACCCACAAAACCAAAGATAAGAATGAAAATAAGGGGGAAGCCTATACTGAAAATTACTGCACTCGGGCTACGGAAAATAGCTTTTAAACTGTAACGGGTTATTGCCAGCATTGCTCTGATCTGACTATACGATTTATCTTGCATAATAAATTATTCTGCAGCAAATCTATTTGTAAAATTCATTTCTACACAATTAATTGGGATAGATGCAGTTGTTTAGGGAATTATAACGTTTATATGACAGGGAAATCCAATGTAGAATGAACTGGAGGTCGGTATTGTGTGGTAATTTATTTTACACTTCTCCCTTTCCATTGATAGCTGCCGAACTTGCCTAACCAACCTGCTATTACTGTATAGGCAATATGGATTGGCTGTAGCAAAGGGAACCACCATACAAATGACTGTCCAAAGAAACGGCCTACGGGTAGGGCAAAGCTTAGTTCTATGATTGTTTTTAGCAATAAAGAAATCAGACAGTAGACTATAAATGCCGGATTGAAAAATGCAATCATCGGCATCAGGAATATTAATAAATTGAAAAAGTAAACTAAAACAAGTACCAATAAAACGCTTTTGTCTTTCAGTTTGTCGGCTTTGCTGGCCCAACGTATTCTCTGGTTAAGGAAAGCATTCCAGCTATCCATTGGATGAGTAGCTACTGTTGCTTCCTGAGCGTATAAGTATCCTAGACCATCTGGGAACTGTTTCTTTATTTTATTCATCAGAAACATGTCGTCGCCACTAGCTATATGGTCTATATCCTTAAAGCCACCTACAGCAATAAATGCGGCCTTTTGATAGGCAAGGTTGGCACCATTGCACATAGTATGAAAACCTGCAGAGACAGAGGCTGCTGTGATACCCTGTAAACTAAGGAAGTCGATGTATTGAAACATGCTAAGTACAGTAGGCTTTTTAAAGAAGACCACTGGTGCTGCTACTAACACATGACTGGTTTCCTGAATATAGGCTGCAAAGTTCTGTAACCATTTATAAGGGGTAAAGCAATCGGCGTCGGTAGTAATAATCCAATCTTTAGTAGCAATGCCAATAGCTTTTTCAATAGCTTTCTTTTTGTAGGCATTTAAAAGCTGACCATCAATTTCATCTGCTAGTCGGAGCAGTTTTATATTGCTGTTTTTAGCCTGTAATTGTAATACTAATTCCGAGGTATTATCAGTAGAATGATCGTCTATTACTATTATCTCGTAAAGATCTTTTGGATAATTATTGTTTAAAATAGATTGTAAGCATCCTACTATATTATTACTTTCATTTCGAGCAGGAATAATAATCGAGAAACTTGTTTGTGGGCTGAAGTTTGCCGGTACTACAAATTGTTTTAGCTTAACAAACCAGTATCTATACATAAAGATCGCACTGGTGTACAATACAAATAAGAAGGCTAAAACTATTAAGTAAATGAGTGACCACATCGGAACAAAAATAAGGGAATACTGTTGTTTAGAGCAGTGATGCAATCTGGGAAGCGAATTTCTCTTTCATCAGTATATGTCCGGTAGGGAATTTATGAATGGCTATATGAGCATCATCAATCCCGTTCTTCAGTCCATCAATAGTCGCGGGTTTTATCAACTTATCATATTCCCCAATAATAATATCCAGCTTTTTATGTTGATCGAGAATGTTCTTTTTCACGAGCTCAATATTAGGGTGTAAGTACTTGAACATCATCCATCTGTTGTAGAGCGTAGTTCGTTCTTGTTTATCTTCCATTAAGCGATAAATAAACTCCGCTATTGAAGGATGTACAATCCTTAAGAATTTAATGAGTTTTATAATGGCTAAGAACCATTGTGGATACTGAATAGTAAACTTGAACAACCAGTTACTATATTTGTTTTGCGTAGCTAAATACTGTAATAAAAACATCTTTATGCCATCGGGAGCAAGCAACAAAGTATGGTTAACCCTTTGTGGATATACTTCTAATAATTTCAAACATATTCTACCGCCAAGACTATAGCCGGCAATACTAAATTGTTCTGCCATAATCTCTTCATTAAGTAAAATATTGTTGATGATTGAAAGGATGTCTTCTGGCATACAAAAGTCCTGTTCTTTCCACTCTGAATTGCCATGAAGTGGAAGCGTAATCACAATCAATATTTTATCGGGATCGATTAGATTCTCCAGAATAGAAAAACTGCCAGCATATTCTCCATAGCCATGAAAACCAATTACAGGGCTACTTCCATTTCCATATACTATGTAATGAATCTGTGACTGCTTGTATATAATAGATTTATCCTGCATGTATTAAGCTGCAATATTACTTACGATTCTTTTTACTGCGGAAAAGATGCCAGAAGTGAAAGTGTTTTTTCTTAGCGGTTGAATCAATAGCATTTGCCTTTTGAGTGTCAGATCTTTTTATAAGTGGTTTTCCAATTCTTCCAGCTTTTATTATTACAACTTCCTCCATTGTAGAAGGCAAGTAAACATTAATGGTAGTATTATAGTCTTCATTATTCACTTTAACAATTCTGTCTTCATGGTCTGCGCATGCAAATACCAAGGTTATCGTTCTTTTTTCTGTACTGTCATTTAGAGGGATGGCAAAACCTCCATCTTCATCAGTCTTATAATCCGTCTTTGCTATAGCTAAACCTAATGGACTTGTAATTACAATTCTTACATTCGGTAGTGGTTTATTTGTACTAGCATCAAAAACAGTTCCTGAGATCTCTACAGGATTATTATTAATTAATTCAGAAATATTATTCTTAATTTTATCTGCATATATTGTAGTGCCATTTACTACATTATAGCTTTCACCTTTAGCTTCTTTAACTGATGTAAACAACAATAAAGCAGCGGCTGCTTTGGCAACAAAAGAGAAATGATTTTCTTTAGTTGGGATAGCAATTTCTCTCCCTAACTGTTCTCTATCAAACCTACCACAAAATTTTCCTTTATGGGTGTCGAATATTCTGATAATTTCTTTGTCGGAAAGCAGGGTGAAGTCTATTACATTCTCCTTACAATGATTACAGAATTTACCATCTTTATTGGTTGTCATTTTGTCCCAGTCTTCCAGACAAGGATTATTGATAGTGATGGTTAAATTCTTTTTCATATTAATAGTTGAGGCGAATATAAATTGAATTGAAAAGATAATTTCGTTGTTTTGTTAAACTTTATATTTTCGCTTTAAACTAACTCTTGTATTAAAATGAAAAAGCTAATAGTATTATTCTCCATTTCTTTTCTAATTTATGGCTGTAATAAAAATGGTAATAATCAAACCTATTGTTGGCAGTTGGTTGATCCTGCTGGTAATTTATTAGAGCAATTATGTAATATGACTGAAGATCAACTAACTCATTGTTCTTTCTGTGGATACCCTGCTGATAGTACTGGTGTAACTATTCACTCATGTATGTATTATAAAGCAACACCAAATGAAGCGGTGAGTTGCTGGATTTTAAATGGACGTTTATACAAAAATGTTACTCTATCTTATGTAAATCATATGAAGAGCTGTAATGGGATATCTACTGCTGTTATCGCAGATTGTAATACAACTATTTGCAAAAACTGGTATTGCAAAAATGTGAATGTATCTAAAACAACTGGTGATTCAACTGTTTATCAACAAGATTATAACCAATTTTGTGGTGATACTTTAAACACATTATTCACTGGTAGATTGGTGAAATTGTACGATACAAAAGATTCTGTTTATTATAGAGAATTTATACATCTGTAAGATGGCGCTTTAATATAAAAAAGTCCTGATTAGAATTATCTAATCAGGACTTTTTTATTGGCTTGAAGTGTATGTATTAACTTATAAATTCTCCATTTCTTCATTTACAAACTCCATCAAAGTTTTGATGTATGCTGGAGAGAAGTCGAATTTTAAACCTGCTGCAGCATATAATTCAGGAAGTGTTTTAGTGCCTCCAAGACTTAGTGCTTTTGTATAATTTATTAATGCCTGTTCTGGATTCTTTTTGTACTGCATCCACATACCAATTGCGCCTAATTGTGCAATTCCATATTCTATATAATAGAATGGAACTTCGAATAAATGCAGTTGTCTTTGCCAGCCTATTTTTCTGAATTCTTCTAATCCTGATACATCAATCGAGTTGGTAGAAAACTCTTCCAGTATGGTTACCCATTGAGCAGTTCTTTCTTCGTTTGTATGATTTGGATTTTCGTATATCCAATGTTGGAATTTATCGATAATAGCAATCCAAGGGAAGATGGTAATAGTTCTTTCCAGCTGATGTTCTTTAGCACGCTTTAAATCTTCTGGGTTGCTGAAGAAACTATCCCAATGATACATAGAGAAAAGTTCCATGCTCATGCTGGCAACTTCTGCTATTTCCATAGGATATTCTTTGAAAGAACTGAGCTCCAGATTGTGCGATAAGAAGGAGTGAATAGCATGACCACCTTCATGTACCATGGTAGTAACATCGCCCATCTGTCCAGCTGCATTCATAAAGATAAAAGGAGCCCCACTTTCTGTAAGCGGACAGTTGTAGCCACCTGGTGCTTTACCTTTTCTGCTCTCCAGATCGAAGTGTTTTAGTTCATTCATTTTGCGAAGACAATCAGCAAAGAATGGGCTGAGTTGTTCGAAACATTTAACGGACTTTTCATATAAATCGTTGCCTGTAGTAAAAGGCTTTAAAGGTTGTACACCTTCCGGTTCAGCTTCTGTATCCCATGGTCTTAAAGTATCTAAACCTAGTTTGGATTTTTTCTTAGCATATATCTTCTCAATAATTGGAAGTACATGTAGTTTGATAGCTTCATGAAACTGGAAGCAATCTTCTTTGGTATAATCAAATCTACCAAGTTCTACAAACTTGTAATCGCGGAAGTTTGCATAGCCTGCATTCAGCGCAATTTGATGTCTTTTCGCAATCAACTGGCTGTATAAATCATGCATAGCTTCTTTATCTTCCAGTCGACGTGTTTGTATCTTTCTATATACTTCTTCTCTTAATGTTCTATCGTGGCTTTCGAGGAATTTAGAAGCTTGTTGTAAAGTATATTCTTTGCCATTTACTTCTACCGTCATTTTACCAGCAATTGCACCATATTGTTGCTGCATTACAGAAAGCTCGGACTGGATAGGAATATTCTCTTCTCTAAACAGATCTATGTTCTTTTTTACACTGCGTAAATAGGTGAAGTACCTATCTTTATCCAAGTCTGCTGTGAAAGGGCAATTAACTAGTTTTTTGTTTAATAAATCTGCGTAAGGCTGGATGTTTGGTGATATTTCCATACAGAAGTAGTTGAAAGATTCTTCCAATGCTTTGTCGGTAGTATCACAGGTCATTTTTATTTGTCTCCAGCAAGCATCTTCACTTATTACAGCCTCCAGTTCGCTCATATCTTTTAGCCATTGCTGCAAGTCTTCGGCACTTTCTATTGGTTTTTCCAGTAAAGTTTTAAAATAAGGTTCTAATCCTTCCCAATTGTTTACCACAAAGGTTTCGGGCAAATAAGTTCTCTGTATTTTTTGTATATCAGCACTATAATTCATATAAAAATATTTTTGCGAATGTAGCATATAGAAAGTATTAGCGAATAGTTAGATTTCCCCCATTTAAAAATGATACTTTCAAAGCAGTATATAGTTTTATATCATATAAAAGTAATTTGGGCATTGTATTCGGCTGGGCTATTGCTTCCTATATTGAAGAATTATAAGTTTCCCCATTAAAACTACTGTAATGTTCCCTGCTGGCATATACAAAATACGTCGCATCTCATCAGCTAGGTTGTTAAACTATAATAGGTTTGGAAATATATAAATAGGAATTCCAATAATTAAAATAACTAACAAAAACATAGACTGCATTACTATTCTTTTGATCGGGTGCATAAATTATTTTCCCATTAAACAGGCTGCATAATAGGAAAATAATTTATGCACCCATATGGAATTGAGAAAGTAGATTGGTTAAGATAATATGTTAAATTAGCTAATGGTATACCATCTCACGACAAAATTAGCAGAGTGTTTGCAAGGCTCAACCCTAAAACATTTCAAGAATGCTTTATAAGCTGGGTTCAATCGGTTGTGGCAAATAGTAATCATACATTTATCAATATTGGTGGGAAACGGTTATGTAATAGCGGCGAAAATGGCAGTAAATCAATGATTCATTTGGTTAATGCCTGGAGTAATAGCAATCAAATGTTATTAGGTCAGGTGAAAACAGAAGAAAAAAGCAATGAGATTATAGCTATCCCTACTTTACTTGATTTGCTAGAAATAGAAGGAGCAACAAAAACTATAGATGCCATGGGTTGCCAAACAGCGATTGTGGAAAACATAATAGATGCAGGAGCTGATTATGTGTTAGCTGTAAAAGAGAATCAAAAATTTTTTACATGATGACATAAGGGATGCCTTTAATCAAACAACTAATGCTTATAGTGAAACAACAATAGAAAAAGCACATGGTAGAATAGAGCAAAGAACCTGTAAAATTATTACAGATATGGTTTGGGTTAACAAAAAAGATAATTGAAAAAACATGCAAACAATAATAAGTATAGAAACAGAAAGAACAACAATGCAGACAATGCAAACCCAAACAGAGCAAAGGTTTTACATAGCTAGTCAACTAGAAAAACCAACTTATTTCAATAAAATAATAAGAGGACATTGGGGAATAGAAAATAGTTTACATTGGTCTTTAGATGTGATCTTTAAAGAAGATTTAAGTACAAAACATGCTGGTTATGCAGCAGAAAATTTTAGTATGATATGTAAAGCAAGTTTATCAATACTGAAAAATGACAAGGCAAGTAAAAGTAGTCTAAAAAGGAAAAGACTTAAAGCAGGTTGGAGCAATGAATACCTTGAAAATCTATTGTTTAAAGATATTTAAATGCGTTGGCCATGACAAGCAATTGTCCAAATTAATTGCAACAGATAATAATATTTATTATACTACATGGAATTTAATGAGCTACAGTTTAAACTGGCTTTGTTGCATGAATAATTAGCATTTACATACTAAAAAGGATATAGAAGAGTTTTCATCACAAACTGCTTTTATTTTCAAGAACAAAACCCTTATTTTGGCAAATAAATTATTTAGATGAAACTTTTCCATTTGCTTACTTTAATTTTCCTTCCAATGATTGTACTTTCTCAGAGCACTATTCGTGGAAAAGTAACAGACACGCTAGGCAATCCCATACCATTTTCATCTGTTTTGATAAAGGGAATCAGAAAAGGTACTACTACTAATATAAAGGGGGAATACACTATTTATTTATCTTTAAAAGAATGCACGCTTGTTTGTCAGCATGTAGGCTATAAAACAGTAGAGAGAAAAATAAATATTGAGCCTTCATCCGAAATAAATTTTTCTTTGGAACAACAGGACTATTCGCTTGGAGATGTAATAATTAAATCTAATGGAGAAGACCCAGCTTACGAAATTATCCGGAGTGCCATTAAAAAAAGAAAAACGTATGAAAAGGAGTTGGAAAAGATTTCTTGCGATGTATACATAAAAGGGCAATTGCAGCTAAGGGATTATCCTAAAAAATTCTTTGGAGAAACTGTAGACTTTGAAGACGGCGATACAGCCAAAAGGAAAATGATCTTTTTATCCGAAACGATTGCTAAATATGCAAGAGATCGGGATAAAAGAAAAATAGAAGTAATTTCTACTAAAGTAAGCGGACAAAAAGATGGCTTCGGATTTAGCAGTCCACAAATAATATCTTTTTACAACAATTTTGTATCTTTTGGCAACTTAAATCCTCGTGGTTTTATTTCACCTATCAGTGATAATGCTTTTTACTATTATAAATTTAAATTTAAGGGGACTTTTTACGAAAACGGTAAAGAAATTAGTCATATTCAAGTAATACCAAAGCGAAAATATGAGCCCCTCTTTTCTGGCTTTATTAATATTGTAGAAAATGAATGGAGAATTGAAGGAGTAGAACTACAATTACTAAAAGAAAATCAAATGCAGTTGCTGGATACTTTAAAAATAGAGCAATTGTATGTACCTGACAAAAGTACCTGGATTGTTCGTCAGCAAGTAATTTATCCTTCCGGAAACATATTTGGATTTAAGTTCTTTGGCAATTTTCTTCAGTTATATGATAAAGTAAATCTCAATCCTTCTTTTGGTAAAAACAACTTTGACAATACCATTTTAAAATTTGAAGATAGTGCAAATAAAAAGAGCCTGTTTTACTGGGATTCTGTAAGGCCGGTGCCATTACTTAAAGAAGAAATAAAAGATTATAAGAAAAAAGACAGTCTGGAAGTAGCCAGACAATCTCCTCACTATCTGGACTCCTTAGACAAAAGAAACAATAAAATTACTTTTAATAGAATAGTACTTACAGGACAAGTTTTTGAAAATAGAAAAAAGAAAACGACTATTAGTTTTCAACCTTTATTAAGTAGCCTTAGCAGTTACAATACAGTAGAAGGGTATGTATTGAATTTTTCGGGTGTTTTACGAAAAGAGTATGACGATAGAAAGCATTATACTACAACCGCTAATATAAGGTATGGCTTAATTAACCACTATTTTAATGGAAACTTTGTATTCAATTATAATTATGGAAAAAAGTACCTTAACAGATTTATTATATCGGGAGGTACCGATGTGTTCCAGTTTAATAATCAGGGGCCAATAGATCCTTTTGTCAATACTATGTCAACGCTATACTGGACAAGAAATTATATGAAAATTTACGATGCTGTCTTTGGGAAAGTAAATTTTCTGAAAGCAATGGGAGGCGGGGTAAGCCTAACTTTCGATGCTCAATATCAACATAGAACTCCTTTAGAAAATACTACTAATTATAACTGGAATCATTTCGACAATAGAACTTATAGCCCCAATTATCCTACCGATATAACCAGCAACAACATTCAATCTCACAATCTATTATCTACCACTCTAGGTATCAGCTGGCAACCGGGTTGCAGGTATATTCAATTTCCAAATAGAATTATCAGTATAGGCTCTAAATATCCCGTGTTTAATCTTTCTATAACTGGCGGAACATATGATATTAGTAAACATACAATAGACTTTATCAAGTGGCGTTTTTCGGTAAATGATCATTTAAATCTAAGGCTTTTTGGCAGACTGGATTATAAGCTGGCAGCAGGAGGATTTTTGAACGATGGTTCAGTGAATGTTATTGACTACAACCATTTCTCGGGCAATCAAACGGCTTATACTTACAGTTATTTAAATGGGTATCAGCTACTACCCTACTATGCTTTTAGCAATAAAGAAAAGTCTTACTTTGAAGGGCATTCAGAATATCATTTAAATGGATTGTTGACTAATAAGATTCCTGGTTTTAGAAAACTAAACTGGTTCTTTGTTATATCTGGCAATAGTTTGTGGATAAATCCAGATAAGCATTATTACGAAGCGGCCTTTGGTATAGAAAACATTTTAAAAGTTATCAGGATTGAAGGCGTATTGGGCTTTATGAATAATGGCGATAAAACCAGTGGTATAAGGTTTAGCATGCCTATTCATTTTGACAATAGCAGAAGATAAACTTATAGGTTTAAGAAGTAATGATAAATAAGTCCTGGAAAGTATACCTCTCAGAACTTTACCCATTTTGTATTTATACCAAATCACATAATAAATAGCTGATAAGTACGTTAATTATTCATGGCTTCTAAAATCAAGTTATCGGTTACAGAGGATTTACAATATTTAAAACGCCTCTTTCATAAACATCCTGTCCATTTACATAGCAGAATACAAATGCTTTATTTGATAAAGTCAGGTGTTACAGATTCTACTAAAGTATTATGCAATCATCTTTTAGTTGGTC
>Ga0208259_1000419_pt1 | contig 12596 bp, 11 predicted proteins | sample CryBogCBH22May08_FD_184618 | JGI IMG/M metagenome (GOLD analysis project Ga0208259, IMG submission 184618) | Freshwater microbial communities from Crystal Bog, Wisconsin, USA - CBH22May08 (SPAdes) | ecosystem: Environmental > Aquatic > Freshwater > Lake | place: Crystal Bog, Wisconsin, USA... | reverse complement strand
TTATTTCCACCACACGTGTTCTTTACCATGACTGGATTTGTTTATTGTTTGTGTCATTAAAAAAAATACATGTTTACATTTCATTTTTTTTAGAATAAGTTGTTCAAGGTTATTCAAATATATTACGTTGCACCACCTTATATCGTAATTGGTTTCAAGTATTTGGATAACCATAGACCAAAGATTATCCACATGGCATTGATGCTGCCTCCACCGTAGTAAATCGTCCAGCGCAATGCCTGGCAATGCGGCATAATGGCGACAAACGGGGCCATCAAAAACCCCAAAATGGTTCCAGGAACGCAATAGGTGATGTACAAATGGGACGCCGCATAATGTATGCAGATCCAAACCAAATAAGTGCCAAAAACCGTGATGAACATGTTCAAGTAATTGATGAACGCTTTCTTCATGGCAGACCACTCAAACATATTTCTTCCAAACAATTCTTTCACCAAGTCTATGTGTAGATCTAGGTCAAGATTTTCTGCGCAGCGCGACATAATTGCATTCAACTAAAACTCGCACTTCCGTTTCAATTTTTTTACTACTTGTGTAAATAGGTAAATAAAAAGATGAAATCATATATATAGTAGAACAGCAACCATAAAATGGATTTGGACTTGAACATTCAAAATTATACATTGAGAGAAATAGAGAACTTTTTCCATTTGCCACTTCCATACACCTTGAACGATATCTTGAAATACGAACGACAACTTTTATCAGTCATTGTTCAAGACCAAAAGTTTACAGTAGAGAGAAAGAACGAGTTTGTCAATTTCATGAAAAAAGCGAAACAAAAGTTGGTTGTGCAGCTTCGCGAAAAATTTGAGGAAATTGTAGAAAATGAAAATGAGATGGAAGAGGAAACCTTTGCTATCCAAGCAGACGTGGGAAAAGTAGTGAATCAAACGAGTGTCCAGCAAATGGGAGGCAATTCCTTTGTACAAAATCAAGAAACAACTTCTTTCAATGATGTCATCAATCAAAAGAAATATTTGAATCCACTGGAAACCTTTCCAACCAATATTGCGCGCAGCAATTTGAACAACTTGAAACGAAAAACGGTTACCCAAACAGTGATTTTGAATTCCTTGTTTCGCGAAGACTACAGAAATACAACATCTACGGACTTCAACCTGGTTTTGCCGTACCAGTTTAAAAACGTTCTCTCTATGCGCCTCTCTTCTATCCAGTTGCCCAATGTGATTTACTGTTTCTCCGCAAAGAAAATGAACAACATGATGTATATTGTAGAACATCCTGTGGATGGAAGTGAGGGCGCAAGCGGGACTATTGTTGTGCCAGATGGAAACTATACCTTGGACAGCTTTGTTCAAATGTTGGAGATAACAATCAACGCAGAGTTGAAAATTGATCCGCCGCGATTTCAAGTTGTCGCTTATGAATCCACACAAAAAATAACGATTTTGAACAATGCGCATACCTTTTCTATGAATTTTCTCAAAGACGTTGAATCCAACGATTTCAACAGCACGTTGGGTTGGACCATTGGATTTCGCGACATTGAGTATTCTTGTTCCACGAACTATACGACAGAAGGCGTGTATAACAGCGTCGCGTCTGACTATATTTTCTTTGTACTAAACGACTTTAACCATTCACAATCTCAAAATATTTTGGCCATGTACTCAAAAAGCTACATTGGAAACAATATATTGGCGATGATTCCCTTGACCAGTCATAGTTTTCACATATGCTTTGACAGTGGTGCGGATTTCATAGAAAAAAAGAGGGAATATTTTGGTCCCGTCAATTTACAGCGATTGAAAATTGAACTGCGCAATCAATATGGCGAACTTCTTGACTTGAACAACATGGACTTTTCTTTTTCTTTGGAAGTAGAACTGGGATACGACTTCTAGATGCTTTTAGAAAAAGCATGGCAAAATGGCGAGGCCACCTTCGGTGACCGCGCGACTTCGTCTCTCTTATTATAGAGCTAGTTGATTCTCTTGGCACAAGATTGTGAAACGCTGGTGCCTCGCAGAGGCACCTGCCATTTTGCCATGCTTTTTTTAAAAGCATTCATTTTTAAAGCGCCTCCAATTCGTCTTGGCCCGGCGTGTACAAGCCCTGGGAAGACTTTCCGTATTTTTCATAAAACATTGTCCAAGTCACGTTTTGACTGCTTTCCGGAATAATTTTATTAATAATCGCCTTGGGCTGTTCATCCGGATCAAGTCCAAATCTCTCATAAAATGCCTCTTCACTATCTTCATTTTCAAAAACAACTTTTTCCGTTGCTACATCTATCTTTCCCCCATATTCTTCAATACGCTCTTCCCAAACCGGCGACTTTGCTCCATAATACAGCCACTTTTCGCGAAAGCACTTGTCAATGTCTCCTACACGCTTATTGTTGAACATGTGAAAGTATTCTGGGATGGGAGAGTAAATGCAAGAAAACTCTAAAATTTTTCGCGGCGAGAAGTCGCTCGTAGCTTCTATCGTGTTGTAAATGACCAAGTCTTCCAGTTCCGCGTTCAAATACAAATTCTTGCCCAGCTTGATGTCTTTTTCTAGTTGAACAAAACACTGCATAATGCGGCAAATAAGCAGAACTTTATAGCTAATAAACTCCATCATTTTATCGTCCACCTTTACCCAGTTGCAGAGAATTGCGTCTTTAAGCCCCTTTTCCTTAAAATATATAGAGGCGCAGGTGGCCATCCCTTGGAGAGAGATGAATGTGGCTGGGTCATCGTCTTTGCCGGCTTCCGCAATATAGTGCGCAATTGCTTCATAGTTTCTTGTGGCAAGACACTCCTTTAGGTCCGGATAAGGCTTCTCCATTTCTAATTGAAAGGCGAATTCTCTCAAGAAGAAGACATCTGTGTTGAATTTGCGGCGGCAAAGATTGTTGACGATATTGGCTACAAATATTACTACTGTGGCTGCCTCTTTCGTATTGACTTGTTTCTGTTTCTTCAAGAAATAGGCTTGAAATGCGGGATTTAGTGTAGCGTAGAACTCAAAGTAAATGCGCCACAAAAGAGTGACCGTCTCTATATAAAACCCACTGTATATAAGCTCAAAAGCCCAAAAGAGGGCGGCATCATTTTTATTATCCAGAATAGAGATCAAGAGAGAAATGTCCACATCGGACTTAATGTAGAGGTAGCGGGTAAATACGGGAACGGACATTGTTTTGCTTTGCTTTGCTTTACTTGATGATGCGTTTTTATTTAAGGCAGTTTGGGCGAATTTCATTTCAATTTTATGCGGGGGCAAGCCCCCTCGCGAAGCGACCCCGCCAGGGAAAAATTGTCCTGGTATTTAAGATAATATTTGCACAAATATTGTAGAACGGTTATTCTTCCCCCTTGTGGGGCAGAACAACCCATTTTGCCATACTTTTTTTAAAAGTATAATATAAGAGAACACAATGGGTGAAAAGTGGTTTCAATTCGTCTCGCGTATAAAAAAGCAGTTGAATTTAGGATCTTTGAAGGAAGCCATGGCTGCGGCCAGTAAGAGAAAGCACGAATGGAAAAAGGGCCCTTCTGCCGGACCCAGCGTAAAAAAGTCTAAAAAATCCAAAAAGTCCAGAAAGTCCAAGACCAGAAAGTCTAGACGCACGCGCAGCAAGAGAGGAGGAAAAGATACAACAACAACAGATGAGGATACTGATACTGCTTAAAAAATAACATTTTCTCATGTAGCAGGCAAAACTGGGCAATTTTCTCTCAACTCTTGAATAAATTCACACAAATGCAGTGAATCCATCTGTTTGTATTTAGAAACGACCTCTAAATACAATACGCACAACTTGTACACATTCCACCTCTTTGAATAGCTGTACATATGCTGCAAAATATGCGATTTGGGTTGATTTATCCAAGAAAACAGAAAAGTTTCTCGAAGAGTTGGGTTTTCAAGAGTCCTTGAAAAACTTTGGCGACAAATGAATTCCACGTTTTCCTTAGAAAGAGACTCTATATTTTTGTTTCTCTCGAGAAAGTCTATGCAATGATACTCTATTGTCGTGAGCGCATGATTTTCTTCATTTCTCTCAAGGTCATGTAAGAGCGGTTGATTTTGATGGTTGAATCCAATTTTCCAGCCGTTTATCGTTGAAAGTTCATTTTTATTTAGAATGTTGACTGCCTTTTCTAGATGGCGAAATGAATCTAGCAACACAATATGGAAGTGATTTTCCTTGAATAGAGAGAAAAAAGGGAAAAACGGCTGTAATTCTTCTTGTTCGGCGAGCCAATAGGCTTGAGAGATTGCTCCATTTACTTGTGAAAAGGAGAGAACTGGTGAAAAAAAACAAGAAAAAAAAGAAATTTTCTTTATTTTCTCGCAAATGGCTCGTTCTTCTTGGTTTTTCGTCTTTATGCAGTACTTTGTTGTTTTTGGCGAAAATTTAGGTAATTGTATGAAACGGATATTCATACAATTTCTTGTATTTTTTTATATATTTGGCTACGCGTTCTCCCTACTTTCGTGTCTGCGCATATTACTATTACTGGCGATCCGTACGAAATAGCGATTTTTGTAAGCCTTCTTGATCCTTTGCATAGAATCCTCTGCATCATGCTCCGTTTGCAGTGAAAGCACGACTTCTCCAACAAGATCCTCGTAATCTGTGAGAAATGACTCAAAACTGTCAGACGGCTTTGTTTCGCCGTTTAGGTCAATATGCTCATCCATGGCCTCCAAAAGGGACTTGTCCAAGGAAACATAGTCGCGGCGCTTGGCTGGTTCTTTTTTTACAGTGCTCTTTTTTCTAAAATAGTACTTTGCGCTCTTGAACATTTTGTCTGTGATGTTGCCTTCGTAACCCAGTTTTTGAAGACGTATTGTCTCTTTTTGTATAGAATCTTCGTTTTCATTGCTCCATTCTTTCCACGCCTCCTTGAATTTTTGGCGATCGTCATACTGGTGGACCTTGGAGAAGTCGTAAAGGTCACTGGCGAAATCCTCGCAGAAATTGTAACGATAAATCCGGCTCATTGTTCTTTTTTCGCTTTGTCTTTTATTAATAATACAATGGTTGTCAAGTATTCAATTTATTTCAATTTTTATACGGGTACGGGGGCACCCCATAAACCCCACCAGGGTAAAAGCCTACGCAAACCCCGCCAAAGCGAGATGCTTGTGTAATAAAGCAGAAAATATTCCGTATTTCAACCCATTATTCATATCGCTTTGGCGGGGTTTAAGGGGGCCTCGCCCCCTTATAAAATTGAATCCAGATTTTACTTTCTCCTTGAATGATAAAAAATGGAGAAAAATGAAGTTGGTGTTGAAGATAAAGAAAAGGATGATTCTTTGAAAGTCTATGTTGAACAGTTGACGGAAATTCAAAAAAAGGCAATGACGATCGCAAAACAGCATCTGGGATCGTCATTCAACTTGAAGAAAAGCGTTGGATATAGCGAATTTCAAGTGAAAAAAGTGATGGAAAATAAGTGAATCAAGAGGTGGATGGGTAGGTGGGACAGGGTAGGGTATTGTATTACCCAGCGAATGCTCTAATAGAATGACCAGTTCTCTCTAAAATCTTGTTTGCATGGAGTTTTCTTGTTTTGAGATGGACTGGAGATGTGGCGTGTTTTCTAGTGTGAATTTGTTTTTTTGAGTTGGTTGGTTCGTGAAAGTATTCCATGGCTCGTCTTGTACGGTCCAGTGCATTTGAACTGGTGGCTGTATTTGTAATAACTACGCTCATTTTTCTTGTTTTTTTGTTTGTCCCTCCGCCTTTTTTGTTTGCATGAGCTGCTGCTTCTGCAACCTTTCCTTTACTTCCAAAAGGTAAACTTATTTTTGGCAAACCTAAATGTGGCATACCAGAGCAGCTTGCATTTTTTGCTGCCGCCGCAACAGCCATTGCTTGACAAACTTCCCTTTTTAGCGTTTTTATTCTATTTTTTATCTTACCAAATCTAGAAGTTACTTTTCTAACCGCCCCAACAACTCTATCTACTATACTAGCTCCTGCAACTATGGCTCCTGCAAATGGAATCGCGGTTGCTGTTTTTATAGCAACAGATCCAGCTGTTCCCGAGACCTCATCAACTATTTTTGCTTGTTCGTTTTTAATACTTTGTTTTGCTTCATTCAATTTATCTTGAATTTCTGGAATCGCTCGTGCTTCACTAGGAACAGCAGCTGAAAGAAGCAAATTTATTGGTCCACTTGTTGCGCTTTCTATCGCGGGTGTCATCTTTGCTGCTATTGTATGTTCAACCGCTTCTTCGCCCGTCATTGGCTCTCCAGAACTAGGTGTTAATGGTTGAGCAACATCAACACTACTACCTTTTTCTTCTCCTCCTTTATCCGTTCCTTTATCTTCTGCTTTGACACCTTCTCCTTCTTTTTCCGGTACTTTATCTGCTGGTTTGACACCTTCTGCTGGTTTGACCCCTTCTCCTTCTTTTTCCGGTACTTTATCTGCTGGTTTGGCCCCTTCTTTTTCCGGTTTTGGTGGCATACTATATGTACTACATTATGGTTAGAGATTATTTGTTCAACAATTTAAAATCCGCAAACGAAAGATTTAATCGCTTATCCACTACCTTTTTGTCCACCTTGATCAAGAGTTGAAAGTTGGAAAAGCGGCCATCATAAGTGAACCGGTTTGCATTTTCTTTCAAAATCATATCTTCGTTTTCCTTGGAAGGAACCGCAACTGTATTGGGTGCACTAGCAGACGACTTGCTTTGCATCTTGTTGTAATTCTTGAATTTGGCAAATACATTGGACTTGTCTTTCATTGGGATAACGGCACTATTGCTGGTTTTGTTTTCTTGATCAAGTTTGGCTTGCTCTTCTAACTCTCTCTTCCTTCTCTCTTTCTCCTCTTTTTGTTGCTGTATTTTTTGTTTTGCGCTCTCAATCTGTTCTTCCATATCCACATAAACGTCCAAACAGTGAAAGGCGATGACATATTTTCTGGCAATTACCTCTAAAAACCGGTAAGGAATGGTGCTGTCGCTGTGGAAGTGGAAGCTTTCCTTTTCTGGTTCATACCACATTACGACATTACCAAGCGGAGTATGTTCCATTATTTTGTTTTTCTTGTTGGGCGGTAGCTGCACTAGATTCTTTGCCTTTTGTATTTTCAATAGCTGCAAATACTTGTCCTCGTACTTTGTATATGTGCTTGTATTATCGCTTGCATTTTCACTCACAATAATATCATCTTTTTCTTGTTTTTGATGTTCTATTTGAGGAACCAGTTTACAAAAGTTTGTCTTGACAATGTAAAAAAAATGTACAACATCTTTTGAAAAGACCCTGCTAATTATGAACACAAATAATAATCCACAGCTTATATTGAAAATCATGACGATGGAGTTCAATATAAACTACCTTGAGTAATTTCTAAACGATTTTTTATCAATCAACTTTTTTGATTATGTCTTGCTTTCGGGCTTCAAAAAGTTCCTTTATAGACTCGCTCAAGTCCGGAACTCGCAAGAGCTCATAGCTGTTCTCCTCTGCGTCTGGATGCAGTCTCACCAAATAAAGATCCGTCACTTTTTTCCCGTACTTTCGCTCCAATATCGCCTTGTAAGTGTTGAGTTGGAGCGAGTAATGCCAAAAGTTGGAGTTGGGCAAGTGGCTAATGCACGGCGTCTTGGCGTATTCATTGAAGTTGTTGACGCGGGAAATATCCTTGCTCCGTTTCCAGTCATAAATCATGAGGGTGCCGTCTGGATTCTCGTATACCATGTCAATAGAGCCGGAAAGCTTCAAGTCCTCGTCGTAAATGGTCCACTCTGTGCGATACGGCTTGAGGTCCGGATAGTCGCGCAAGAAATCCAGGAAATATTGCCACTCTTTAGCGGGGAACCCAGGTTCCCCCGCTCGCCCCCTCCTCTCCTTCGGACAGGATAAACTCTCACATTCATTGATAGAGGCGTCTTTAAGTTCGTTTGGCGGAATATTGTTTTGTTGGTCTGGGGGTCCGGCGTCTTTAAGTTCGCTTTGCCCTAAAATATATTTTTGGGCGAGCTGCTTGTGGATATAAGGGTAAGGCTGGACGGGGTCGTTCATGAAACACTCAATATTGTAGTGGAGGTCCGTTCCGGCGCCGCTCACAGCTGCGCCATTGGCGTTCCAGAGGGCTTTTATTTGGTCGGGTGTCATGCCCCAATACTTGTTTTGGGGGTTCCACTTCTTGCCTTTCATCATTTTTTGGATGACGAGGTCTGCGTTGAAATGAGGGAAATGAGTGTGGTTCCATGTTGTGACGGAGGTGTACTTGGACCCGGGATCCGTATGGATGGTATACTTGTGGCCTTCTTCCTGGAAAGAGATGTTGGCGTCGCGGTCATGTTGATTTGCTAGGGCAAGGATTGGCTCCATTGTTTTGATTTGTTGGTTAGTTTTGTTTGTGTTTTGAGTTTACGGTGGATTTTGAATCAATTTTTTAAGAGAGGATACCTCTTTTTTCAAGTCTTGAATCTCTTTGATGAGTAGTGGAATAAGACCTATATAGTTTACTGATTGATAGTCTTTTCCATCTTTTTCACCATTTACCAAAAATGGATACTCTTCTTGAACTTCGTGTGCAATAAGCCCCATATCTTGTTTTTGAGTTAGTTTATGTTTATATGTTACTGGTCTCAAGTTATCAACAATGTATGTTTCATCTAATTCTCTCACATATTCTTTTATGCGATAGTCAGATAATTGGCCCCAAGTTCCTACATAAGTTCCACTTCCCGGAATATAAATTATTTCTGACGAAGTCCCCAAAACAATTTGATTTGACGCCGTGATGATAGAGTTATAACCAATAGCGGTTGACTTACTATATGTGTTACCATTAGTTGTCCCAGAATTATATCCTATATACTACGTATTGAAACTTCCATCATTGTCATTTCTACCAGAATCAACACCAATTGCAGTTAGTGAAGAACCGGATATATTTGTAATTAGTGAACCAAATCCAACTGCTGTATTACTGGATCCTATATTACTCAACAAACTTTGTATTCCAACTGATGTATTAGAGATTCCTGTAGTTAAAGCTTTTAATGATTGAAATCCATAGGATGTATTATAATATCCTGTAGTCAAATTCTGCAAAGACTGATACCCATAGGATGTATTAAGAAATCCTGTAGTCAAGTTGCTCAACGATTGATACCCAGATGATATATTGGCATATCCGGTTATAGAAGCCGGATAAGAAGAACCCAAACTTGCATAGTTGTAGTAAGAATCAACATATAAAGAATTTGGAAGAGTTGTTGCTGAATAAAAGCCTGGTGGCGGTTGTGATGGTGATGTTTGTACATATATAATAACGACTCCACTGCCTCCTGCCGCGCCAAGATTATAAGTATTTCCTGTTTGTTGATTTCCACAACCAGCTCCTCCACCAGCTCCAGTATTCACTGTACCTGCTGTTGAAGCTGCACCGGATCCACTAACTGGAAGTGGAGCATTTGTACCAGCAATAGTAGATCCACCTTTTCCTGATTTCAATCCCGTTTGTGTTCCAGAATATCCAGCCCCACCACCACCCGAATAACTTGATGAAAGACCAATATCTGGAAGTGTAATAGTTGAGGATGAAGTTGGTTGAACTGAAACTGATGACGAGGTATATGATCCACCATTTCCTCCAGGAGAAACGGTTCCCCCTGTTCCCGTTGTGTTTCCATTTACTTTTGTAGCAAATCCTCCTATAAGAGGAGATTTATTTCCTCCTGATCCACCACTTGCAGTAATAATATTTGAAATACTTGAAGTTGCACCATATGAACCATTTGTATTAGTTCCACCGCCTGCACCACCCTCTCCTACTGTTATTATATAACTTATACCTACTGTAAACTTTTGTGTATTTGAAGAAAGCGAAGAATACACTATTGTACCACCCGCTCCTCCACTAGTAGTAGAAGCTGGTGTTGCTGTAGTAAGACCCCCTCCACCTCCTCCACCCCCACCAACAACGATATATCCAAATGAAGCGTCGGTATATGGAAATTGAATTGTACCACTTGAATTGAATGTGTAAATAGTATAGTTTCCATTTGTTGTAATTGTTGGATTTCCTGTAACTGTTGGAGCATTTGGAGCTGCTAACTTTTTAAAGTTGATGGATCCAGAAATACTTACACTTCCAGTTACATCTAAAATATTTCCAGAGGTTGGCGAATATACTGTTCCAACAGCCAAATAATTAACAATTTGAGCATTATTGTTTATAGATAAATTTCCAGATTGTAGTGTTAGTCCGTTCCCAACAGTGAGTTGACCAGTTATGCTTGAATTGCCCGTTAAGGATAATTGTGATGCATTAATTTGTGTCCCATTTATAGTTCCAGTCACTGTTAATCCAGTGGAAATATTTACATTTCCGCTTACATCCAATGTTTGTGACATTTTTACATTTCCACTTACATCCAATGTTTGTGATATTTTTACATTTCCACTTACATCCAATGTTTGTGATATTTTTGCGTTTCCACTAACATCCAAGTTTGCCGTATTTGTAGATTTTCCAATAGAAACAGAAGGAATATTTGTGTACAAAAATCCTGTGCTTGGTATACCAGTTAAAATCCAATATTTTCCACTAAAGTTTTGAAAAACATATCCCTGTGTCACAAGATCGTTGGCACTTAACGTAGTTAAAGCTGTTGTCACTTTTGGATTTATGTTAAAAGTATAAGCAGATTGGGATGCGAATGTGGTTCCCGATGAAATTTGAGCATATGATGCGTCTGTATAACTCCTAGTTACAAATTGATTTGATAATGGAGTTGCGCTACCGGTATAGGTTGGAAGACTTGTAAATGTAGAACTTCCTGGAAAAACTACTGTTTCACTTGAAGTTCCCAACATAATTTGGTTACTGGCGGTAATAGCTGCATTATAACCAATGGCTGTTGATTTAGTGTAGTTTGAGTTTGAGGCATTACTAGATGTACTATAGCCCAAATATGTATTATAAGTTCCAGTTGCGTCATTTGTTCCGCTGTTACAACCAATAGAAGTATTATAACTACCTGTTGTAGATGAAGATAATGCAAGAGATCCAACCGCCACATTCTGTGTGCTATTATCCAATGTTAATGAGTTTAATTGGCTCAATGCAGACCATCCAATAGCTGTATTAGATGTTACTAGATTACTATTAGCAGAAGTTAATGCGGAGTTTCCAAGTACCGTATTGCGAAAACCAATTGTTAACATTTGTGATCCTACTATTACATTATTTGAGGTTGAGGTACCAGGATTATATATATATATCCCGTTTGCAACCAAGGTTCCAGTAATATTTGCATTTCCAACGACGTCTAATGGTACTGTTGCTGTTGATTTTCCAATAGCTACATTATAAGTAGTTGATGAAGGAGATAAGTTTGTTGTTCCAGATAACGACCAATATGAAGCGCTGCTTGGAATATCTTTCCAACTGGGTGCACTATTAGCAGTTGCCGTTAGTACTTGTCCGGTAGTTCCGTTTGTTATATATGAAGTTGTGTTTGAATTTGATTGATATGGAATAGTATATTGAGTTGATCCAGATAAATTTGTTGCAGTAGCTGCACTAGTTGCATTAGTTGCAGTAGTTGCAGTAGCCGCATTACCCGTTATACTACCATCAATAGGTTGATTGAATTTAATAGTTGAAGTAAACGTTTTTGTTCCTCCAATAGTTTGAGTTGATGATGTGTCAACAAGTCCCAAGGCAGTTGCCCCGCTGTCTAAAGTCAATGTTTGACCGGAAGGAATAGTGAGACCGCCATTCGCATTAATTAATCCAGTAAAGGTTGCTCCAGAAAGAAGAGCGTACTTATTCAATGAAGTGTCAACATAATTTTTTGTAACAAGTTGAGTTGATTGTGTTGGAGTTGCAGTAGACGTTGGTAAGTTGTTGAAACTTACATCATTAGCGAATGTAACTTTACCATTGAAACTTGCGTCATTCGTAACAGTAATTTTACCATTGAAACTTGCGTCATTCGTAACAGTAATTTTACCAGTTATAACTGCATTTCCAACAACGTCTAAAGGTACTGTTGCTGTTGATTTTCCAATTGCTACATTATAACTAGTTAATGATGGAGACAAGTTTGTTGTTTCTGTTAGCGTCCAATATCCACCCGTTGTTTTACTATTCACATACGCAACTGACGCAAGAGCTGAAGTTGAACCTGTGGAGCTCGTATCTGTAGTCACGATAGGATTTGTAGAAAACTTAGAATCACCATCTACAAATAAGTATGTGGTTTGACTAGAAGATGGAGTAGAATTATTACCAATATATACCTTTTCAGATACACTAGGATAAATTACATTAGGGGGATTTGTTGATGTCCATCCTGCTGCAGTGGATGGTATTTTACTATCTACATAACTCTTTGTAGTAAATTGGTTATTGTCTATTGGATTGCCTATTCCAGAATATGTTGGAAATAGTTTAAAAGTAGAATTTCCGTTGAAACTCGCGTCTCCATTAACAAATAATTTTGTTTTTATGGTTAAATTATTGAGACTTGCGTCTTGACCAGTAAAGTTTCCAGAAAGATCCAAGCGATTCAAACTCGCGTCCCCACCAAACAGTTTTGTCTTTATGGTGAGGTTATTAAGAC
>Ga0208259_1000418_pt1 | contig 12599 bp, 8 predicted proteins | sample CryBogCBH22May08_FD_184618 | JGI IMG/M metagenome (GOLD analysis project Ga0208259, IMG submission 184618) | Freshwater microbial communities from Crystal Bog, Wisconsin, USA - CBH22May08 (SPAdes) | ecosystem: Environmental > Aquatic > Freshwater > Lake | place: Crystal Bog, Wisconsin, USA... | reverse complement strand
AACGTGCTCAGTATTGGCCTGCGTTACTAACTGATACTCTTGGTTATTAGGCGTAGCCGATATTAGTTGCGCTTGCGTATCTGTGAGATTATAGTCAGATGCCGATACTGCTATACCTATTGAATTTATTGGTATTCTACGAAATAGAGCAGTAGGCAAGATGTTTGCCGTATCACTAACGTCATTGTGGGAAATTCCTTGCACATTGTGATTGAGTACGTACTCATATGCTGGCAGATTAGCCTTTGTCAACAATACATCGACTAGGCTTGCAAAGGTAGATTGGAATCCAGCGTAACGTTCGTAATAATTGATATTACGATACATGTTGAGAATCTGTACCCGATTCATCTGTTTGATGTATTGGTCTAGAAACCCGTGGCTCTTTAAGTATTGGTTCAGATGAAAACTATGCGCTTCGTTTGTCTTACATTTGGCTAATCGCAGATTAGTAATTACTGGTATCAAATGCAAATATAACTGGCCCATATACGCAGCTAAGTATAGATCATCGGTAATGCTAAAACCAGTCACTACCCAACGATTCATGTAAGCATAGATCCAGGATTGTAAATTAGAGATGAGCGTAATTTCCTCAGCCTCTACTAGACCAGTAGGATACGCTAGAATAGTTCCGTCATCGCAACTAATGGCTGTAGACAGATCTGCTGGATAGAGGATACCTAAGATTAGCATTTCTTGAGTTGGATAAGCTGCTAATAGTTCATTATAAAATGTGCTACCGTAAGAATATGCGTTTTGAGTGACGGGGTTTACAGCTAAAGAAATTTTATCAAAACTAATTTGAGATTCGGAATCTAGGGAATAGACGTACATCGGCGTATCGGCAGAATTATAGATTCCGCTAATGTTTTGATAATATTTCCACGTAGTACGGTCACTATTGGTGACGGGTACTCCGGTATTTTGCAATACCAACATGTTGATGGCCTGCGCCACCAAATCGGATTTAATCACAATCGATTGAGCCAGACTAACGATGGAATTCGTATAAATCTGGTACAGATTGCTATTGGTGGTGATATAAGTAGTCATCTGGAATATGTGTTGTTCAAAGGATTTCAAGCCAGAGCCCTATTGAGGCTCTGGCTAATTTTGACATATACTTTTTGAAAGTAGGAAAACAAATTGGCTATTATACCTATGTTTAAAGGGGTTGGTAAGGGTAAGAAATCTTATCCTGCTATTAACCTCACTAAGAAAGATCCTCAGCTAGCAGCTATGGTATCTAAGATGGAGCGTGGTATGAATAATACCGTAGCTCACGATCCGGATGGTAATCGGCGTGCTTTGTTGCAAAACACATATGCATTTCGCACTATGCTTCAAAAGAGAGCAAAGAGAAATAGTGACGCAGCTGCTATTATGAAGCTCTTACCAGACATTGAGTTGTCTGCACAAATCGTTACTAGTAGTATCCTGTCGCCTAAAGACATGATGACTATGGAGCTCATTTACAATGGACCTAAGAGTCTCTTGAGTAGTGAATTGACTAGTGCTATGCTCAATCGAATCAAAGAACACTTTGAAGATGGTTATCGCATTACCGATTATCTGGCTGAGATGGTGCGGGAGCCGCTCTTCGAGAAAGGCGCTTATCCAATTGCTGTGATTCCCGAGAATGCTATCGATGAGATGATCAATGGACAACGTAGAGTCAGTATGGAAGAATTGAAAGTCCATTTCACTCCAGAAGGAACAGCGCGCGGATTGGGCATCTTAGGTAGTCACGATGGAGCTGGCAAGGTGCGTAAAATAGGCCCCGCATTTGAAGGCTATTCTGCAGCGATAGCTACTAATATCGACCCACACGTCCATTACTACGGTCTGGATACAGAAGGCGTCTATGCTAAGGAAGATTACTTAGTCGTAACAGATAACCCAAACGTACTCAAAGTAGCTAATCTCAATAAGTTAGCTAAAGAGAAAGAGATTCATCAGAGCTACAAGCGCGGTAAGTTGGAGATGGGCATGTCGCATGCTCTAGAGGCCTATCAAACGGGCATCAGTGATCAGCAAGTAGAAAACGCCATCTACCGTACTCGCCAACATCATGCGGAACCTGTAGCTAGCCTAAAGCACCAGCATAGCCTAAACCGTAAGAGCATAGGCAATCCGCTTATCATGAAGCTGCCTAGCGAGTCTGTGTTGCCAGTACACGTACCAGGTAATCCTAAGAAGCATATTGGTTACTTCGTCATGTTAGATGAAGAAGGAAATCCGGTATCCGCTCCAGAAGGAGAACAGATGCATCCAGGACTGCGTAATGATTCTACTAACTCGGTAGGTAGTAGTTTAGTAAAGAAAGTCGGGATGAATATGGGTACCGTGGGAGATACCTTTGATCCATTGAATCAAGTACACATGGACTTTGCTCAACAACTCTACGCAGACATGGTAGAGCGAGATCTGATTAGCCGAGTCAAGAATGGTGTCTATTCAGATGCTGTGACTATCGCTCGCAATGAAGAAGTCTATCGCCTCATGCTCTCTCGCGTACTAGCTAAGAAGTATACCCAAGTCCTCTATATCCCTATTGAGTACATGACGTATATTGCATTCAAACATGGAGACGATGGTATTGGTCGCTCTATGATGGATGATCAAGCTATGATCAACGTGCTGCGCAGTGTGTTATTGTTCTCGGACATTATGAGTAGCGTGAAGAACTCCATTGGTCGTACTAAAGTAACTGGTAACATTCCTGAGAATGATCCCAACCCCATGAAGACTATGGAAATGGTCATGGATGAGATCGTACGTAGTCGCACTTTGGGTATTCCATTAGGCGTGAGTAATCCAGCTGATGTGATGGAGTTTATTCAACGTGCTGGCTATGAATGGGAATTAGGTGGCCATAAGGGCTTACCTGATTTGAAGTTTGAATTTCAACAAACACAAACTAGTTATGCTAAACCCGATCAGGATCTCACAGATCACTTACGTAAGTCTAGTATTATGGGATTTGGATTATCTCCAGAAACAGTAGATAATGGCTTCAATAGTGAGTTCGCCACTACTGCTGTAGCTAACAATATTCTATTGAGTAAACGAGTAGTAATGTGGCAGGATATCTTTACTCCGCAACTGACCGATGTCATGCGTAAGATCATTCTGAACACTGAATCGGTAATCAACGATCTGAAAGAAATACTGGCTAGTAATGAAGCTGGTATTAATTTAGAATTCGATGAAATAGATGGTACCGACGGCTCCACCATGGATGCTGAGTTTAAGAAGAAGATCATCGTGAGTAGAGCATTGACGGAGTTTATTCGTACCTTTAAGGTGTCTCTACCACGTCCTAGCAGTGTGACTCTAGAAGCTCAAGTATCTGAACTCAAGACATATGCGGATGCGTTGGACGTAGCGCTAGAAGCATATATCACTAGCGACATGTTTGTAGAATCTGTCGTAGGTGAATTAGCTAATGAAGCCAATACGGTTAAGAGTATGTGTAAGGCTTACTTCTTACGTAAGTGGATGGCTGATAAGAATATCCTGCCAGAACTAGCTGCTTTAGTAACTGCCGATGAAGATGGTCAACCACAGTTGCTGTTGACTGAAGAGATCAAACGCCATATTGAAGCTATGACGAAAGCTGGTGTGATGACGCTAGTATCTCTACAACCTAATAAGAAAGCAGCAGATGCTGACTTAGAATCCAGTGGAGTAACTGTGGGTGAGAATGCAGACACTGGAGGTATGGGCGGTGGAGGTGGTGGTAGCTCTGGAGGAGATAGCTTTGGTGGTAGTGACTTCGGAGGAGGTGACGACTTCGGAATGGGCGATCTAGGTGGAGACCTTGGGGGTGATTTAGGTGGTGAGACTCCAGATTTGTCTGGAGAAGAGACTCCTGAAGAACCAATCGAAGGTGAAACACTAGAAGAGCCTGCTGCTAAAGAACCAGAAGCTGGACTCTAATACCAAAAAATAAATAGATGACATAATCCCCTACCCAAACCGTGAGGAATGGGTAGGGGATTATGCTATTGGCAGATTAAACCTTAGGTGCAGTTGGTCCCGATTCATCCATATTTGCTACTAAGTCGAGCACTATTCCCTTCAGAGAAATTTCAAGCTCAACAACTTCATCCATTTCATCGCATGTGTCTCCATTGAAATTATCGTGGTTGCGACGGATTGCTCCTAGAATAATACCTGAGCACGCAGCTTCTTGAATATATTCTTTTAGGGTTACTTCCTCATTCGCAAAAGGCCACTTTGAATCGAACAGAAGATCATCTATATCTTCGATTTCAGACTGGAGATGATCTGCGCTCTTCTCGTGGAGGTATCGTACCGGTTCTATGAATTCAACGTCGTATAGATCCTCATAGTCCAGCTTGTATAACGAATTACGCACATCAATCAGGTCTTCACGCAATTCCGACAAGCCATCGGTATAGGAGCCGAGCGACGAATGCGTGTTTAGGTCCTCTTGGTTTTTAACAAAAGGATTATTGCCGGTTTCTACAATCTTTGCCATATTACTATTCCTTTTATCTATTACTTTATTTCATTAGTACCAGGAGATCTTCAGCGATTTCTCTTTCCATCTTACGGATCTTATCAATCATATCTGAAGAGCCTCCATTAAAACTAGCATGATCTCTTAGAAAGGCAGCTAATACTGAGCCAGCAGACAAGGCTTCAGTCATATATTCGCCTTCATTTACTGCCTCGTGGATTAATGGATATTTACTATCGTACAGCAATTCATCGATATCATCCAATTCCCCTTGCAGACAAAGAATCGTTTCCTCATGCAACTCTTCTGCACCATATACGAATTTGTCTTCGTATAGGTTGTAATCGAAATCGTACAGGTGATTGCGAACTTCAATCAGAGTCTCACGCAAAGCAATCAGTTTCTTATAGAAGCTAGTAGCGGGTTTAGTAGTTTTTGTGAGGCTTACGACATTTACCATATATCCATTCCCTGTTTGAATTGAAGGTCTGGGTACCTAAATACCCAGACCATTCCTATCGTTTCATTATTTTGCTAAAGATACAAAGAAGAACTCTTTGTTCATAGCTCCACGGCTAATCTCAAAAGTCACATCGTCATTAGTACGAATATAATATCGAATAGACTCCTGCTTAGCCGTTACGTAGTCATGCACCCCCAACAGATCCTCACAGACCCCATAGAACAGCGGCGTGAGGCTTTCTTTCACCCCTACAGCTACCTGGGTAGTGGCGAGGTCTACTTGTAACTCTACGGAGCTTAAATCGACGTATGCATATTCGTTGTGCTGGAAGAATGACAACAGGTCACGATCTCCTGCTGGTCCTCCTAACGATTCAGAATACTCACCGCAATAATACTCCACGATATCTTTGTGCAATCCATTTTCAGCAAACGTCAACGCATCTGCTACCAGACCAGAGAAAGCTTTCAGGAAAGTAGCTTTTACGCCTTCTCCAAACTTCTTTTCCAGATGCGGTGGCAGTTCTGAGATATCTACTACAAACGAATCGATGACCCCACTGGTGAGCGCTAGTTCATTTGTGATGAACCGATTGATCCGATTTGTCAGACGCCTATTGATCTTACTAGCCAGCTGCGCATCGTGCCTCTCTGTACGCTGATCTGCATCCTCGATCAGATTCTTCAGATACTTCTGAGCTTCAGCTGGCGTAGTCAGCTTAGACAGATCTCCTACCCACAGTTTAAAGAGTGGATTACATACTGACGGTTCAGCCACTACTCCACCAATACGCACCACCTGGCGTTTATTGTGGTTATTGATCATGACTGCTCCCAGATACGTGCTAGCCATCGCCCAGTGTTCTTCAGTACTGGATGTTTGTGAGATTCCTCCTGGATACTTCTCATATACCAGATCTTCGAATACTATCGCCATCTTTCGATCAAATCGATCCATCGCTACAGATTCTGCGTAGATAGGGACTGACCAACTAGGGGAGATTTTAGGAGCAGTGAGGTGAGCTGTGCGGTCCATGGGGATAGGGTCCTTGTTTACTAATACGGTGCGTACGTTTCCTTTTGTATCATTGAGGTGGTGGGTATTGAATAGCGTTGGGTTATACGCTACGCTATACGGATAGAGTTGTGTGCTACGCCAGTAATTGACTTCAGTGAGTCCTTGCGTCAACAACCAATTGAAACCACTATCGTCATAGACTTCAATATCTGTCTTTGGGATGATGGGAGGTGGCGGCAGATTGGCTAGCGTTGGCTCTACTGTGCGGATGACCGGTTTGGTTGGTGCTCCAATCGGAGTGACGCCTGAGCGAAAGGTCCTCCTGGCGCTAGGTATTGCCGTAGCTTCTGGTGGGATAGCGGTTACTTGTTTCACTGGTGTTCCTCCTACTGGGCGACCTCTCCACGCAGGGGCTGAGACTGGAGCTGCTGGGGCTACGATACCCCCATAGCCGTGCGTAGCAGCCTGATGGCTTCCACCATACTGCCGCTGTGGTTGCTGTGGCTGATAGCCGCCATATTGACCTTGTGGGGGTTGTTGTTGTCCCCACGTATTGGGCTGACCCCAAGATCCTTGCTGCTGTGGCGGTGGACTGAGTTGCTGCTTCATTCCTTGGATTTCCTGATCAAACTTAGCTATGATCGATTGAATTCCTTGAATATCTGCTGGAGGCAGATTCATCGTCAGAGCTGGGAATTGATTAGCATTCATAGCAGTCATGAACTCAGCCACGTTACGAGCCGCTTTAGCCACTACTGCTTCGATATTAGCTCCTGGCTGTGTGCGCATCACGAGGTCTACGCAAACGCCCACCAGATTAGCTAGTGTCAGGAAGTCCTGATTATTGAAGTTATTAGCTGCTTGCTGATTATACAAGAAGATGCGCAGCTGATTTGCGGTAGCTCTTTCTTGGATAGCAATAGCCAATTGATTCAGAATCAATGGCACCATCGATTGCAATTCTGGTGGAGTCTGCAATTGCATGTTGACTGGTGGCTGGCCGTATGCTAGCTGATTAATGGGATACATTAATTCAGTATTGCTAAAAGGCAGTCCCATGGGTTGCTGCTGTGGCATTCCATAGCCTCCTGGCTGCTGGTAACCCTGTTGCGGATAATAGCTCATATTTACTTAGTTCCTTTGGTTAGTTAATTTACAGATTTTCAATGGCGTCATAACTGCCAGAGCTTTTTATGCTCTGGCGATTAGACTATTGGCGTTTGATTCTAGCTTGTACTGACTTAATCAGATCTATGTATTTTGGATCTCTGAGTACCAACCCCGATGGACTGAGTTGCAAAGTAGGATTCACTCTAGATCTACCATCTGCATCCGACTTAGGCAATGCCCAAGCACTACCTACTTCTGCAATAGATGCATGCAAGCGTTTAGTAGGATCCGATAGATTCGTGCGGGTCTTTGCTGCGCTCTTAGAGCTCTTATTCTGAGGAGTGAGGGTATTAGTCAGCTTCAGAGCCATATTGTCCCCAGAAGCCGATATAGTCGTCACACTACCCAATTCCTTATTGAGCTTAAAGATCATCCCTTGCTTTAAGTTCTTAGCCATGAGATTAGAAATCTTCTTACTAGTAAAAGCTTTCTTCTTAGCTGCATTCAATTGGAAGTACAGATTGTTAATTGCAGATACTGGTTCGTAACATACAAATGGCAATATGGATAGTTCCTTTTCATACATGGTAGACACTAAATCATCAGCCTGTAAGAGCCACTGATTAAATGTGCTAGTGATTCTAAAGAAGAGCTGGTAGATATCTCTACACTCGTAACCCAACGCTCTGAGCTTATGGGAATAGACGTTATCCATATAACTGTCTAGGCTGTCGATATGATCCTGTATGTCTGAATAGAGTTTTCCTTCACTCACATTACCACTCCAGATCACGTGACCCATCAGTACCATCCAGAGTCTACCATCTTCCACGTACTCTACTCTTACTCGATTAGGAAAGTTATCTGCTAAGTAAAAGAACCCAGTAATGAGGTTCTTTACATCAGTAGTATACTCGTTCTTACGTACTGCTATTCGCAGTTCTGTAGGATTATATTCGAACTTATATCCCTTAGGTGTGAGTTGGGTGCTCTCACAAATCACCCATTCGTCTTTAGGATACGTAGTCTCGTTTACGTCATTAGGTAATCCCACGATAGGCGTCGTGTTTGTATAGAGTTTAAACATCTCAGTAAAGCCATGCTTACACAAGAGATAGTGAACTAAACAACTCTTAGCGTTAGTCGTGGCTTTTGGTTGATTATCCGCCGTCTTCTTATTATAAATCTTAGACCATACGACGTCGTTATATTCCGTAGCCCCGTTGGCTCTGTAGTGATGCGAAATACGGTTAAATGTGAGTTTTGCTTTTTGCAATCTCACAAATACTCCGTTTAAGCCTACTGAGATAACCTGATCTGCTAGAATAGGGGAGATTACGTATTTACTACCAGACAAATGGATGGTAGCTGCCTGACCGACGAATGGCAGATAGATAAACTTAGAAATGGGTTCTTCATCGTGATATCTGAATTTAAACTCCATGAGATACACGTCGGACCGAGCCACGTCGAAGGTACGCTTTCCTCCTCGGTCTCTAGAGACTACCTTATACTCCTCAATTGGATCACACCTACGACACCCTAAGTACTTCAGTCCAGGTGGAAAGTCTTGCGCTACAGACCGATAGATTGGATCTATATACGCTTCCAATTCTTTCATGTGTTGTACCGCTAATCCCCTGCAGAGCGATTCATTAAGGTGAGGCACCGAATCCGATTGTGGCTTTAAAAGTGATCTGGGCAATGGCATTGTTAGTTCTTTCTGTTTGACTAGTATACGTTGTCAGATGCTGTAGTATTTCAAAGAATCGCTACAGCATCAGTTCATTGCACTGTGTCTATGTTTAAAGTTTATATTGGTAACGGTACTGGGTTACTAGCTCTAAATTTCAAGTAGATCGGAATAATAGCTAAAATACCTGCTACTATTCCAAAGAAGATCTTTACGTAGTCATGAAAGGTTTTTGCTTTGTGGGTGGTTTGTTCTCGTTTTTCTTTTATCTCTTCAGTTTCTCTATGATTGCTCTTCTTTAGCTCTTCGATGATTCTATCTTTGCGTGCTACTTCGTCTGCGTGAGCGACTGCGTCTCTACGAATATCTCCTTTGAGTTCAGATATCTTGTCGTTCTGAGTACGCTGGTCATCCCTGGCTTCTCGCTTAGTCTCATCTAAATCAAGTTTATTCTTAGCTAACTCCATCTTGAGTAAATGGATATTATCTTCGTATTTTCTTTCTTTAGCAGAGTGGTCAGCAAATTCCCTAGTGGCTCCTGCTTCAGTTCTATAGATACCAAACTTTTCCATACCGTCTCCGACTGGTATCACATATGGTCGATAGGTAATCTTAGCTGGAGCACAGGTACCAGGACTAGCTAATGATGCTATACTTGGATTAGTCTGCTGTAAGTTTACTAGAATATATTCATCATAATGATCGATATTTTCTATTCCATCTACTAGGCTACTAAATGCAAATTCCCTACTCTTCCTACAAGGCCTCAGAGGAATTGTCTGGCCGGCTACTAATACGAATAGTGTCTGCGCATTAGGATTATTAGATACGTATCTAAACGTACTAAACATATCCTTTTCTCCATCTGGACCATTACAGAGTGGGGCCACCACGTGGTCAGGGGAGCATGGATGTTCTACCGTCTCTGGGCTATTAGATACAGATAGCACTAGATCGGTATTGGTGTGATAAATAGTCACTAGATCCAATAACTTACTCTCTGGAATCAAATAGTCTACTACTACACAGCAGCCTAAGCTGCATTTGTTTTGCGTAGCATCTAAGAGTTTAGTTACCTTCTTAGCTATGAGTCCTTTAGTACTATTGGTATTTTTCATTAACTGCAGACTAGCTCTAGCCGACTTACTAGTCTCGTAGTAATACTCTTCACGGATCACCACGGTATTAGCGTGCTTAGCGTGAATATAATCTACTGGTCTGCCTTGTGGTGGCTCTACTGTCTTTATTCCATTTCTGTCTACGCTATAGACGTTATACTTAGTGAAATTGAGTATTGCTTTTCTATGGCTATTGGTACGAAATGCTGGACGATTCAAGTTAGATAGTTTCTCAGTAGCTTGGATAAGTCCCGAGTTAATACGTGTAGGGGCTAAGTGCCCGGAAGTAGTAATAGTGACTTCACCTATATCGCCTGTGAAGGACGCATGCGTTTCATCATGCACACTAAAGCGATACGAATCTACGGATAGGTCAAAGCTGCCGATGTTGAGTTCAGACTCATCACCGATATAGTACTTAGCTGGATTAGTGGAGGATACTACGGTACGCAATACCGCGTGGGTCTGTGTGGACATTTGGCATTTATATAGTTTACTATGCGATCTGTAGAGAGATCGTATCCATGAAAATATCTCTATTTTCATTCAACTAGATAATATATCGCCATAGAAATCTCCAATAGCTATTTGTGTATGAACAAAAGAAATAGAACATATACCCCATACCCAAACCTTTCGGCATGGGTATGGGGTATTTTGATTAGTCATTTGAGCAATAGTTAAGTAGCTACAGTTTCTATTATAGGTATTTGCTTTCTAGGCTTATACTTTCCGCGAGGACGAAAGTCTTCTGGAACCTTCAGATGGCGTACGCCATTTTCATCTGGTTCAGAGTTTAACGCCCATTTCCGAATAGAGTTCTTATCGATCTTTTCTCCAGCCGCCGCTGAAGCCAAAGATTCGTATTCGGCATCATTAATGATCACACGCATATTACTTCCAGCGAGCGTATGCATTTCAAGTCGATCAGATTTCCAAAGTGACTGCATTTCCTCAGTCATGGTTTCATTTATAGAAACAGTTACTTCATCACTAGCATTTATTCTGTAAACTTCTTTAAATTGTGGATTGTCAAGCAATATAAACAACAACTCTCTACTTAAGCCAAGAGCTTTTCTAGCGTGTTCTATACTAGGATAAATAATTTTATATGCCATTACTTTTTTACCTAGAATAGCCAGCTGATTAGCTTTGGTTTTAGCAATGAGTTCAGGGTTTGCTCTGGTAGCTTCCAGAGCCCCAATAGCGCGTAGAACGCGTTCTGGGCTAGAGGCTTTAGCTGAAAGAATGGCTAACGTTTCTTCAGTCATATTTAGAAACGGGTTATTTGCATCACTAGCAATATTCTGCGTGAGTGGATCCCCTATGTAAATATCCAATAAGATTTGCTCTACGCGTAGAGCTTCAATCTCATCTTTAGTAAACAAGATCATTAAATCCCAATCTTCTATGCTACAATCTTTCACGATTATACCCATAGTACGACTAGGGTGTTTTTGTTGCCTAATGAAGCATTTATGGCCGGTTATTCGTTCGTATGCGTTGATACTGTGCCCGATGTATTTATGTAACGTTTTTCTATTTACAAGCATGTATGTGCCTGAGTGGCGTTCTCCATTTTTGAAATATGCGCTCTCGTAATACCTAGGTTTATTATTGAGAGGCCCTTTCAATACAGGTAGCAGTAGTTTCGTATTATCGATAGTTACTGATACGTTGTAAATATCTCGCACGTAATGGACCGCATTAACTACTAGCAATTCTTCTAAGCTTATTTCTACTATCATATTGCACTAACCCCAATTGGTTCAATATGTGGAAATTTAAGAATACATAAATGAATTTTTCTATCATTTACAGTAAACCGTACAGACACTCTATTATCGAGCTGTCCAGTACTCATTGGATTCAATAATTCTTCTAACGTTAATTCATGATGCATGGATAAGTTCCTTGGTGTTATTCCAAGTAGATATTAAGTGGTTGAAATATTCTACAACCGTACTAGATTCACCATATTCTATTATTTTAAAAATACAGCATAACCCCCACCCATTCCAGTAAAGGTTTGGGTGGGGGTTATGTTTGTTTCAATACGCAGTTGTAATTAGAGATGCAGTCTTACTACCTCTGCGCAGTATACGAAAGATTATTTCGTAGCGACACTAATAGCGATTACTGTGCGTGGTTAAACAGAACCACTTTGCCTGCGATCACAGTGTCGATACCTTGTACGGTAATCATACCCATGATGGGCAAGTTAGACACGTGGCGATACGAAGGCTGCACGGTCAGTTCCATGACGTTAGAGCCATTACGGACCATAGGCATCATCAAAGTCAGCTCAGGCTTCCAACCCATGTTACCGAAGTGCAGGGGATTAGGAGCACCGCTGTTCAGAGCAGATTCCACGCCAAACGTGAAGTACAGAGTACTAGCGCCAGCATTGGACACCATGCGATTATCGTAAGACATGACGATTTTGTAATCAAACATGTCACCCATGTAACGCAGGTCACCAGTCAAGGTCAAGTAGCGATACAAGATGGGATCTGTTCCGATAATCACGAGAGGCTTAGGAGGAGCGCCTTCGTACATAGCTTCCAGAGCTGGGCCGTAACCAGATGCGACAAACATGCGAGTTGCCATGTCACGGATTCGATTTAAAAGGAGCGTTTGCAAGTCTTGAGCGCGTTGGCTGGTGGTCAACGAATCGATAGACGTAGTGCAATCGATATTGGCTTC
>Ga0208259_1000417_pt1 | contig 12619 bp, 7 predicted proteins | sample CryBogCBH22May08_FD_184618 | JGI IMG/M metagenome (GOLD analysis project Ga0208259, IMG submission 184618) | Freshwater microbial communities from Crystal Bog, Wisconsin, USA - CBH22May08 (SPAdes) | ecosystem: Environmental > Aquatic > Freshwater > Lake | place: Crystal Bog, Wisconsin, USA... | reverse complement strand
ACCACTACCAATAACTTCCGGAACATCTAAAAACTTCTTAGCCACATCTCTTGCAGCATCCACTTTAGAGTAAGTCTGATAGTATGGTGTCAACTCAAACTGAGCAGCTGTCCCTTCAGGGTGTTGTTTTTCCCATTTTTGAAACTCAGCTGCGCGATAATATGCAGTACGAATATCTTGCATATTCTTGGCTAAATTGGCCATGTGTGATTCATAGGTAGTCTCAACACCAACACCCTTAGCAGGCTTACCAAGTTGCAAGTCAGCGTTAGTCAATCGACCACCAGCACCTTGCACTAAGTTTTTAGCCCAAGCAGCTTGTGCTTCAGCAGCACCTTGGTCAATGTTTTTAAAGTGTGTATACAATGGGCTGTTTGAAAACCAAGTTCTAGCAATTGCATGGTGCTCAGAAGGATCGGAACTCAAAACAGGAGTTACTTTAGCTGCTGCAGAACCCACAAAACCACCAGCCAAGTTAAACGCATTTGAATTGCCTTTTGAGGTGTTTAACAGGCGGTCATACTGGTCAAAAGTTTTTTGAGTTGTATCAAGGCTGTCACGGTATTCGTTTTTCTTATTGGTATCTTGCTCTGCTGTTTTAGTAGATTCAGTTCCAATACCTTCAGCGCGTTTTGCTTGACGGGTTTTCCATGCGTCTACTGCAGCATTATATGATGCCATATCACCAAAATTACTCAATTGCGGCATCGGTTCAGTTTGAACTTGAGCAGGTGCTAGAGCAGCTTGGGCGGATGAAATTGGTGAAAGAGAAGCAGCAGGAGCAGGAGCAGGAGCAGGAGCAGCAGGAGCAGCAGGAGCAGGAGTGGCTTGCCCTGGCAACATTCTAGTATTGTCATCCCATTCGTTTTTAGGCAACATCTTAGTATTATCATCCCACTCACTAACTGCAGGAGGATTAGCTGCGCCAATTGGTTTAACAGGAGCGATTGTAGAAGGATGTGGTGGCAACGGTGCTGTTTGGTTTGTTGCAGCAGGAGCTATACTTACTGGCTTACCACCTAAAAGGCTTTGTGCAATTGCTATGGCTTTTTCTCTGCCGCCATTAGCGTTAGCAGCTGCGTCACTAATTGTTCCTGTCTTAAGGAATCTTGCAGCACCATCAGCGCCTAAGAAGTGTGCTAAATCTAAATTCTGAGCATTAGTTTCTACGCCTAACTGTGACAAACGATTACCTGACAACTGGCGATAGGTATTAAATGCTTCAGTCTGCTCAGCAGGGGTGAGTGAAGTAATTGCACGATCTTTAAATTTAGGATTAGTGGCTTGAATGTCTTGGTAGGCAGCTTTAGTGATACCATAAGTACCGTAAGCAGAACTCTTAGACAAGTCATGGTAGCCAATGTTTGGATTAGCACCAGATTCACTACCAGCAACACGCGCAGCAGCATCACCAGTAACTTGGTTTCCTGTAGCAGCTGAAGGGGCCTGAGCACTACCAACTTGTGGTGCAGCAACTTGACCTTGTGCAATCACACGACCATCTGGCAATTTTCCAGTAGCTTTAAACTCTAAATATTCATTAGGAGTCATTGTCACCATACCAACTCTACCGCCGGGACCTACTCCTGGAATTGGATACGGTTCCGGTTTGTTACCGGCAGCCTCATATGCGCCCTTAGACTTATTACCATAGTTTGTTTTAGCTGCATCAGCAAGAATATCTAGCCTACCTTGGTGGTCCCAAGCTGGTAATGCAGACATTCTAAGTTGAACGTCTGGGTCGTTCATTAATGCAGCATGCTGTGAAGCAGTACCAGCAGCTCCGGGAATTGTTGAAGTACCTTTTAATAGACCTTCAAGTTGCTGTTTAGCTATTTCGTTTTGGGCTGCAGCACTGCGATAGGTAGCCATTTGACTGCGAATACCCATAAGCTCTTTGTCTTCGGCATTTTTTACAATGGCCCGTTGGTTTAATGCTTCGCTAGGGCCTTGTGCACCACCAGCTGTCCAAGCTGCGGCATCTTTTAATCCACCCATAAACTGAGCCATCGGCCCAGTACGTTCGTCAAGCATTTGCTGCATACCAGAAAGAATGCTAGCTGTCTCAGTTGGGTCCAATGGAACTTTACCAGTAACAGTTGGTTCACCAGCAACCCTAGGTGCGGTTACAGCAACAGTACCACCGTCTGCGTATTTTTTAATGTTGTCTAAGCCTGCCATAATTCGTCCTTAAACGCCTAAAAATGAAGATGATGTTGGATCAGATTGTACGTTTGTTATATCTGGAGTATTGGATACGTTTTGCAAAGCCGCAGCTTGTGCAGCAGCGTTCGGATCTGTAGAAGTTGGTAATGTAAATGAATTTCCAGGGGTGGGTGTTAACGCACCACCCGGAGTTGCGCCTGTAGCAACTGCGGTAGAATTAGGCGAAAATAAACCACTTAATAAACTAGATAGACCACCACTATACCCTAGATTACTTAACAAACTATTTGTTCCGGCAACGCCACCAGTTAAGGCACTTCCTAAAGCGCCGATTTGACTTAATGCTGAACCTTGAGTTTGCTGTGACGCTGTAGTTGGTGCGTTTACTGCATTTACTAAGTTTGCGTAATTGGTTGCGCTTTGGAACGGTGCATTCATTTGAGCTGCACCAGTTGTTAGGCCAGAAGAAATACCTTGTGCACCAACGTTACCCAAACCGGTAGCAGCTGAAACGCCTTGCTGTTGGTTTTGTAATGCAGATTGCATCTGTTGTGCTTGTAAATTAGCAAGCGCTTGAGATTTAGCAGTGTCAACCGCTGTCTGTCCACGAAGACTGCCGAAGTTACCCGAACCAATTGCCGCACCTTCTGTACCAGAAGTAAGTGACGGAAGCATTGTGTTCAGTTGATTTGTTTGAGCTTGGAACAAACCACCCATGGCAGTGTTAATGTTTGGTGTTACTGTGCCAGTTTGTTCATTAACAATCCAAGGATTTGCCGCGCCAGTGGCGATCTGGTTTAATGTACCTTGAGATTGAGTAAATGGATTAGCTGGGCCTTGTAGTGTGTTTACCGCGCCCTGAGCAACCGTGTTCTGAAATTGCGGAGCAGCAGATTGCGCTGTACCAGCTTGATTAATAATATTTTGCTGCGCGGTATCGTACCAGCTTGGTAGCGTGGTTTGTGTTACCGCTGTGTTTGACAGCGCATTATTTAATCCTGAAGATCCTGTTGTTCCCGCCATTATGCTCTCGCTTTATGTTTTGCTTCTAATAAATAACCCAACGCGCCCTTGCTGTCGGGTGGTAAATGTTTTGCGTCTGCTTTACGCTTGTGATCTCTAATTGTTTTTAAAAACTCATCTAGTACTTTAGCGCCACTATCGTTGCTACCATTACCCAAAGATGATACCACATCAGCAGGTATAACAAACTCACCGTTTGCCAACATTGCTGGAATACTATCGCTTGTGCCATCACCAGCACCAGTAACGTAACGGTTGTGGATTGCATTTAAACCACCTTCACTAAAGAACTGTGGATTGTGGCCTTCAGGTAAAGTTCTTGCTTCAAAAGGTATATTACCACCATCAGCTAAATGTGATGCTTGCGTCAATGCAGCTCCATCTATTCCAAATAGATCAGCATGTTTTGTTTGGCGACCATGTAACAGCCCTTGAGCTGCTGGGAACGCGGTAGAACCACCGTCAGCCATGTGAATAAGTCCACCATTGGCTGCGTTTTGAATTTCAGCCAACGATTGTGGATTATATGTTGGTTGCTGGTATGTATCTACAGGCACATCATATTTTGATGCCAATGGGGAGGCAATCTGTGTACCCTTAATTGTCTTAGCTACTGGCAAAGGTATGCCTCCTAAAGTTTGTGATGTTCCTGTACCGCTTAATGTACTTAATCCGGTTCCGTATGATGTTGAACCAGTGCCAGTGGATGTTGCACCGACACCCGTAGATGTAGTGCCAGTTCCGGTTGAAGCTGTTCCAGTTCCTGTGCCAGATACACCACTAAATCCTGATGTTCCGGTTGCGGCAATACCCGATGTACCACTAAATCCTGATGTTCCGGTTGTGGTAATACCCGATGTACCACTAAATCCTGATGTTCCAGTTCCAGGTGTACCTGCAACAGCTGTACCTGCCGAAGTAGATTGACTTCCGTTTGAGTAGGTAGTTGTTATGCTGCTATCGGGGTTAGTGACTTGACTAACAGGAACAGGTGTAGTTACAGGTGTAGTTACAGGTGTAGTTACAGGTGTACTAGCTGCAATATCAGCTGGTGTTGTAACTGGTGTTGTAACTGGTGTTGTAACTGGTGTTGTAACTGGTGTTGTAACTGGTGTTGTAACTGGTGTTGTAACTGGTGTTGTAACTGGTGTTGTAACTTGTGTTGTAACTGGTGTTGTAACTGGTGTTGTAACTGGTGTTGTAACTGGTGTTGTAACTGGTGTTGTAACTGGTGTTGTAACTGGTGTTGTAACTGGTGTTGTAACTGGTGTTGTAACTTGTGTTGTAACTGGTGTATTAGCAATTAACGACGCAACAACATCGCTTGGTGACACAGTGCCACTACTTGGTGCAGTTTGTTGATCAGTTGTAGTTGGGACAGTTGTGGCGCCAGCTGCAGAACCGGTTTGCGAAGTAGTTGCTGTTGTAGTAGGTTGTTTTGTAGCAGGTTGTGTTGTAGCCGCTGGCGGTGTTGTCGTTGGCGCAGGGGTTGTTACAGTCGGCTTCGCAGCATTTGGTTGTGTTGCCTGTATAGTAGCGTCTATAATATTTACAGGGATATTACCGCCGTAAGTTGACATACTACCTTGGTCGCCAGTTGCAGGAACAATTTTACCCGTACCAGCCAGTTCAGGATTATTAGCACCAGTAATAGTAATATTATCAATATTGTTGCCGTAAGCATATGACTGAGCTTCCGCTGGGGTGTATCCAGCAGTTATAGCTGCTTGGTATGCTTGGTCAGCAGTTGGTGTGGTTCCACTAATTGGTGTACCACCAGCATTTGTAACTGTTACACTACTACTTGGTGTTGTTCCGGGTTCTGCAGCACTTGCACTCGGTATAATTGTATCAAGTACGGCTTTAGCAGCATTAGTAATTGGGTTAGATGGTGTTGTTGTAGTTTGGTCAGCAGAGCTACCAGCTATATTTGCAGTCGGAGCTTGTACAGCAACATCCGGAGCATTTACACCACTAACTAAATTACCACTGGCAATTTGATTTAAGTTAGATAATAAACCACTGTACTGCTGTGTTGTGTTTTGCAATGCAGTTTGAGCAGCCGTGTAATTACCTAATTGAGTTTGTAAAGCAGCATCACTTGTTTTATATGTTTGCTGCAATGGCGCAATTTGAGTATTGTACAAATCAGTTAACGATGTATTTGCTGTATTAAACGCAGTATAAGCATCATTATACTTAGGTATTAAAGTATTTAATTGTGTTGCAGCATCATTAACTGCATTGTATGCAGTTGTGTTTGACGGATTGGCTTCGTATGCTGCCTTATTAGTATCATAAGTATTTTGCAGCGGAGTGATTTTATTATACAAATCATTTGCTGTTGTTTGCAAACTAGTTACATTTTCGTAAGCAGGTTTGTATGTATTAGTAATTGCAGTATTTAATGCTTGTTGAGCAGCATAAGCATTATCATAAGTAGTATTTGTTGCCGTAGCTTGTGATGCCAAAGCAGCATTTTGCTGAGCAATAGTCGGCTCTAAAGCAGAAGCCTGACTACCAATTGTTTGTGCTTCTTGCGATAATTGCTGACCTAATACGGTACTAGCTGGATCTACAGGGGTTTGGGAAACCGTTGGATCATATGGTGATGTAGATGATGGGTGTATACCTAAATTCGTTAATGTCGGAGCAATTAACGAATTTAATCCTGAACCAATTGCGTTACTAGCTGCACCAATTGCACCACTTAATGCACCAGTTGTTGGATCGCCACCTTTAATGGCAGAACCTAAAGCGCCGGTACCAGCACTAGTCGCAATATTAGATGCAGTTGTACCAATATCTGGAGACAGTAAAGAACTAGCAGCTTTTGATAGTTCACCCAAACCAGAACTTAATGCCGTATTTTCTAATATGGTAACTGGATCTGCGCCTGCTGCAATTGACTTTGAAGCACCAACTAAAGCAGCGGCCATCGGCTGCGCTACAGCAGAACTCACACCATTGGCGGCTAATAAATTAGATACATCTGCCAAAGAAGCGCCAGTTAAACCACCCATTAAAGCACCCGATAAAATACCGGTTAATGGGTCAGTTCCCCTAATAGCACTATTAATACCACCCATTGCGCCACCAGTTAATGCACCAGTTTGGGCTGCACCTAACATAGATGCTACAGCTGGAGATAATCCTGCGCTAGCTGCAGCGCCTAAACCTAGTCCAGCAGCAGCTTGTGTTCCAGCAATACCAGCTGCAGTAGAACCTGCACCGCCAAGTATTCCGCCAGCTCCACCGACACTGCCAGCAGTAAGTCCAGTTCCTGTTGCGCCACCTAAACCAGCGGCACCTGTCATACCTTCCGAACCAGCTACTGTAAGTCCGGTTCCGGCACCCATGTCTGCAGCAAATAATTCCGGAGCTGCGTACGGTGCCGCAATAGCCAAAGCAGCCATTCCTAATGTAGCCCACCCCCCTGGAATTGTAGAACGAACTGAACTGTCTAGCTGAGCTCCAATATTGCCAATAGCCGGGCCAGGATCAATTTTAGCTAAAACATCACTAACGCTAGACACAGCATTGTTAACAATATTAACAGGATTCCAGCTACCGCCACCACCTTCAAGTGTCATCTCACGACTAAATGGCCCTCGCCCATTACGGGGAGAAAAAGCATTTATCGGGAGAAATGAATCAATCCCATATCTCATACTGGGGCCATCCAAGTATATGCTGGGTTATCAGATTTTTGAACTTTAATTCCAATACTTTTTAAAATCTGAAGCGTTTTTTGTAATTCAGCATCTTGAGCATTATTACTTTTTCCGTAAACTTTCTTAATATCAGACTGTTTAATTTTGGAAACAAAATACTTTAATGAACTTTTAATTTTTGCTGGAGTATCTACAGTAAAGAGGTGTAATTCAACACAATTATTTGGGACCGGAATTAATAGTAATACTGAATTATTGTTTTGTAGCAACATACCGGCGTGGCTTGACACTAATTTATTAATTTTACGCAGCATAATATCGGCGTTTGCGCCATATTTTTGTGCTTCTGCAGTAATAATTTGAGATGGTGTCATTTTATATCCGAGATGTTCCTATATACACTAATACGCATTTTTTGAGCTTTATGCCCCGATTAGTGGCTCTTGCCGTTAATTATCAAGGTTACTTCTTTGGCCCAGTCTTGCCAGTTTTCAAAGTCATCTGGAGTAGGCACAGGGAAGGCAGCAAAGGTAAAAGTACTAGCAATTACCGATGCTGTGTCTTTCCAGTTTTCTTCCGGGTGATATGGTATGTTTAATTGGCCGTAATAAATAATAAAGTTACCGTTCCAATCTTCCCAGCTTGATAGTTCTGGTACAAAAGGAAAGAACTGCTGGTTGTTCTTATTGACGTAAATCGTCATGGCCGCTCGTCACCAAATTCGCAGGTAATAAGGTTACGGCCCATCTCATAATTACCATCAATTGTGTTAGATTCAAACTTTAATCTAATTAAGCGATGCTCAACCCGAAGGTCAATCTTGCCAGTATCTTGTGTAAAGTAGTATGGCCCAGAATCTTCTTCCATGAGACTAGATGCAAACTTACGACCCAAAATAGTCATGGACATGGTGCCGGTTTGCAAGAAATTTGGCTCTACACGACGTAAGTGCATGCGGCGGTTAATACCCACCAACCCATCTTGACTCGGATTACCTGTTAACCAACCAATATCGCTGGTAGTAATGCTAGAGTACACAGCAGTTTCGGTGTTTAATCCAACAGCATTTTGCCCATATTCGTGTTGCCAAATTGTAAAACCACCGATTTGCTGATACACTAAAGCGCCCGGAACTACTGTAATAGGTGATTCCTCAGTAAAGGTTACTAGCGTAACACCTGGTGCTCCGATAGTTGTATTGATCGTATATACTGCGGAACTTACTTGGTATGTGGAATTATAATCTGCTGTTTTATCAAAAGTGATAATTGTGCCCGGACTAAACACAGGTGTAACATCTCCAGCGATATACATTTGATCAGTGGTTGGGGCTGGCAAACTAGCTGGATGAGCTATTACAGTATATGGTTGACTAAAGGTGGGTGTGTAGTTCCAATCAGCCCAGATAGGTGTTGGGAAAATCTCAGTGGTATATCCGCAAGAGCGTTGCGCACCTACTGCTGAACCAGCATCGTACCACAGCTTATCTTTAGTATTATAGATAATTGCGTCAGTGCACTCTGTAGCTGTGCCACGTGGATAAAAGAACCAAATCTCGTTATAGCGTGGAACCTTAGTGGCCCATACTTTTTGACGTTGAGTGTAGTTGATGTTATCGAACAACCAGTTTACGTTCTTATCATTTGGCACCACTTGAACGCTACCATTGTAGGCATAGAAACGATCAACACCCATCCACCAATATACACCATCCATCTCTACTACAGCGTTAGATGACATGATTGAGATTTGGCTAGAAATAATATCGTAATTCCAATATTGACTAGTAGGTGTTGTACTAGAAGCCGAAGAGTTAAATGAAACACGAATTAAAGAATCTGTTGCCCAAAATAGACCAGCTGGAGAATTGGTGCCTCCACGCATTGGTATACCTTTAACAATCTTGGAAGACGATACGTTGGTTTGGTTAGCTAACGGACCATTCCAATCGTAAAAGTTTTGTTGCAAATAGGTGCTGCTTACATTGTTGTTTGCAATATAGCCATGAGAACCATATACAAATATAAATGGATATAGCACACAAACACCACCATCGACACTAATAGGCTGATATGTTGGTGCTGTGCCCATACTATCGGATAAGCCGCTAAAATTCCAAATATTACCAGCTGATGGTGCAATATTTCCAACTAAAACTTGTGATGGAACACCATTATCAATATCGTTAAGATTGTATCCGGGGTGGGCAAATAGAGAAAGATTACCACCCATTGGGCTAAACTGAGAATCAAACTGCCAAGTAATACGGTAAGGCCCATTTTCTGGGTCTTCTGTAAATACCGGTGTATTGTTTAACCAAACATTTGTGGGGCTTCCAGTAATTGTAGTAGTGACAGTTACTGTCGTATTTGGGGATGTGTAGGTTGGTGTGCCAGTTGTAGTATAGTTTACTGGAGAAGTCTGGCTGAAAATTACTTTTGTGCCTGCAGGAAAACTAGACCTTACATCACCAGCAATTACAAATGTGGTGGTTGTGTGGGATACTAAAGTAAACTGTACAGTGCCGGGTAAAATATTTGCTGTAAATGGTCCCGCACCAGTGCCATAGTTAATACCGCAAGTAAATACATCAAGCTCTTGATATGTGCCAGCAAAAATGTAGTTAACACCGTTGTATGGTTGTGACACCATGCCGCGATAGATGCCTACGTTACTAGTAAATAGTGTACGATAGCCACCCATCTTTTTAGGGTCCCCACGTTGAAACCGGCACCACACACCGTCGGTGTATTGATCGTTTTGAAACTGAGTACCGTCGCGCTTAATCCCAGCCGGAATTGCTAGGCTGTAGATTGACGTATATTGTGAGGTATTTTGTTGCTGATTATCAGCTGCCATTTAGAACGTTCCACCACTAAATGTTGTTGCTGTAAGTCTTCCGTTTACTGTTACTACTGGGGCAGATAAATTGGTTGCGTTAATATCTATAATTTCAGTACCGTTTGCTGCAAGTCCTAAAATACTGGTTCCTCCTAAGTACATACCTGTAGCATTGTCATTTAAAAATGAATATGATGGAGCGCCTGCAATACCGTTAACTGCTTTAAAAGAGCTAGATGACGAAGAGTTTAAAATATATAAAAACTCACCATCGCTTAATATGGTATATGTATTACCGGTTGCCAAGGATAAAGGAGATTGACTACTTCCTTGATTTTGGAATGTTACAGCGTAACCAGTTTGGTTGGTATTATTAACTAAAATATATAGCTGAGTAATAGCTGGAAATGTTACAGCTAAGGTCTGAGTACGAGTACCAGATTGCGCTACGTATGTTTGAATAATTGGGGCATTAGAAACTAAATTAAGTGTGTTTCCAACAATAGCATCAACGTCGTATGTTGCTGATGTAAATACTACGTTGTTTGGTGTAACCCAACCAACAGTGATAAAACCACCTAAGCTATAGTCATAGAAAATAAACCCAGAATCACCGGGGTTGGTGACAATGGTTGGGTTACCATTGATCAATTGTGGGGAACTTGGAGCAAAAGTTAACGCACCAGTTCCACTATTTCTAAATCCAATAAACCAACCACGAGAGAGTGTTGAAATGCTAGGCAAGTTAAAAGTACCGACACCAGATGTCCAGTTGTAGGTTGCTGCGCGGCTTGAATCTGTTATGGTTGGTACTACAGAAACATCAATAATATTTTGAGTTGTTGCCAATTGACCACTTACTGTGGTCAGACCAGCTCCAGCCAATGATGCTGCATCAGCAGAGGATGTGCCGGTACCAAAGGTCACATTGTGCCAAGTACCCGCCACTGTAGAATTATCTACTAAATAGAAATACTTTGATACTCCTGCAGCGATAGTAACCGAATTGCCACTTAAAAAGTCAGTTACGATAAATGAATTTGATCCTAAATTGCGAAATAGGATATCTGCACCTACAGTACCTTGGTCGCCCTCAGGAAGTGAAATAGTTAATCCACTAGTAGAAGGGGTGCAGTCAATAATACGAGCAGCTGGAATTTCAGCGCTGTTTACTGTGCTAGGCCATGAAAGCTGTGTGTTTGTACTAAAAGCTAATGCGTAATAAGATACGTCTGTTGGTGTTACAACAGTGCCTGTGAATGGTGAGGTATAAACTGGAGTTGTCATATATTAAGGTTCCTGAACCGAGGTATTGCGATCCACACGACGAGAATTGTCTTCTTTCTTGAGTGCAGCAAGTGCGTCTGTATAGTATCCCTTCCAGACAGGTAATTTATCAAGTGCCTTCAAATAGCCTTGAGCTTGTAATAAGGCACCGTAGAGCATGGCCTGAGGTGCAATGGCTGTCCATAAGTTTTGCTGATTAGAGGCATCTAACGGTTGAATCTCAGCGTAGTAAATAATTTCTACTGGATAGCTTTGGTCCGGTACCGGAGCAAAATTCCAGTTATTGTAATCATAGTCTGCATAATACAAAGGCTGACCAGTAGAAGATTCCGACTGGTATTGTGCAATATAGTCTTGACTGCGTAACAAGACTGGCTGCCCGTTAATCTTCATAGAAACAGTTTTACGCCAACGAGCCGGTTTATTTAATACTGACACGTTAGATGTAAGGTTAGTCTCAACCACAATAAGCTGTAAGAATGTCTTTAACTCAGCTGCAATAGATGACTCGGCCAATGCAATTAAGTTAGGAATCTGTGCCACAAAGTCAGCGTCATTACGCTCCATATATTGCTGGATGTTCAACACCAGCGAGTCATACGTCATTATTACGCTCATCTTGTGTAGTAGCTTATATTAGGTTGGAAATAGATTGGAGACTTGTCACGCTCTTCATTAGAGGCCTGCATGAACAGTTTTCCGGCTTGTGTTTCAAGATACTGGATGCGTGTCATATCAACGCCAGGAAGCTGCATAGATAATTTGTGTGACAAGCTAGCTTGCACAGAAGTAATCCAGCGATCTGGCACATAGATTTGGTTGGTCAATGAACCAACATCTTCCATTTGTTTTTCAACAACCAACTGAAACATCTGATATGGGTTATTAGGAACAGGCCAAAGATACATTGAAGGCTCGATAGTACGGTCATACCAGTACTGTAATGAGCGGACAGATGGGAATTGTTTGTTTGGTAAGTTCCAGTAGTCGTCGCGGTTTAGTCGAGCCAATGGAATAACTTGTTGACTGGTTGAAAATACTACTTGGCGAACAGAGTAGCTAGTTGCTACAGTCTCGCGCAGGCGCCAGTAGAGGTGTGGCTCTGTAGTAGAGATGTTGTAATACTGCCACTGGTAGTCATTCATTGTGATAGCTGGAAACTGTTCTTTTAAGAACCAGTTTGTTCCATCATCACTGTACTCAAACGCTAGGTTATAGGTTTGGGTTGTGTTTGGTGCGTAGGCATTCCAACCAACATAGTACACGCTTTGTGACTGCTGATAGGTAGAACCGAAATAGTTTGCGTAACCTAGTGTAGAGGCTGGTGTACTTAGTGTTGGGCTAAGGTCAAATGCTGCTGGAGACTCTGGATTATTTGCTGGAAGATACTCAGAAGCCTGGATATTCTGGATGTATACCCAGTTAGCTTCACGAACGTCAATTGTTGTTTTTGGCAATACTAACTGTTGCTGCTGTGTGAGGGCGCCGTAAAGTTGATTTTCTAAGAGCCAAAGATTAACACCTAAATTAGATAGGTTTTGCAAGTTGTAAAACAAGGCTTGCTTGCCAGCTTGAATATACTCAGGCGTGATTTCTTCTGCAGTCTTGCCTGCATCACGGAACGCATA
>Ga0208259_1000412_pt1 | contig 12692 bp, 12 predicted proteins | sample CryBogCBH22May08_FD_184618 | JGI IMG/M metagenome (GOLD analysis project Ga0208259, IMG submission 184618) | Freshwater microbial communities from Crystal Bog, Wisconsin, USA - CBH22May08 (SPAdes) | ecosystem: Environmental > Aquatic > Freshwater > Lake | place: Crystal Bog, Wisconsin, USA... | reverse complement strand
TTTCAGTACCTTCGCTACCCTAATGGCGCAACACGAGGCGCCATTAGGGGGTACTGAAAACTTTATTGAGAAGCAGGAAGCCCATGAAGTTCTGGAGTTCATGATCGAACTCTCTGGTTTAGTGCCTGATATCTGCTTGACCAGTAATCCGATTGATGCCGCTGAACTTCTTGCAGGAGACGATAAGTACGCGCACGCTATCTGCATGTACGGGTATAGCAATTACTCGCGTGCAGGATTTCGGGAGCATCTAATCGCATACGACGACCTTCCCTCCTTTGATGGACGCGCAAGTGGCTCTCAGTTAGGTGGTGCCGGAATTGCAGTTTCAGCAGCTTCTTCGAATCCGCAATTAGCGGCAGAGATTGCCTACCTTCTGTCTTCACCAGAGATTCAATCCAGCACCTATGTTGCGGCTGGTGGCCAACCAGGCAATCTGCAGGCTTGGAAGAGCGGATATGCAAATCAACTCACGCACAACTTCTTTGCAAATACCTTGCGCTCCTTGGAGCGCGCTTGGGTGCGCCCTCGTATCTTCGGGTGGCCCGAGGTGCAATTCGCCTCATCGCAGATCATCCATCGTGTCTTGACCGAGAAGAAGTTTGTAACTGCCGATCTTGATGCGATCGAAGAGACCTTTGCCGCGCATATAAAGGAGGAGCGATGAGACTTCTCTGGGATGAGTTCGTGGTGGGAGAAAAACGCACCGGTCCGCTGCGCACAATTACTGCGGATGACATCTTGATCCACGCCACCGAAACCGGTGACTTTTACCCCCATCACATGGATGCGGAATGGTGTGCGACTCAACCTTTTAAGAAGCGGATGGCGCATGGCACTCTTGTGCTCTCGGTGATGGTTGGCTCTCTCGCCGATGAGATTAATGAGGCAGCTATGAGTTACGGCTATGACCGAGTTCGCTTCATCGCTCCGGTCTATATTGATGACTCGATCAGGGCGCACTCGGAAATCGCTGCCAAGCGCGAACATACGAAGAACCCCGACTCCTACGGTTTTATCGATGAGAACGTGGTTGTGAAGAATCAGAATGAGGAGACCGTGATGGCATTTACTCATATCTATTTGGTGGACAAGAAATGAGCCGCCCGGAATTACATCCAGCAGTGCGGTCGGCAATGATCTCTGACTCGCTGGATTTAATCGGAATCAGAAATAATGTCATGAACTTTGCCATCAAGCCTCTAGAGCGCACCATGAAGATCACGGGATACGCAGCGACGATTGAATTTGCGCCGTCAGATGAATTTGATCCCGCCGATCCTTATGCTCCCGCAATTGATTTCTTAGATACCTTGCAGGACGGTGAGGTCGCAATCGTCGCGACGGGTGAGGGGTATAAGTCCGCTTTTTGGGGAGAGTTATTCTCGACTGCGGCGAAGCAGCGAGGCGCAACAGGTGTCATTGCCGACGGCCCGCTGCGCGATGTGAACCAGATCTTTGAAGTTGGATTTAGCGCCTTTGGAGTGGGCACCCTCCCTTATGACTACAAAGGACGCATGAAGGTAACGAGCGTTCGAGAAACTGTGACCTGTGGCGGAGTATTGGTCTCGCCGGGAGATTTCATCATCGCCGATGTGGATGGCGTAGTCGTCGTGCCGCACTTTGCGATTGAAGAAGTTTTTACCGCGGCTAACGCCCGCGCAATGGGAGAAAACGATGTTCTCGCAGATTTAAAAGCCGGCAGCACCGTGCGTGCAGCTTGGGATAAACACCACATACTCTGAGCAAGAAGGAAGAGAGGAAGTTATGAGTAAGAGAGAGTTGATAGATGCTCACCAGCACCTATGGGTGATGAGCGAGCGAGCTTATGACTGGATCGAGCCGGGGTATGGTGTCATTTACGATGATTTCACCCCCGAACGGCTACAACCCGATATCGAACCATCTGGGGTTACAGGGAGCGTTCTCGTGCAAGCAGCCGATACATATGAAGATACCTTTTATATGTTGGATGTCGCTAATAAATATGAATTCGTGCGTGGCGTGGTTGGTTTCATTCCCCTAGATCGAACTGCGGAGGCAGCCCGCGCCCTCGAGATCTTCTCAAGAGATAATTATTTTAAAGGTGTTCGCAATCTGACTCATAACTACGCTGATGCAAAGTACGAGTCAGATGATGCGTGGATTTTGCGACCTCAGGTACTCGAAACTTTGGCCGTTGTTGAAGCCAGTGGACTCGCCTTTGATTATGTAGCCGTTAATCCAGCCCACCTGGCAAATGTCAGAACTCTCGCAGAGAAGTTCCCTCGGCTGAAGATTGTGATCGATCACTTTGCTAAACCAAATATTGCAGGCAAGGTGATGGAGCCTTGGGCAACTCAGATGTTGGAGCTAGCCAAGTATCCAAATGTTTACGGCAAACTTTCCGGCCTCAATACGGCCTCTGCAGCTGATTGGACCGTCGCGGATTGGCAGCCTTATGTAGATCATATGGTCGGTGCATTTGGAGCTGAGCGGATCATGATGGGAGGCGACTGGCCAGTTATCGAACTCATGAACAATTATGTTGATGTGTGGCACGCCCAGGTAGCGGTAGTCGCAAACTACAGTGCCGAGGATCAAGAGTGGATCTGCAGCAAGACCGCAATTGAAGTCTATGGATTGAAGGGATAAGAGATGACACGTTACGCCTCAGTTATCGGAATGAAGCCAGAGCATCGAGAGGAGTACGAGCGCTTGCATGCCGCCGTCTGGCCCGATGTCTTGGATCAGATTTATAAAAGCAATATCCGCAACTACTCCATCTATCGCTACGGTGAGCTTCTCTTCTCCTACTTCGAATATGTCGGGGACGACTTCGCGGGCGATATGGCAAAGATGGCCGAGGATCCAACCACTCAGAAATGGTGGGATCTTTGCAAGCCACTGCAGACGCCGGTAGAAGATCGGGCACCCGGTGAGTGGTGGTCTGATATTCCAGAGATCTTCCACGTTGATTAATAGAGAGCCACGTCCAGAGCTGCCCCTTGACGGGATCTTAGTTCTCGACTTTTCGCAATTCTTAGCGGGCCCGGTCTCTGCCATGCGTTTAGCGGATCTTGGTGCGCGTGTGATCAAGATCGAACGTCCCGGTAGTGGAGATATCGGTAGAACTCTCGCTTTTGCGGGGTTGGAGAGCGATGGCGACACTCTCTCCTTCCACATCATGAACCGCAATAAGGAGAGCTTTGCTGCCGACCTCAAGAGTGAAGATGACAAAGCTGAAGTCTGGGAGCTCATTAAGCGGGCAGATGTGATCATTCAGAATTTTCGCCCTGGAGTCATCGAGCGTTTAGGTTTTGGATATGAAGATGTGAAGAAGGTAAATCCAAGAATTGTTTATGCCAGCGCCTCTGGTTACGGCGCGACTGGCCCTTGGAAGGATCGACCTGGTCAGGACCTGCTTGCTCAATCTATCTCTGGCTTTCCTTGGCTCAATGGTTCGAAGGATATGCCGCCAATTCCAGTGGGAATTGCTGTGGCAGATATTTTCACGTCGGTGCATATCGCCCACGGCGTGACCGCGCTTTTGTTGCGGCGCGAGCGAACCGGTGTTGGTGGGCTTGTCGAATCTAGTTTGATTGAATCGATGCTCGACCTGCAATTTGAACTCTTAAGCGCACATATGTTTGACGAGAAGGTCGTAGTGAATCGAGGCGCAAAGAATTCTGCGCATGCCTTCTTGCCTGCCCCGTATGGGTTGTATGCGACGAATGATGGCTATATCGCAATTGCGATGAATCCAATTCCTAAATTAGGTGAGTTGCTGGGCATTGATTTCAGTGCCTATCAAGACCCAGATACCTGGTGGTCACATCAAGAGGCGATCATGGCAACGCTTACAGAGAGGCTGGCGCTGGGGAGCACAGAGCATTGGCTCTCAATTCTCGATGCCGCCGATGTCTGGTGTGCGCCCGTCCTGACTCTGCCTGAACTTGTGGAGCACGAAGGTTTTCAAGAGCTCGATATGTTGCAAGAAACCGTCCGTCACTCCAAGGCCGGAGATGAAGAGATTCTTATCCCAACGACCCGCTCGCCTCTTCGACTTGATGGTAGAACGTTAAAGAGCGCTAAAGGTGCACCTCACGTTGGTGAAGATACTGAGACGATCCGCGCAGAACTTCTTAAGGGGGAGTAATGCAAAATCCAAATCCCGATCCCATCGCACGTTATCAAGTACCAGTCTGGAATCAAGATACCAAGCTGTATGAGGACTACCACGTTGGAGAAGTTGATCGCTCGATTCGCCGAACGATCTCCGAGGGAGAGGTGATGCTCTTTAGTTCGCTGCTCGTTGATCTACATCCTTATGTCGCCGACGATAAGTGGGCGCGTGAAGAGGGGCTCTTCGGTAAGCGGATAGTTCCAGGTGCCTTGGTCTTTGGGTATGGAATGGGGCTATTTGCTCATAACAACGTTAATACTTTCTCGTACGGCTACGATCGCTTGCGCTTTATCAAGCCGGTCTTTATCGGCGACACTATTTACGCAATGCGAACTCTCTTAGAGAAGACTCCCAAGTACGAAAATATGGGGCTCTTTCGTGTGAGTTATGAGGTCTTTCGTGCGGATAATGAAGAGCTTGTTCTCTATACCGAGCATCTGCAGACAGTGCTCTATCGGACGTCACAGGCCGAGAATCAGGAGTAGCCATGATTGATCTATTTAGCGAGGTCTCGGCATATTGCAATTTCGATATTCCAGATGAGATCAAGGTTCCAATCGCGGTAGTGGGTGCTGGTGGGATAGTCGATGGAGCCCATTTGCCCGCATACAAAATCGCTGGGTTAGAGGTAATTGGCATCTTTGATGTCGATCAAGCGAAAGCTAAGGAGGTGGCCGCTCGTCACAATATTCCACAGGTATATGGATCCCTTGAAGAGTTACTTGCCGATCCAAGTTCTGTGATCGTTGATATCGCCGTCCCTGCAGCGCTGCAGCCCGAGATTTTCTATCAAGTGGCCGCTGCCAAGAAACACATTCTGGCGCAGAAGCCCATGGCAACAACAGTTGCCGATGGTGTGAAGATGGCGGAAGCGGTCGAGCACAATGGAATCACCGCAGCGGTGAATCACCAACTGCGCTTTGAAGAGGGTATGGCCGCTGCCTACAAGATGGTGGATCTGGGTTGGGTAGGAAAGGTCACTAACGTGACGATCGAGGTCAACCTCGTGACTCCGTGGGAGATGTGGCCATGGGCGAAGGACTTAGAGCGTCTTGAGATCATGCTCCACTCCATCCACTATCACGATGTGATCCGTTGGTTTCTGGGTGAACCCAATACTGTCTTCTGCGTTGCGGGCCGAACACACGGTCAATATCCGAAGGGCGAGACCCGCACCATAAGCTCATACGCTTATGACGAAGGCGTCACGGCGCTCGTCCATGCCAATCACATCAATCGCGGTGGGGATAATCGCGCTGAATTCCGCATCGACGGAGATAAAGGTTCTATTCGCGGCACCCTTGGCCTTCTGTATGACTACCCCGTCGGTCGAGTCGATACCCTCGAAGTCAACTCCCAAGTGGTCGCCACTGATGGTTGGACGCCATATCCCGTGACAACGCGTTGGTTCCCTGATGCTTTCAGAGGAACGATGGGATCTGTTATGCGTGCCATTGCAACAGGTGCGCCACTACGCAGCAGTGTGGCTGACACAGTTGGAACACTCCGTTTAGTTGAAGCGCTCTACGCATCAATGGACTCCGGAAAATCTGTTGACCTCTAACTCACTCTTCGACCTTACAGGCAAGGTTGCCGTAATCACCGGAGGCAACGGTGGAATTGGGTTGGGATGTGCGCGTGGATTGGCGGCAGCTTCTGCGTCGATTGCCATTTGGGCTCGGGATCTCGAGAAGAGCGCGGCGGCCGTCGCAGAACTTGAATCGATGGGCGTAGAAGCCAAGGCTTACCAAGTTGATGTGAAGTCAAAATCTGATTTAGAAAAGGCGGTGCAGGGTACCGTCAAGGATTTTGGCGGAATTGATATCTTGTTCGCCAATGCGGGGGTAAATATCCGCATGCGCCCTGAAAAATATACCGACGAGATCATTGATGAGATCATCGACGTTAATCTCAAAGCGGTCTTCCATTGCGCTCAACTCGTTTACCCCGAGATGAAGAGACGCGGTGGCGGAAAGATTATCTTGATTGGCTCACTGACAAGTGTGCAGGGTTTGGGTGTTGCTCCAGTCTACTCCGCCACTAAAGGGGCGGTAGTTCAATTGGGTAAGAGCCTTGCAGCCGCTTGGGGAGCCGACAATATTCAGGTCAATACGATTCTGCCCGGCTGGATCGTGACGGAGATGACCTCTGTTACGCGAGCCGTACCAGGTCTTCCAGAGCATGTTCTCTCTCGCACGCCAGCAGGTCGTTGGGGATCACCCGCAGATTTCGCGGGGATCGCCACGTACTTCGCATCAAGCGCCTCTGACTTTGTTACAGGAACAGATATCCAGATTGATGGAGGCTTCACCAGCACGCTGGCGATCTTTGATCTGCCCGAGTAATTTACTGTTGAAAATCTACGCAGGTATTCTTGATCTCACCGATGCCTGAAATTCCAGTTTCAATCACCTGTCCAGCGCGCAGATACTTGGTGGGATTCCAACCCATGCCTACTCCAGCCGGCGTTCCCGTATTGATGACATCGCCAGGGAAGAGCTCCATAAATTGCGAGATGTACCAGACGATGTGGTTAATTCCGAAGAGTAGATCTGATGTGTGAGAGTCCTGGCGCATCTCGCCATCAACCTTGCACCACAGACGTAAATCGCTGGCATTAAGCGCATCGGCGGTCACGATATAAGGACCCATTGGATTGAAGTTAGGGAATGACTTTCCCTTTACCCATTGGCCGGAGCGCTCGAGCTGCCAATGGCGCTCACTGATATCTTGCGAAACGCTATAGCCAAGTATGTGTTTTGCGGACTCTTCGGGGCTCTTCAGATAGAGCGCGCGCTTTCCAATAACTACTGCGAGTTCAACTTCGTAATCAGTCGCCGTGCTTCCGGGCGGGATTACGACGTCATCGTTTGGACCAATAAATGAATCGGGGGCTTTCATGAAGATCACAGGTTCTGCAGGTGTTTGTGCGTTGGTCTCAGAGATGTGCTTGGTGTAGTTAAGTCCGACACAGATTAATTTCGTCGGGCGAGTAAGTGGAGCTCCGATTCGCTCTGATCCAAAGATGGTGCTCTCTAACTTGGAGAGGTCCGCCAGCGCTACCTTTGCCACAGCACCGTTCTCGAGTGACTCCCGACTCCAATCACCGATCAGCGAATCCACGAAATAGGCGCGATCATGTTCAACTACTACAGGACGCTCTTTTCCAACTGCGCCTACTCGAGCTATCTTCATATTCTCCCTAACCGTTGCGGATTTACTTCGGAAGTCTGCCAAGTCCCTGGTGGGTCTGCAGAATCTTTACATGCTTTGGCTCCAGTTCAGCCAGAGAGCTAACGCCGAGCAACTTCATATTTCTGATCATCTGCACTTTGAGAATTTCAAGTGCCCGCTCAACACCCATCTGTCCACCAGCCATCAGCCCGTAGAGGTAGGCCCGACCGATAAATGTGAAGTCAGCACCCAGTGCGATCGCAGCCAAGATATCTGCGCCGTGCATGATGCCTGTATCTAAATGAATTTCGACCTCACCGCGCAATTCACGCTTCACGTCTACTAAGAGATGGAGTGGAACCGGGGCTCGATCAAGTTGACGACCGCCGTGGTTTGAAAGCAAGATCGCATCAGCGCCCGCTTTCGCCGCCGCCTTGGCATCGTCGATAGTTTGAATTCCCTTGACGGTGAGCTTCCCCTTCCATTGCTTGCGGATCCACTTGAGATCTTCGAAGGTCATAGTTGGATCGAACATAAAATCAAGAAGCTCTGCCACGGTGCCATTCCAATTCGACATCGAGGCAAAACTAATTCCGGGCGTTGTTAAGAAGTTGATCCACCATTCGGGTTTAGGTAGAGCATCGGCAATGGTCCGACCAGTGAGGCGCGGTGGGACGGTCAGGCCGTTGCGAACATCGCGTAGGCGCGCTCCCGCAACGGGAACATCGACCGTAAGCATCAGGTGTTTGACTCCGGCAGCTTCGGCACGGCGAACTAACTCCATGCTCCGATCGCGGTCTTTCCACATATATAACTGGAACCAGTTAACGCCGTCGGGAGCAGCTGCAACAACCTCTTCCACTGCTGTGGTTCCTAGTGTTGAAAGGGTGAAGGGAATTCCATACTTAGCGGCAGCGCGCGCACCTGCGCGCTCGCCTTCGGTATGCATCATCCGAGTGAAGCCGGTGGGAGCGATACCAACAGGCATCTGGAACTTTTCGCCGAGCGCTTCACATTCAAGCGAGGCCTGCGATACATCTTTAAGAATGTTGGGACGGAACTCTAGGTCGAGAAACGCCTGGCGAGCTCGATCCAGAGTTACCTCTGATTCGGCGGCTCCGTCGGTGTAGTCAAAAGGCCCTTGCGGAGTGCGCTGTCTGGCAATTTCGCGCAGGTCCCAGATCGTAAGTGCTCCCGCCAACCGCTTCTCCTTGCGGTGGAGGGTAGGACCGGTAAAACGGAGCAGCGGGGCAAGCTCAGAAATCTTAGGAAATTGACGCTTTACATTCGGAATTTCCACTGATTTCCCCTCCAACCCTAGGGGTAAAATCATATAGGATTTTAGAGTTTTGGCAAACAGTCAGTAGCAGTTCTCTAGGTCACAGCCCAGACGGATCGATCGTCCTGCCCACGATTGTCGCAGGCACACCGATCTCTTCCCCACTCTGTTCGATAGGCCACTCGTAGCTCGCTTCGTTGGCAAACCTCTTCACGTGGAGAGTGATTTTCGCGGTTGATTTGGGAGCCAGATCGATCTGGATGTGAGCCCCATTTACCGCGGTGGTGACTCCACCATTTACGGTAGCGCTCACGATCTGGTGCTCAGCAAATGCGCCGGCCTGGATGATGGTGCTGCGTGTTACGAAGTGCGATGTATTCACGAGCGTGAGTTCGACTGCATCGGCCGTAATCTTTTCTACCAGAGCCGAAACCTCGTCGGGTAAACCAGGACGTCCCTCCGCCACATCAAAGTAGCGCACTGCGACGTGCAGATGTCCACCGTGATACGCAGGCATCGGTCCGCCAAGTGTCAGATGTACCAGGGCTTCGAGAATGGCAGGCTGCAAGATCTGCCAATCATGGATCGACATTGCCTCGCGATAGTGGTCCATCGTGTAGGGATTCCACTCGTGGCTGCGATATCTCTTGATCTGAAATTCCACAGCTTCAATATTGTTGCGCAGAATGCGCTCTGGATAATCGGGCATATTGCCATGGACGTAGGAGTACCAGGCCGCTGTGTGTTGAGGTCGTGCGCTACCTAACACATAACCTTCGGTTGATAGGTGTTCGTTGCTTGCGTGCCATGCGCGTTCGACGCGCTGTGCATCGGCCTCATCCATGGAGATGTTCCAGAGAATAATTGGATCGATAGCCCGCTGGATGCGATAGTCCCGCCACCCAGCATCAAAGTGGCGATTAGGAACCTTGATGGCACCGTCTTCTTCGATACGCATCTCCCAAAGTGCATCTATCTGTGAACGGCAGAGATCGAGATGCTTCATCTCTCCTTGTGTCAGAAGCACCGCGTTTGCTCCGGCGACAGTCAAAGGTTCAAGAATTGTCAAAGCGCCATGTGGCCAGCGCCACCCGTAGTAACCACCCCACCACTTGCCATCGTTGTACGTTCCGATTTCACCATCCAGACCAATATTGTCAGGAATGATTCCACCGTTCTTTGCAGTGCGCTCTTCCCAAGCGGCGAGATAGGTCAGGACCCACTCTTTGTACTTTGGATCGTGGTCATAAAGGTAGGCGTGCGTTATGAGTCCCGTTGCGGTGAGGTTTACGGGAACATCTCCGCGCCCCATTCGCTCATTAATCTTTTCCAGGATCTCTTTGTAAATAACATCATCGTGCCAAGGAGTGTGTTTTTGGTACGGATCTTGTCCAGTTAAATCCTCAAATGGAGGCAGGTACTCCTCGAGGATTTCACGGTTAGGGCCCCAGTCCTCCCATGTATGTATGTAGTGCGCACCACCACTGCCGTTGATCGGAGCCTTGATCATGGCGTGCGTTGCATCCCAGTTATCTACCTTGGAATTTTCGCCGGTATAAAGCGCTGCAAATTTCTTAGTGCGTTGTCGATCTTTGAGGACGTTGGGATTTGCGAGGGCAAACCAGTAAAAGCCGAGAAGTGCTTCGCCGTGGTGCATCCAGTCATACGCTTGATCAAACTCGTCCACGATCTGTCCGTACTCGGTCCACTGCCAGGTAATCGCATCCCAAATTTCACGGTGACGCTTGTCAAGCTTGGCATCCCCGCCGATGATGTAGTGCAAGGTAAAGTTCATAAAGCCTTCATAGGGATCATCCGAGCCATCAAAGCCTGGCCACTCTGTACGCCAAATTAAAGTGTTATCCGAGTTGGTATAGCGATCGGCAAATTCAAGCGAGGATTCATTAATCAGAGCGATCAATTTACGTTCAAGAAGAGCCCAATCTGGAATCTTCCCGCCGTTATCAACAGTGAAAATAGGAATTGATCTCATCGCCAGAAGCCCTTCATTGGATTGCTTAAATCCTATATGATCTAAAGATGCCTAACAAGGGTTCGCGAGTAGCCGTAGTCACTGGTGGAACGACGGGTATTGGAGGGGCAAGCGCTAAAGAGTTGGCATCACATGGATATCGCCTACTACTTGTGGGATTAGCTGACCCAGATAATCTCGTCACTCAGTTGCGCGAAACCGGAGCAGAGGTTGAATTCCTAGCGCTCGATCTACTCGAACCCGAAAGTGCAGCCAAAATTGCAATCGCGCGTGCGATTGAACTCTTTGACCAACTAGATCTGTTGGTGAATTGCGCCGGAACGATAAGTCATAAGGATCCCGCGCTGATAAGCGAGGCGGACTGGGATCGGATCTTCGCAATAAATTTGAAGGCTCCATTCTTCTTCATGCAACAAGCGCTTCCTTTTCTGCAAGAAGTACGTGGATCGATTATTAATGTCTCTTCGACAAATGCATTTCAACCGATGATTAGAAATCAGTTGTACGACTCACTGAAAGCCGCACTCAATAATCTGACTCAAGGATTTGCACTTGAGTATCGCGAACGCGGGGTGAGGGTTAATGCGATTATGCCTGGTGGCGTACGCACCTCTCTGTCGGAGCAATGGTTATCCGAATACCTAGGCCGCTCAACCAAAGATTCAGATTTCGACATTCCCTCCTTAGCGCGCCCAGAGCAGATTGCGAAGGTAATAGCAGCGCTTGCAGGTGAGGAGATGTCTTGGGTGAACGGAGTGACCTTGCCGGTCGATGGCGGCTATAGCTTGGGGTAATACCTAGAGCCCTGTAAAGTGGGCGATTCAGGTAGAAAATGGTCTAAAGAAGAGAGTTACCTTGCCGCACTACAAGATCGCAATCGTCGGAGCAGGGCCTGCCGGTTACTTCACCGCACAAGCGCTGCAAAATGCTCAGACTGACGAGCTCTCCTTCTCAATTGATATGTTCGAACGCTTGCCGACTATGTGGGGGCTAGTTCGCTCTGGAGTCGCACCCGATCATCCAAAAATTAAAACCGTCGCAAAGGTCTTTGAAAAGGTAGCGAACGAGCCGAACTTCCGCCTCTTTGGCAATGTAGAGGTAGGTCGCGATCTGGATATCGAAGAAATCTGTCCTCGGTATGACGCCGTCGTTATGTGCACAGGTTCGAGTATTGGCAAGACGCTAGGAATCCCAGGGGAAGAACTTCTTGGATCTTTATCAGCCGCTGAGTTCGTGCCTTGGTACAACGGCCACCCTGATTACACCAACGTCGCGGTGCCTCTGGATGGAGATACAGCAGTAATTATTGGTGCAGGAAATGTGGCGATGGATTGCGCTCGCATGTTGGGAATTAATCCGATTGAACTCGATTCGACTGATACGGCACAACATGCGCTCGCTGCCTTGCACGCCAGCAAGATTCGCCACGTTTACATCGCTGGACGTCGTGGCCCAGAGCATGCCGCCTTTACCGCGCCTGAACTTCGCGAACTTCCAAAACTTGAGCACACCAATGTTGTCATTGATGCGGATGCTGTTCACGCCGCTCACGAACGAGCCGCCGCTGCGGGCGAAATTGAAAAGCATTTGGCTTCCAACCTAGAGGCTTGGCGCTTGATCGCCGAGCATCCCCATGGTGGACATGAGCGCACGATGGAGTTTCGCTTCTTGAGCCATCCGATTGAGATCAAAGGTGATGGCAAGGTGGAGGAGGTTGTCTTTGGTATCAATGAGATTAGGAACGGGAAGGTTGTCGATACCGGCAATACCTATTCAATTAAGACCCATTTGGTTGTCTCGGCCATTGGGTATCACTCACTCCCAATAAAAGGAATCTCCTTCCGTGACGGCAAGGTCGAAAATGACAATGGACGTGTCTTGGGTACCAACATCTACACAGTGGGATGGGCTAAGCGCGGACCTTCGGGCGTCATCGGGACAAATAAGAGCGATGCATCAGATGTCGTCAAACTTCTAATCGAGGACCTTGATCCCGAGCCCAAGAATGGCGGAGATATCACCGTCGTTATTCCGTTAGCGATCACGATCATTGATCAAAGTGGTTGGGCAAAGATCAATGC
>Ga0208259_1000410_pt1 | contig 12710 bp, 18 predicted proteins | sample CryBogCBH22May08_FD_184618 | JGI IMG/M metagenome (GOLD analysis project Ga0208259, IMG submission 184618) | Freshwater microbial communities from Crystal Bog, Wisconsin, USA - CBH22May08 (SPAdes) | ecosystem: Environmental > Aquatic > Freshwater > Lake | place: Crystal Bog, Wisconsin, USA... | reverse complement strand
CTAATAGCCATCAGCGTAGCTTTTGGTTTAGTTCCTTTTAGCTTATCCGCATTAGCCGCTACGTATTTACCGACTAAGTAACCATAGAAGGCATTTCTATCTGCTGCGTAGAAGAACTCCCCATCCGCAGTGCCGTATGGTAGTTCTGGATTAAACAACTGAGAAAACTCTTCAGCGGTAGCTAGCTTAAATTCCAATGGAATAGCGTTTTGAATAGTGGCGAATGTGTTTTCCATTAATTACTTTCTTATCATTTTAGAGATTAGAGCATTAGCCTGGCGATAGGCTATGGCTTCAGCTAGGTAATCTGTATTGCCAAACAAGTATTTGTATGCAATACTGCCTAGTGCTGTAGCTGCATAGCGATGAGCTACTTGATCTTCGACTATTATAGCACAATAACCTAATGTTTGCAATTGCGTTCTACCTGCTTTAGATGGTAGTTCTTGAGGGGTCAGTGGTCCCTCTTCAACCAACGCTACTAGCGTAGCTATAGCTCCGGTGTTGAGCACAGGCCACTCTTGTTTAGTAGGCATTAGCGTGGGTGACATACGTAAATGGTTTCAATGGTTCTTCAGTATCGAACGAAAAGGTAGTGCTGGGCGGCTTATCCTGCAGATCTAGAGCTAGCATAAAGCTACGCATCGTAGTGACCCACCAATACTCTTTTCTGATCTTACTAGATACGTTATAGCGTAATCGTTTTAGTTTACGTTGTTTCATGATAGTTGAAAAAAATCTCCATTGAGAAGCACCTGCGTTACAGATACCGGAACCACTAACTTAACTTGATGCATAAATTCACCAGTACCACGACAAGTAATGTCGTATACTCCAGCATTTACTAAATGGGTATCAGCTATTCTAAGAATGTGCTCTTTGGTAGCTACTGTGGATGTTTGAAACACAGGTAGTTTCTTCTTTACAGATTTCTTAGTACACAACGTCTTTAACGTAGCTCTATACTTGTTTGGTTTAGACATACTCAAAAACCTTCGTTACTGGCTAAACGTTTCATCCTATCACCCAATCCGTAGTAACCCAAAGTCTCTAAGATGATGTAAAAGATCCTACAGATATCAATCTTGATCTTCTCGAAATCAATAATGTCTACGATCTCTTTAGGAATGCCTTTACCATTGATCATCTCTTTAGGTAGATTAAATGTGCCTATATATTGCTTACCGTTCTTTAAACAATACGCTCGCATTCTATCAGCCAATTCTTGGTCTTCCATTTCATCTAACCAAGTCTTAAACTTAGCCGCCGTATCTGTAATCGCATTGACTTTCTTAGTCTCATATGGAGGTGGAGGCATTTCTCCATACTTAGGAGCAAAGACTTCACTCCATAGGTAGTAGTGCTGATATGGGCTCTGTTCTGGCTCACCAGCATAGCTATTGACGTCCTTGATACTACCATTACGTAAGTAATCTAATTCGCCACCACGAATACTAGTTTCAATAGCTCGCTCATAGCCAGCAGTCACTTTCAGATACTTGTACAAGCTCACCTGACCCCTCTCCATGACGTCAGCGATGATATCTTTCATCATAGTACTAGCTGCTTCCACAATCGCTCTGGGAGCGTTTGCACTACGCAATTGAGCTCCTTTGATTTCGTATTTGAGCTTCTCATAGACGTTACCTTCCTGGCAACTAATGCATGCGTAATAGTGCTTACCCAATTGCGTAGGTACGAATACGTCAAATGAGAATTCGCTCTTCATAGCGATCTTAAACATATGGTCATTAATGACGCCTATGTTTGCAGACATAGTAGCTAATACGTGTGTAATTGTACTAGATGCTAGAAACACCATAGCTGCATATACGCCACGACTACGGTCATCAAAGCTAATCTTTCCGCTATACCAAATGATCCAATCTTGTACTGTGAAAATGGTACTATCTGTATCGCTAGTGAGTGCTGACCTACGAATAGATTCTGGCAATCTCGCTACGGATGCTGGCAATGTCTTAGGCATCCATAACGTATCGATTAGATCCCGGTATTCATAGATCGTAGTGGCTATATTCTCAATTGTACTAGCTAGCGTATGAATAGCTGGAGTATCTTTAATCTTTGAATAATCCTTACCAATACCCATCGTTTCTTTATAGCAGATTTGATGGGCTAGGTTAGCATAGCTTTCAGGAGCTACTTTGATAATCTTCATTGGGTCAGCTTGTTCTTTAACTACCTTATCAGAGAGCTTAGTTACCATCTCGCGCATGAATGCGCTATTGAGTATCTGAAGCTGGTATGCGTCTCCAGTATATACAAATGCTGCTCTTTGTAAGTCGTTGAGTTTAGTTACATACATGCGAATCTCGGCTAAAGATGCTGGATCCCATAGGTATAAATTTGCACTATAAGTAATACAAGAATACGTTTCTTCTATTGTGGGAATATGAATAGAATACTTAGCTATCAAATTAGATAGTTTTTCATAATCAGTACTATTGATAATAGCTGTGATGTTATTGAGAATAATGTTCTTACTATAGTAGTGGCGGTTACCTGATAGGAACTTCTCGTTATTAGCATTACCATAGCCAGACGTAGTGCGGCAGGTGCTAGTGAGAGTAGAATGAGCTGTTTTATTAAAGAGGGGCGTAGAGGGTGTTACGTGAGCGCCAGATATGGCGTTGTTAGCTAGCTTACGACCTGTCTGCTCAATCTTCTTCACAGCGTAGAGGAGCCTATCCTTAGCTGCATCTGCTTTGAACATTTCTTTCTTAGCTACTGAACGCTTGGCAATATTCTCTTCCACGTAACTAGAGAGAATAGACTTCTCTACCATGGGGTTTAGATAGGTAGTAAATGTAGGAGCTATGATTTCTTTATCTCGAATAGAATCGTTGAGATACGCTCTGAAGGTAGTAATCTTCTTCTTACGATCTCCATTTTCTTCACGATCGAGATACATTACGTGGGGATCTTTAAATTCAAAGAGCCCACCAGGTTTCAGATTAGAAGATACGAAGGTGCGGCATTCTGCTAATGTTTTACCAGTATTGATGCTGAGATAGAGGCTAGCGTCATCTACGTAGTGGCCTAGCATATCTAGGTTTCTAGTATAGGAAGAAGCGTCGTGCGTAAAGTGATCTGCGTAGAGATCTGTTTTCATTATAGATTACTTTAGTGTTGGGCTATTGGATGGCTTGATAATTGTCTTTTTAGAATAACCGCATATTTCCAAATACCCATTGTTAGTGGAATAGGTATTTGATGATAGTATGTCATTTAACCTGAGGTAATTCAAATGAATTTAAGTAAATTCTTTAAGGAAGCTATCGCATGGAGGCAGGCCGGAGGTCATGCGGTAGATCATGCTATTCTAAACGTACCTAGCGCTCATACCGATACGACAAATCGGATTACTGGTTTAATAAATAAAGATAATACAATACAATTTTTTACTAGAGTACTAAAAAACTTTACAGGCGTTAATCAGCTTACTGGCGGGACAATTAATGCAAAAACTTTATTAATGCAAGTTTCTATTCCAGATGGATTGCTATTAGACTATAAAGCTAGTATTCGAATTTCTGGAATATTTGTATTTACAATGAATACAAACAGTAAAACTTTTGGCGTAGATATTGGAACCTCTTTCGCATCCGGTACTGGTGTTTGGAGTAGGACGCGATCAAGCGCATCCTCAGGAGAAGATTCACTATTGGTTGATCTACAACGGTATTCGCTAGATGGTACTAAAATCATAATGAGTTATGGGAGTTCTGTTGCTATTGAAGGAAATCCAAATATAGCATCTAGTGGAACTGGCACCCAAATATCGATAGATCCAAATACTACTGGTTTATATTTATATTTTTGGGGTAATTTGAATACTGCAAATACGGATTCTGTCGTATTGAATAGAGCTTTTGTAGAAACTTTCATAGCAGAACAATAAAATGTTAGGATATTCTAAATCCATAAATAGCGGCGGAGTTTGTATCCCAAGCGACACTAGTTGTTTTAGTTCAGACTCAGCTAAGCTAATATGCAATAATTCAGATGGATATTCATCCAAAGATGTTAGAAACGTGATTACGCAGGATCCAAGGATGCCGTTTGTTATTTCTGAACAGGGAATAGATGCATATGGTAATTCCACTATTCTATCGTTATTGCAAGAAACTGGAGTAGCTGGAGCGGACACTATTCTAAGATTTGGAAAAGTGCCAGATCCGTTAGATTCTAATAGAGTAGCATACTTACTGAGATTAAACAAAGGAGATCCGGATACTGCGGGAACTACTAAACGTGTGGAATTATCACAAGGCGGTTCTGGTGGAAGTATAGTGCGCGGCATAGATTATTGGATCTCTACTGCATTTCTAACACCATCAATATGGAAAAACGGCGATGCTTTACTAGTTGGTAACTTACATGGTTCTAATGACGAGACATTAGTTTGGCAAATTCACGATAATGGCGACGTAGGTGATGATTCTAACATGAATCCAAACATGGCAATGACGTTACATTCTGGAGGTAATACTACGCCTCAGAATTCTATGCAAAATCTAATAATTAGAACTAATCCAAACCCAGTTACTATAAAAGTGGATAATGTAACTAGAACTGTATTTTCTGAAAAAGATTATGTTGCAGATACGTGGCAATACTGGATATTCAAATTAAGACTACATTGGGATTCTTTATATAACCCGTACATTCAAGCATGGAGAAGGGTTGGCTATGTTGGTGATTGGACTCAGGTTGTATCGGATAATCTTCCTAACCAATACAATAACGTAAATAATGATTTTCAGAAAGCAGGAATTTATTATTACGTAAATGCTTGGACCGGTGGGATTACCTCTAGATTACTTCATAGCAAAGGTCTTTATTTATTTAGAGATGATGGTAGAATTACGCTTAGCGAAATAACTGCTTTTATGGATAAAATTTAAAATAAACAACACAATCCCCTACCCATTCCTCACGGTTTGGGTAGGGGATTTGATGACTTATTTAACTATTGTAGAGCCTCACGCCTCCACATTTCTGCTTCAATGAGTATACTAAATATTTAATAAGAACTCTCCACAGACTGTATTTGGTAGCCAACCCAGCATTATCTTTGCTCATAATAGTAATCAGGTTCTGTAATTAATTACTATTTATTAAATAAAAATACGTGAGGACTAGCTAGATTTAATAACTAGTAACGTAATAGGCTTTGTACGCTTTATCATAGTGCTGTATCGTCAAATAGACACCTGCACTCGCAGAAAGACAAACACTAAACAACCATATCTAGGAGAACCAGTCCTAGCTATAATCATTGCATAAAGCGTACCAATCACACTAATCGTTAGTAGAAAATACATAGATCTAAAAAGTAATACGCTTGCAAAAGGAATGAAAATCAAACGTATTACTAACTAGATCTAAGCATCAAATACAAATCTAACGTAGTCCTCACAGCGCAAAGCTAAACAACTCTTTGCACCACAATATATTACTATCTCTTTAGCTAATAGTAAAGCTATTATAACCAGCAGCTTTTAACACACTAGAGATAGTAGGAATATCTGCTACCGTAATATTTCCAATCACTACAGTCAGACTCGTAGTAGTAGCTACTGTGGGCTGTACTGAAATCCAATTCAATGCTAATACACGAATATTACCAGCAGCTGTCTTAATCTTTAAATAGACCAGCTTAGTAGGGTCACTAGGAGTACCGCCAGGCAATACAGACAATACGCTAGCATGAATAGCGCTCACGTCTTCTAGCTGAATAGCAGAGCTATAGTCCAACAGAGCCAATACCGTAGCTCCACGATAACCAGTAGTTAATATAGCTGGCGCGTACATGGTGATGTTGTATGCCGTACCAATATCGAGAGAATATAAAAGAGCCAATTAATACTCCAAAAAAGATTAAAAGAAATAGGAGGGAGCCCCCAACTCCCATACGAGGAATTAGAGGCTCCGCAACACGAGTTTAGTATAATTACTCAGAAATCGATCGTAGATATATCCACGATCTGCATGCCTATAGCCATGCTCCATACCAAACAATTGCAATATGGATCTAATAGTTTCATGATACCTACGAAAGGCTTCTTGCAAGGTATCACATTCTGTTAAATCTCGTATGATTCCATAGGAGTCTGGTAGGCGTTCTATCTCTAAATGAGGAGCATTACCTACTCTAATTAAGCTACTTTGTTCTAGGAATGAGTAGAGGACCTGTTCTGTAATAGAATCTATATCTCTAGTGGTCAGATTGGGATATAGTTCTTTTAGGTTCTCTACAGCATCTCCTAAATTAAAGAGAATAAACTTCGGATAACCGTAATTCATTTATGATCCTTTTAGTATAAGTGCTCCTGCTACAGAGCAGCAGTCTATTACCCAATAGATCCTCGCATACGTAGGGTAACGTATTTTGGTTATAGAGTCTACGGGTAAAGAGCTCATCGCGTAATGCAGTCACTACCTCAGTAATGAGCTGCGTATATTCATGAGCAAATGCCAAGGTATGGTAGCACAGCCACGCTCTAGTAATGTGTTGTTTTAATAATTCATCTACTCTCTGCAAATCTTTGGTGAGTTTCAAAGCAGTGAGGATGAGTTCTTGCTCATTTATAGACTCTCCAGTAGTCTCCAGGTATTCCTGTACCGCCCCAGCATAGCCTGGTATGGCTATTACTACGCGATCACAGACAGATGGTATCTTTTCGCCTGAGTAAGGCTGTGGTGTACGAAAATCTACGATCGTAGTCATATAGGAGTCTATTCTCCGCGTATAGTTGGAATTGTTTAAACTCTCGTAACAGAGCCAATAGGGCGGTAGTGAGCTCTCCACGGATCAGTTGGTAATACCGATCGTCTGAACTGTTCACTCCCACTATCTCATTAGTCACGAATTGAATAGTAGAGGCGCTAGCTCCTCCGATATCTGGCTTATAGAGCACGTCTACTAATGCAGACAATACTGCTTCCGTATCGATAGTCGGTAATCGCGTATCGCTAGCTAATCTATCTACCAGAGCATAGGTTTGTCTCAAATCAATTTTGATATATCTAGGTAGAGTATTGAGGGCTATATACATTTTTAGATTCTGATATAGAGTTTATTATCGGTATTCTCATACTCCTGACTGCATTCGTCTAAATCTATTCCATGTAAGTATTCTGAATAGAGTCCAGCATGAGTCGTATGGAAAGCAGATAACCAGGTTAAGAATTCCTCACTACCGCATAAGTCATTAATTTGCTTAAATACATAATCAGCTAATGACTCATCGTCTACTTGGTTATATGACTCCAACAACATAATGCATGCATCGTTCACAAAGTCTCTTAATTCATCCTTCAATACCACACACAGATACGCCAGTGTAGTCAGGCCGCCAGGAAAGTAATCTACTAATAACTGCAGTATAGCATCTTTATTATCAGATCTTTGGTGGTATTGCCTGTCTATGGGTAAGATTATTCGCATAGTGAGCTTCCTTCATTCGTATTTTAGTTTGCAGTTTATCGTACAACGATTTAGTTATTTCTATCAGCATGCGGTACGCACCTATCGGCACCATATCTAATATTTCATTACTATCGAACGGGCTGTCATCGGAGATACTAGAATGCGGGAAATGCATCTTGGTGAGAGCATCTATTTCTTCCACTATCTCTAGTGCTTTATCAGCTAGTAATTGTTCTAAGTGATCTGGATTCTCATTATCAGCAGTGAGAATAGAATACAGAGTAGAATGAGTGCCTTGTCTATCTAAGCTAAAATAGCTAAAGAGTAGATCTGGTACTAATTGGTCAAATTCCTCTTGGCTATAATTAGAGTAGCCACTCGCGTATTGCGTATCGCTCAATACACGATGCAGTTTTAAATAGACGGGGTAGTAATCAAATACTAGACGTACCGATGGAGCTGATGCTATTGGATAACCGGATGTATACATTTCCATTCTCTCCCAGTGTAAACGTATAGCCTTTAGAATACTGAGGCATACCAAAGTCAGGTAAATAAGTCGTAATGAGACTATAGATGCTCTCAGACGTGTTTGCACAGATCTGGTAGACCTGCCCCCTATCTGGACACCTAGGATGCCTCAGAGCGTAATCTACTGCGTTCTCAATATCGCCAAACTCCTCACCATATCCCATAGCCTCTTGCACCAACATAGCAAAGATGCTGGTGATCGATTCATAGTCGTCTATCATGAATCCTAAGCCATTTACCAAATAGTCTAATGCTGGAGCTAATGAGATCTTTACCAGACTACTAGGCAATAAAAACTTAGCAGGGAGTGGAGTACTTGCCACTTCTCCATTTCTCTCCATTCTCAAGCTCCCACAAATATGCCCGGTAGTCCATTCCTCGTTCTAACACGAGTACTGTATTGAGCAGTTTCACAAAGTACATATCCCAGCTAGAATTGCCTAAGAAGGTATTGACCTCATCTTCAATTGGTTTATAAATGTCTTCTAGGATTTCTCCATAGAGTTCGTTAATATCAGTATTCGGTAGAAAGTGTTTAGCTAAGCAATCAAACTTATCACGAGAATACTTACGATAGGCCCTAGACTTATCAATTTGATTAAGTACCAACTCTTTCACTATGTACAATCCACGATACGGCATGAAGGATTCATTCGATACCATGATACTGCGTTTTTTCATGTACATGAGTGGAATGACACACTTACCTGATTCACTATAGACAGCAGTATTTACTGTATTAATATCCGTAATGAGCTCAGAGGGCTGTCCTGCTTTACTGGAATAGTAGTTAACGCCATCTACCATGCATGCTTCTAACTTACCAGAGCAATAAATGCCCTTAGGTGGAGCTAGCAGATGTTCGTGACAATCTGTTTCGATTGCATTAGCTGCAAAGGTAATATCGGTTCTATAACTGGCTTCTACTGTGAGGATCGCTGATTCTGACACGAGAGATTTCCCTTTTAGTTTAGTATTAGCAACAGGGCTATACGACATAACTCCCGGCTATACAGAGGATTACGATGTGTCTATAATTTTAATAGGCGCATAGACCCCACCAGAAAGCCCGTGGTGAGCTTTTCTGGTGGGGAGTAATGGCTACATAGCTTGACTAGCTAAATGAGGCTTACAGGATGAGTCCGTGATCTGTGATTTCCGTATCTTTTCCATACAGTTTTTCACGACTCACAGTAGAGCCCAATTGGTCTTTTACTTCTTTCAAAGTAGCAGATAGGCGTTTGTGAGTAGTAGCTACCAATTCCGATGAAATAGCGTAATGCAGAGGAGAATCTCCTACAAAACTATCTGCTTCATTGCGTGTCACATAGCCAACGCATTGATAGGCCGGTAGCGGTGTCAGCAGAGTATCCTGACTATGATGCGCCAGCGTAGCTACTGTAACTACAGAACCGGATTCGCGGTATCCTGCTTCACTCACACAGAAATGCAAGCTCACAAGCTCATGGCCCAAGTCTTTGTGATCTAACCAATGACGCAAGTCAGCAGTGTCCAATTCATCGTTCTGACCTGAGAAGAGTACCAAGAGCGCTTTGATTGCAGCAATGGCTGCCTCATCGATTACAGCACGAGGACTCTCTTTACTATTCTCCAGATAGTGCATGACGATAGGAGACTTTGTGCGATGGGCTACTGAATCAAAACTCATCAGAGTCTTCATTGTGTTTTCGATCTCGATTTCAGAAGAAGTAGAGCCGATCAAAATAACCACTACTTGAGCGTCCGTATCTTGCATTTGCGATACGAGAGTTGGGCTCAGTGTGCTTCCAGATGCGCCAGAAGCAGAACTAAGAATGATGCTGAACTTGCTAGGTTGAAACTTTGCTAGGATGTTTTTTGCTTGCTTACCAATTATTTCATGGTTTTCTGACCTCACCTTTCCTCCACCGTCCACTCCTTCAAACAGAAATACTTCGTCTTCAGATACTTCCACATTACGCAAGTTAGAAATAGAAGTATCAATAAAGCAGCGTTTAACGTTCGCCATTTCATCACTAATCACGAGTTTCTTAAGCAGATTAGCTGCTGCTCCACCACAGGCTAGAATGTTTACTGTAGCTTTTTCTTGTTTAATCATAATTCATTTCTCTTTCAATTCAAGTTTAATACGATTTATTTCACGGACAAGCAGATATCTCTGCGAACCCATAACGTTTATGATCCTACGATATAGATTTAAGTCATCGGCCTGCTGTTCAGTAGGTAGAGTCTTTTTAGGAATAGACTCTAGTACAGCATCTATCTTTTTAGCCAAATGCTGAATATACTGCAAGGCTGTGGTATATTTCCATTCCAACAAAGCTATTTGATTTCGCATTTACAACCTCGTTAATTGTTCTTTCAATTTAACTGGATGGATATTCTTATGGCGCACCATATACGCATGATAGATATCTAAGTCACTCGATAATAGAAAGATCACGCTATACGGTTGAGTGAATCGGTCTAGCGTATTCCTAGTGTGATTCACCAATATCTTACACTGCCCAGTACTACCGCATACCGTAGCAGATAACGCACTGAGTTCTTCTGGTAGAAAGGTTTCTTGCGTAGCTAGCGTCAGTATCTTAGCCATGAGTACTTTGGCTGGATAGAGTATTTCTGCTAGAGCTATGAGCTCTGGTAATTCAGATGCTTTCTCACTGAGTAACACGAGACTAGTTGCTTTTAGTATAGGCTTTACGATCTCTTTAATTTCTATTTTTGAACAGGAGACTTTCAGCGTCTTAGCTCTCAATACCACTAGTGGATTGGTGGAGCTAGGCACAGCTGTGCGCTTCTTTACGGGAGTATAAGCAGATACCGGCAATTGGATGTTCTCTAAAAGGTTTAAATATGTAATTGCAGATTGGATAGCAGGGTCAGCTCATCTGCTGCTCGCAGCAATTGCGCAATATACCCTCTAGGCCGCACTACAGACTCGTACAGACGATTCTCTGCTATTCCAAATACGGAATATGAGTAACTGGAATAGGGATCTATATGCGCTGCTAATAGAAACATGGCTTCTGGTGTGCTAGAGTCCTCAAATACGGGTACTGCTGGCACGACTTGTGCTAACAACCTCAATCTCGCTTTAGCCTCACTGCTGGTGGAGATCACGTAATTAGTATCTTTATCGAGATACGTTACGCGTATGAATACACATTTATTACTCAGGTTCTGAGCCACCTTATCTGTGAGAGCGGTAGGTACCACTTCAAAATGAATAGCATGCCCAGAATCGAATACCAAAATGATGCCAGCACTGAGTGGAGCACCCACCATACCGGAGAGATCCAATGGCGGGTAGTATTGCTTTACTCTAGGTTTTGTGAGGCCAATGATAGCTGAGTCTAATAACATCTGCTCTACTACTTCATTTCCATAGCCTCCTATAGCTACGATGTTCTCTCCCCACGGAGTAGGTAATTGCATACTGGGTGTAGGCGTACGGATCTTTACGTGATGATCCTCTATGCCTTCTGGATCTGTGGTACGAGCCAACGTGGGGGTATCTATCATGGAAATGGACTTGCGTTTATCCATGAGGAGATAGCCGTCTGCAAATACAATAGTAGTCATAGTTAATTCTCGATTAGCAACAGTTTAGTTAAAACCAAATATCTCTGGTACATTCAGAGTGGTCCAAGAGAGTAAGGGTTTATTGAGATCGATAGATAGTGGGGTGCGGTATTCTGGTATCACATCCGGCAATGGTACTATCACGATACGCCCACCATCGGTAGTCACATCCATCCAGATCTTTCCACGGGTAAAGTCTAAGTCCACTAGTGGGCATTTTGCAGTAGGACTATTATCCCGCTCGTAGATAGACCAACGCGCAAATGTCTCAAACGCTTTCTTCTCATAGAGAAAGAAGCAATTGAGTAGCTTACTAGCTGGTAGTGATTCAAATAGTGCTTTAGCTGGTGTTTCATTACTCAATGAATTCACCAGGTCTAGGAAGCGATTTTTCATGATAGTAACAGGTTTAATTTATATTGGGGGGATACTGGAGGATGAGTCCAGTATCTATTGGTGATCACATAGTTGCGTGCTCAAATCCTCCGGTGAGCGGTTGAGCAATACTGGCCAGGCTGGTCATGGCACGATGCATGAGGCCTTCTGGTTGACGCCCAGATTTCCAGACTGCTGCAGCTGCAGAATAGTCTTCAGCCACTGCCACCTTAGAAATAGGCGTAGGCAGCTTAGAGACGTGTTTGACGGGCTCTGTAGGCATGTGTGGTGTCTTCACCGCAGGAATGAAATTACCTTCTTCGTCTACGCTACCTACTCGAGTAGCTTTCACTTCTGGCACTTCCAACATATCTAGAGTAGACAATGCTATTTGCATTGTAAACAATGGATTGGCTTCATCAATCACGAATGACGGATGATACAGATCTCGCTCGTAGCTAGCACACCAGCTGAGAGAACCATATTTCTTATCATTGAGTGGTGCGTAGTCTCTGAAAATCTTTGTGGGAGAGCCAGCCCAGAATACGAAATGTGTAGTGAATTCATATTCTGGATTGATTTCCACAAAGACCTGATCGGCCGTAGTGTCGATAGGTTCAGAGCTGTGGATAGCGTAGCTCCGTATCTTCAGAGTAGGCTTAATGAAGGAATCCTTTGAGTCATAAGAATCGAGCTCCAGCCGATGGAACACGGTATGTTCCTTTGCTACCCCATTGACATTGAGCATCACAGTAGATGGCAG
>Ga0208259_1000401_pt1 | contig 12835 bp, 11 predicted proteins | sample CryBogCBH22May08_FD_184618 | JGI IMG/M metagenome (GOLD analysis project Ga0208259, IMG submission 184618) | Freshwater microbial communities from Crystal Bog, Wisconsin, USA - CBH22May08 (SPAdes) | ecosystem: Environmental > Aquatic > Freshwater > Lake | place: Crystal Bog, Wisconsin, USA... | reverse complement strand
AAAAATTGATATACTTAAAATTTGTAGAATTTCGTAGAGGCTTTGTTTTAGCATAAATTTCTTTTTGGCTATGGCCACTATAACATAAACTTATACGGCAATCCATACTTGTGTTTTTACTGCATTTTCACTTTGACCCCCAAAAGGATTTTATTTTGAGATACTGCTTTATCCATTTAAAGAATAGCTCAATTTCCCATCTGTTTTTATACAATTGAGCAACCTCTGTTGCTTGTAAATGAAAGTTGTTAGTCAGGAATACAAAAACCTTACCTATTTGTTGATCTCTGAATTTTATGATCCTTAATTTCTCAGGATAATCTTTTGAAGAATAGTAGTTGTTTAGCATTATTGTTTGATCGTATAACACACCTTTAGTTTTATCTTTTGAATGCGAATACAATCTTCGATAATTCATATTGTCATTTGCTCTTGTAATAAAGAACGCATTAGAGATGTGAATCTTGTAAAGCCGCTTGTAGTCTACATATCCTCTGTCCATGATGTAAAAACTATTGGCTTCAAAATTGATTATATCAAGCAAATTTATACTTCATGAATATTTGCATTTGTAAACAAAATAAATTTAGGAATGGAAGATTTTAAATCCAACATTGTATGCAACCTAATCCCCCCTTTTGAACTGCGAAAATTAGTCCAGTAAAAGGTCGATAAACATAGATCAATTGTAGTAGCATCTATTGCAAAAATGTTACCTTTTAATACTATTTCTAAATCATTGTTCTCCTTATAAAGTTGTTTTGCTTCTTTAATAAGCAACATGGCCAATTCTTCATAAATTAGCGCCGAACGGCTTTCATTTGCTCTTGTAATAGTACTAACAGAAACTACGTTACCAATGCCAATATGATACATTTTATTTGCATTTGCTTTTAAGCATAAAATAGTATCACTAATACTTTCACGATGGGTAAGCTGACCAAATGCCATACATAGAAATTGCTTCCAACAACTAAAATCGCTGACTTTATAATCGCCGGAATGCCTGTTTACAATGGTTTGAAAGGATGTGGAGGATACTAACCCCATTATTTGAGAGAAAACATATTTACCCTGATTGATAATAATTGATTTTCAATGAGTTACAAAACTCATGATTTTCAAAAATTCAAATCGTCTTAGCAGTAAAATATCATCAAACTCAATAATGATGATACTTTCAAAGAACTTTTATATTTCTAAACGCAATGCTAGTGAAATAAGATATCTTCTAATAGATGTAGTTTTCTTATTTCTATTCTGGGGTCTTCTAATGAAGTAAAGTGTTCTGAAAAAGTTGACTGCATTATTGATATTTAAATGCGTTTGCCCTGCCTCAATTTGGAAGCGGCTTTGTCCACTTGGTCATTATTCGTTGTGTAGCCAAATATACAAGTTTCAAAAGTGCCATATCGCTGGTAAATGCACCTTTCGTTTTGGTTACTTTTCTGATTTGACGATGATAACCTTCAATGGTGTTTGTGGTATAGATAATCCTTCGGATATCTTCGGCATATTTAAAAAAATGTATTCAGTTTATGCCAATTATTTCGCCATGACCTTATTACAACCGGATACTTTTTATTCCATTTTATTTCAAATTCATCCAGATGTGTTTCTGCTACCTCTTTATTCACTGCTTTATAAACTTTTTGAATGTCTAACAGTACTTCTTTTCTATCTTTTTCTGTCACATATTTCATCGTATTACGTACTTGATGAACAATACAACTTTGCACTTCTGTTTTGGGATAAATACTTAGTATCGCTTCTTCAAAACCGCTCAGATTATCTATGCAGGCAATCAGTATATCCTTAACCCCTCGTTGATGTAAATCAGTTAATACACTTAACCAGAATTTCGCTCCTTCACATTCTGCTATATACATGCCCAGTATATGTTTGCGCCCTTCTAGGTCTATACCTAATATGTTATAAAGGCATCGGGTTACCAAATGCCCATTCTCGCCTTTTACCTTGTAATACATAGCATCTAGCCAGGCTATAGCATAGACAGGATCTAATGGTCTGGATTGCCATTCCTTTACAGCTGGTATTACCCTGTCTGTTATCTCTGAAAGTACTGTGTGGCTAATGTCGCAATCGTAGATGTCTTTTATGTGGCTTGATATGTCTCTAAGGCTTGTTCCTAGACTATATAATCCTAGGATCTTAGGCTCCAGACTATCCGCTAATATGGTCTGTCTTTTCTTAACAATATCAGGTTCAAAACTACCATTCCGATCTCTGGGTGTAAACAACTCCATATCACCATCGCTTGTTCGCAGATTTTTACTCCCATGACCATTCCTTCGATTAGGATCGTCCTCAGTATGCTCCTGCAAATGATCTGCCATCTCTCCTTCAAGAGCGGCTTCTAAAAAAGATTTAAATAAAGGCGCTAATGCTCCTCCTTTTCCTAATAGTGGCTTCCCACTCTTGAGTTGTTCTAAAGCTTTATTTTTTACAGCTTCATAATCGAACTCGAACTTTTGTTTTTTTTCTGTACTCATTATTGTGTGTTAAAGATGACTCTTTTAATCTATTGACACACTTTAACTTACATTGTCACTTTACCCGATCGATTATCAACTTTTGACTATCATTTATAGACTTAGAGATAGTCTTTTGCGGCTTTGCCTGATCATTTATCAACTTATGCCTATTGTTTATAGACTTATGGATAGTCTTTAGCGACTTTACCCGATCGTTTATCAACTTATGCTTATTGTTTATAGACTTATGGATAGTCTTTAGCGACTTTGCCTTATCGTTTATCAACTTATGCTTATTGTTTATAGACTTATGGATAGTCTTTAGTGACTATGCCTTATCGTTTATCAACTTATGCTTATTGTTTATAGACTTATGGATAGTCTTTAGTGACTATGCCTTATCGTTTATCAACTTCTGCCTATCATTTGTTGACTTACCAATATTGTTTACAATACTGTATAAGCAGCCTATAAAATACTTGCAACAAACAGTAAAAACAATAAGTGGTATGTGCTTTTTAGGAAGCATGATAAGTATTATGATTTGAAAGAATTACAATGCAGCTAAAATTTGAAAATTCGGGAATTTGAAATTTAATAGAACATGAATACAATAAAAACTAAATACTAAAAACGGAAAAACTAAAGGGGTTTGAGTGGATTATTATTTGGGAGGGATGGTTTAATTCTATTATTTTGAGAGGTAATTTCAGTTGATTGGTTTGTGACTGAAATAGCGAAGCGCTTTAAGCAATTGATAATGGTTGATGGATGATTGATAATGAATACATGTAGTGTAAACGCTTGCGGTATTTTGAATATTGATAATCTGGAAATGCAGCTTAAAGCTGCAATGGATTACGAAACAGGCGCAGCCTGTTCCGAGGATCACTCCGAGTGTTCGTAAGCTGTGACGAGAGGGGGTCTTTTTACCTGTTTTTCAAATGGTTCAGTAGTTTTTACTTTAAAGTTCATTTAAGAAATCTTCAGCGTTGCGGGCAACTTTTTTTCCTGCCTTAATCAGTTTAATTTCTTCTACAGTATCTCTTATTTCGCTGATTAATTTTGCTTTATTCTCCGTAATAGGTTTTGCTTTTACAAAAGAAATACCTTTTATAACTTCCATAAAAGAATCTGCCTTACTATCTTGAATATCTAATAGAACTTTCATGTATGTTTATATTATAGACACAAATATACAATAGTTGATTTCATTATTCATAATTTGACGAAAATGTATGTACTAATGGAAATACATTATGTTGAATTATAGATGATGAATATGTTTGATGTAATTTGTTGACTAATGGGGGAGGATTTTTTGGGGCTCAGATTGCATTTCAAAACTCGCGTGACGAGGAATTCAGCTACGGCTGAAATGGGGTTTAATTGTTTAATTGCAAAATACAATTGGGACTGTACCGAGTGGGGATTTTAACCCCATCACCTGAAGGGGAGTAAAACAATTTGATAATTAGGCAATTTGATAATTTGATAATGAATACAGGGAATACAAATTTGACAATTTGATAATTTGACTATTTAGCAATTAATACGTGAGGTGCGCGCCGAGTCCATTTTCCTTTTTGAGATTGATATATGATAAATTGTTACAGGAAAATGAGACTCTGCGAGAAAGGAAAAGAAAGGTTATTATATATTACATTTGCTTATAAATTACACTATTATGTTAAAAAAAGAATTGCTTGAATTTGTGGAAACTTTTATTCATGTACATGAAGATGATAAATTATTATTAGAATCAACACAACAAACTATTGGGGAATTATTTAAAAAACATATTCCTGTTAGAAATTTTGAAGAACTAAGTTTAAGTGAATTACAGGATGATAAGGAAAAAATACTAATATTTTAGAAAGAAAAAATTCAGTTATAACAAGTAGTGAAATTCTAAGAGAAATAACTATTAAAAGACTAGAAAAAATAAATAAAAGAATAGAAGATTTAACCGTCTGATAAATATTTTAGTTGTAAAATATATTTGATGAATGAAACAAATGCGAATAGATACGATTATAGAAAAATGCACAGAAAAGTTGCTATGATTTTGCTTGATGTTTCAAACAACCTTAAAAACTACAAATTGCTAAAAAATAGGGACTAGGGATAGCAAGTTACGAGAGTTTAAAAGCACAAAGTTGAATAAAATAATCCTAGAAGGAGTAAATAGAAATCAAATTTTTAAACTGAATTATTGAATGAATGAAAATATAGAACCTAAACAGTTTCAATATGAAATACAAAGCTATCAGGAAGACTGTGTTACAAATATTATAAGTCTTTTTGAAAGTCTTCGCCAAAAAGCAAATTTTGGTGATATTCTTACTGAACACCATAAAAAGAACAAATACAATTTTCCTGTTCAAGACAATAAAAACATTGATATAATGATGGAAACGGGAACGGGTAAAACCTTTACGTTTATCAAATCTATTTTTGAACTGAGCAAAAACTTTGGCTACAAAAAATTTATCGTTCTTATTCCGACCGTTCCAATTCGTGAAGGAACAAAAACAAACTTAGAGGACACCAAAGCTTACTTTAAAGCTTTTTACGCCAACGAAAGAGAAAAAGAAATTGAGACTTTTGTTTATGAAGGTGGCAATCTTTCTGCGGTAAAACAATTTATTGGCACTTTACATTTATCAGTTTTGGTAATGACACCAAGCTCTTTTAACAGTAAGGACAATATTTTGAACAGACCTTTAGAGCGAGAAATGAACGCACCTGAATTATTTGTAAATAATCAAGAACCACCAAAAACATATTTGGAATGTTTGAAACGCTTAAACCCAATTGTGATAATGGACGAACCTCATCGTTTTGAAGGTAATGCCTTTAAAACATACTTTGAAGGGTTTGATAATTACTATTTGCGTTTTGGTGCAACATTTCCAAAGAAAAAAGACAGTTTGCCTTTATCAAACGTGGCGTATGTATTAGATAGTATTTCTTCTTTCCGACAAAACCTGGTAAAGAAAATTGTAGTTTATACACAAGGCGTCGTTGAGAATACAGACACACTCGTTGGAATTGAAAAAGTAGGAACAGTATACAAAGCCTTTGTTGATAGATTAATAAATGGGGTTGTAATCAGACTTAGGGATAAAGAAGCCCTTGGTGTTGGGGCAGTTTTTAACGGTAAAAGCATTAAGAAAATAAACAAAGACACTATTGTTTTAGCGGACGACACCATTGAAAAAGTTGATTATTCATTGTCGGACGAATCATTGCGGGCAATGATTAAAGAAACAATTAAAATACATTTTGAGAAAGAACAAACATTGTTTGAGCAAGGCGTAAAAGCGCTTACTTTGTTTTTTATTGAAAGCGACACCAGTTTGTTTCGTGGCGACAATCCAAAAGTCAAAAGCATATTTGAAGAAGAATATATAAAGCAATATTTCGATGTTGTAAGCAAGCTTGACCAAAGAAGCGATTACTACAAATTCTTGCAAAACGATTTCGATAATGAAAACGCATTGCAAGTTCACAAAGGATACTTTTCAGGTGATAAAGGAAACGCTGACGAAAAAGTAAAAGCAGGGGTTGATGAAATTCTAAAAGACAAAAAGAAATTACTTTCTTTTGAAAGTCCGTCTCGTTTCATTTTCTCCATTTGGGCTTTGCAAGAAGGTTGGGATAATCCAAATGTTTTTACAATATGTAAACTATCTAACCAAGGAAGCGAAATTTCAAAAATGCAACAAATTGGTAGAGGTTTACGAATTTGCGTAAATCAAAACTTACAGCGTAACACCCTTAAAAATCTGAATGACGACCAGGAAGCATTTTGGAAAATAAATAATCTTGATGTAGTTGTTTCCAGCAAAGAACAAGGCTTTGTTGAGGCAATACAAAATGAGATTTTAAGCAATTCGTTCTTGATTTCTGAAACATTTACAGAGCAGGAACTGATTAAAACACTTAAAGAAAAATCAGGCTTTGATGATGACACAATTGTTACACTGGTTGATGATGTGTTGAAGGACAAGAAAATGATTGTTCGCAAGGCAATAGTTGATGGGCAAAAGATTTATGAAAAATCGCCTGAGTTTTCAGCCATTCTCAAAGAACAAAATTTGCCAGAAGAAAAAGTAAAAGCAATTGAAAGCTTGTTTGCAACCGACACAAACACATATGTTCAGAAAGCCGAGAACAAAAAAGAGAAAAAGAAAGTTTTCATTAAGGCAACACACCTTCAAGAGTTCCAAAATTTATGGAACGCCATCAACAAAAATGCTTTTTATGTTTTAGAAACTTTGAGCAAAGAACAAGAAAACCAATTGATACAAAACATAAAAACACAAATAGAAGCAGTAAACATTGAGGAATTTTTGTTGCGGACTATTCGTGCAGAATTAAACGTAAACAAGATTGGTGAACAACACGCCATTACAGAAAAACTAACCGACACAGTTTCATACAAAAGCAAAGTTGATTATTTGGAGTTGGTTCGCACTTTATCCAACAACACCAAAACGCCTATTTCATTTGTAGTAAAAGTTTTCAATGCATTGAGTGATGATTTCAAAACTAAAATGCTTTGCAACAATCCCGAACAAGCACAAAAACAAATTTCCGAAATAATCAACAAGAACTTAGTAGCAATGCTTAAGGCAAATATTAAATATGACGGAATTAACGGAACAGGTTTACCAAATGTTTTTAAAACCGAAAAAGGGAAAACGTATTTAGATATAAGTAGTGTTGGCAAATTTCAAAAAGACATTACTGGCGATTTTTCTTTAAAAACAAAATGGGTATTTGAAGAAGTGATTGAATACGACAGTGATTTTGAACTTAACATAGTTGAGAAAGACGCCGATATGGATGAAATTGAAATATTCGGTAAACTACCAAGACTTAATATCCAAACACCTTTGGGTAAATACAACCCCGATTTTTGCTATGCTATTAAAAGCTCTGAAGGCAAGAAAATATTCCTTGTGGTAGAAGCTAAAGGATATAATTTGCTTACCGATGTTCCAGAAAAAGAACAAGTGAAAATTGACTTTGCTAAAAAGTATTTTGAAGCTTTAAGCGAGCATTACAAAGACCAAGACATAAAAATTTCATTTAAAGAACGTATCAATAAAACGCAATTGGCGGCATTGATAAAATATTAATAAGGCTATGAAAAAAGATATTGTATATAAACTGACCGAAAATTTTGAGGATTTGCTAAATAAAACCGAAGATGGTATAGAATTTTGGTTGGCAAGGGATTTACAGCATTTACTCGGTTACGGAAAATGGGATAATTTTCAGAACGTTATAAGTAAAGCCAAAACTGCCTGCGAAATTGCTGGTCAAGTGATAGCAGACCATTTTGCCGACGTCGGGAAAATGGTTGATATAGGTTCCGGAGCGCAGAAAGAAATTGATGATGTAATGCTTACTCGTTTTGCTTGTTACTTAATAGCTCAGAATGGAGACCCAAGAAAAGAACAAATTGCATTTGCTCAAACCTACTTTGCCTTTCAAACTAGAAAAGCAGAACTAATAGAACAAAAAATATTAGAAATTGAACGAGTACAAGCCCGCAATAAATTGGCTGAAACCGAAAAAGAACTTTCACATGTTATTTTTCAGCAAACAGGTGGAAACGACAACTTTGCTTTAATCAGAAGCAAAGGCGACCAAGCTTTGTTTAACAAAACAACTCAGCAAATGAAAGATAATTGGGGTATTAAAAACAAGCCTTTAGCCGACTTTATGCCTACTATTTTGCTAAAAGCCAAAGATTTCGCTACCGAGATTACGATATTTAATGCCAAACAAAAGCAAATGAAAACCGAAGGTCAAATATCAAATGAGCATATAACCAATAATAAGTCGGTTAGAAACACTTTAATTTCACGTGGCATAGTTCCGGAAAATTTACCCCCTGAAGAAGATGTAAAGAAAATAGAACGAAAATTAAAATCAGAACAGCATAAATCATTAAAAGAAAACAAAGGGTTTAATAATAACAACGAAGCATAATGAACGACCAAGAATTTATAAACGCAGGATTTACAGTTGTTGGCGCAGAAGACAACGAAAACAAATTGTTGAGTTTTCTTAAAGAATACTACCCAAACATAATACGTGACACCGAAATAAACCTTGAAGAACTGAAAACGGTTTTGGGTTTACCCATTGACGAAAAGGTTAATGGCTACGGTTTAAATTTTGTAGGCAGAAACTTTGCCAGGGCTAAATATGCTCAAAAAACAGAAAAGGAATTACAGATAAATACTTCACTTGGTAAAGACATTGCCACTACTCAAAACTTGGTATTAAAAGGTGATAATTTAGATAGTTTAAAAATTCTAAAAAACTATTACAGCGGACAAATCAAGTGCATCTACATAGACCCGCCATATAACACAAAGAGTGAAGAATTTGTTTATCCTGACAAGTTCGACAAAGAAGAAGCGGAAGTTTTAGGCTTGGCAAACCTTAGCGAAAGCGATTTTGAGCGAATGGAATTTAGTTTCAAAACTAAAAAAAGCCACAACGGTTGGTTAGCCTTTATGTATCCACGCCTTTTGTTAGCTAGGGATTTATTAAGCAAAGAAGGAGTCATTTTGATTTCTATAGATGAAAACGAACATGCTCAATTGAAACTTCTTTGTGATGAAATCTTTGGGGATGAGAATTTTGCCGGTGATATAGTTTGGAAAAACAGCAGTAAGAATGACGAAGCCTATATTTCCATGCAGCACGAATATGTTTTAGTATATGTGAAATCAAAGGTTCATAATCTCGGTAAGTGGGAGGAATTAAAAGAAGGTTTACCTGAGATTTATAAAGCATTTGAAGAATTTAGGAAGAAGCATGGTAATGATTGGGAAAAGATACATGAAGAAGGCTTAGCTTGGTTTAATCAATTTCCTGATTCAAACCCGATAACAAATAGTAAACACTACAATTGGATGGATGAAGAAGGAGTTTATTTTCCTGACAATATCTCAAAACCAGCTAAAGGATATTACTATGACATTTTGCATCCAGACACAAAACTACCTTGTAAAAAACCAGCAGGAGGTTGGCGTTTCATTGAAACAACAATGAGTGATAAAATTTCAAAAAATAAAATTCACTTCGGAAAAGACCATACTGTCGTTCCTAACAACAAAACGTATCTTAAAAATACAGAATATCAAAGTTTGACTAGTTTAAAATTTAAGGATGGGCGTGTTGCATCAAACTGGTTAAAAAACCTTTTGGGAATTAAGGATGTTTTTACAAATCCCAAAGATTCTGGTATTTTAATGAGTTTTATGAAAGCTATATCAGTTAAAAACGGAGATATTGTCCTTGATTTTTTTGCAGGCTCTGGTTCAACGGGGGAAGCTGTAATTCAGCTAAACGCAGAAGATGGAGGTAACCGCAAATTTATTTTGTGTCAAATAGACGAGCCAATTAATGAGGACAAGCCAGCATATAAATTTTGTATTGACAATAACCTTCAACCAGTTATTTCAAGCATTACCATTGAACGTTTAAAACGAGCAGGAGAAAAAATCACCAAAGACATAGAGGCAGAAAATAGTAAAACGGGAATGTTTGAAGAAGATAAAAAACAAATTCCAGATGTTGGGTTCAAAGTATTTGACAGTGTTGAAGCACCGAAATTAATAGTAGATGAAACCACCAAACAAATTTCCATTTCGGAGAATGTAATTGATGCTATAAGTCGAATTTACAATATGATTTTCACGGTTGGAATAGACGAGCCAACTCAAGTTCCCGAAGAAGTAGTGAAAGACTGCATTTATAAAATAGGCAGCAATTATTACATAACCAACAGTGATAAAATAAACAGCGATGATTTTTCAAATGCTATAAAGAATGGCAAAGTATTTATTGACGGTTGGACAGCAAGCCTAAATGGCACAATGCAGAATTATAAAGAGGAAGTTAAAATTGTGTTTTAAAGGTATTTATATAAGTACTTTTTAATGAGAAAAAAATAAAATAAACAAAATGAATAAAATAGTATATGTAGATATGGATAATGTTCTTGTTGATTTTAAGACAGGGATAGATAAATTATCGCCATTAGAATATGAAAAGTATATAGATAAGTACGATGAAGTACCGCATATATTTTCGAAAATGGAACCTATGCAAAATGCAATAGAATCGTACATAAAGTTGTGCTCGAAATTTGATACTTACATACTTTCTACTTCACCTTGGGAAAATCCTACTGCACTTAATGATAAATTGGATTGGGTGAAAAAATATTTAGGTGAATATGCATATAAAAAATTGATTTTTTCGCACAATAAGCATTTGAATAAAGGGCATTATCTTATAGATGATAGGGAGAAGAATGGAGCGGATAAATTTGAAGGTGAATTGATACAATTTGGCGGAAATAAATTTCCAGATTGGAATACTGTTGTTGAATATTTGATGTAAATATTTGTGATTACAACAATTCTAATCTCATGACTAGTTCAGAAAAGTTGTTAAACAAAGAATTTAATATAAAGACGCAGCAGGAATTTTTTGATATGATGAAAAAACAGCCTAAGGACTTCTATGCTTTTAATTTTGATACTAAGAAATCTAAGTATGTAAAGATGATTAAATCGTTGATTAAAACAATCAATTTTGATGCGGAATGTTTTGCAGAGTATAAAGAAATGGTAAAGACGGAGACGGTTTTGAAAGCTGCATTTCCTAAGGGTTCGATAGCAGCGCTAAAAATGCAAGATAAGGATAATAGGAGGAAGTTGGTGAACCATGTGCGGTTCTTTATTTAATGGATAATTGATAATTAATAATGGATAATTGATAATTGATAATTTGGGACATTGTATTTCCTGAATATATCCTGTACATTATTAATATGGCTGAGGTTTGTTTAATAGCCCTTCATCACATTCGCTAATTACCCTAATTAACCTTTCCCCTATTTTTGTGTTATAATTCATAATTAATAATTCACAATTCATAATTTATAAACATGCCAGGATTTGAATTTTTTGGAGAAGAAGAAAGCAAGGAAGTAAACGAAGTACTGGAAACAGGAATACTGATGCGCTATGGTTTTGATGCTGCCCGTAAAGGTCGCTGGAAAGCCAAGGAACTGGAACAGGAAATTAATAAAACATTTGGTAGCAAATATGCTCAGCTTACCAGTAGTGGTACTGCTGCGCTTACTACTGCTATGTCGGCATTGGGTATTGGCTATGGCGATGAGGTGATAATGCCTGCCTTTACTTTTGTAGCCAGTTTTGAAGCGGTACTTAGTGTAGGTGCTGTGCCGGTATTGGTAGATATTGATAGAACTTTAACGCTTAGTCCGGCTGCTGTAAGGGCTGCTATTACACCTAAAACAAAGTGCGTAATGCCCGTGCACATGTGCGGTAGTATGGCGGATCTGGATGCACTAAAAGCAATTTGTGCTGAACATAAATTGTTATTGCTGGAAGATGCCTGTCAGAGTATTGGCGGTACTTATAAAGGAAAATCGCTAGGTACTATTGGCGATGCAGGAACGTTTAGTTTCGACTTTGTAAAAACAATTACTTGTGCTGAAGGAGGTGTGGTAATGACCAACTCTGAAGCGGTATATACTATGTGCGACGGCTTTACGGATCATGGTCACGATCATCTTGGCGTGGATAGAGGTGCAGATTTACATCCTTTTATCGGCTACAATTATCGTATCAGCGAACTGCATGCAGCAGTAGGTCTGGCACAGATAAAGAAGCTGGATACTTTCCTGGCTATTCAGAAAAAAACACATGCTGCATTGAAGGGTATTCTATCAACAGTACCCGAAGTTTCGTTTAGAGAAGTACCTGATGAAAGCGGTGATAGCTGTTCTTTTGTTAGCTGGTTCCTTCCTACCGAAGAACTTACTAAAGGCGTAATAGCCGAGCTGAAAGCACAAGGAATACTGGGTGGCAACTTTTACTGGTTTGATAATAACTGGCATTATATTCGTAAGTGGCATCATCTGAAAAAAGCTACTGCATTGAATGCTTTAAACGACCTTCAAAAAGAAGCATTGCTAAAGCTGGAAACGCATGATTTTGCAGTGAGCGATGCTATTATGAATTGTTGTATTTCTACCGCTATCAGTCTTTTGTGGACCGATGAACAGATAAAAGAAAAAGGAGAGAAAATAGTAGCCGCTATCAAGAAAGTGATAGGCTAATATGTTGAATTGATAATTAATACCGGCTTTGTTGCATGAATCAATAAAAAAATAAGGAATAGAATTATCCTATCCTTATTCAATTAAGCTACTTTTATGCTAACTGGTTTGGCAACTTGTAATAATACATTTAGGATTTTGCATCCTATTC
>Ga0208259_1000396_pt1 | contig 12983 bp, 15 predicted proteins | sample CryBogCBH22May08_FD_184618 | JGI IMG/M metagenome (GOLD analysis project Ga0208259, IMG submission 184618) | Freshwater microbial communities from Crystal Bog, Wisconsin, USA - CBH22May08 (SPAdes) | ecosystem: Environmental > Aquatic > Freshwater > Lake | place: Crystal Bog, Wisconsin, USA... | reverse complement strand
CTTTTTATATAGCTCGTTAAGACCTTTAATAATATCATTGGTAATATTCAACGTGCTATCCTTATAATAAATCAATTCAGTAGAATTGGTAATGATATATGCATACCCTTTATCTTTATTATAATCCTTTAAATAGTCTTCAATTTTCTTTTTTACTTCATGAAGTTTCTTAAAACTTTCATCCTGCATTTCAGAAGCTTTCATTTGTTCTGCCATCTGATAATCACGATCTCTTTGAGCAAGATCTTGCTGCGCTTTTGCCATCTCAGCCTGACTCATTGAAGACCCTTTATCCTGGTATTCTTTTAGTTTAGTTACATTTTCGTTCTTCTTATTCATCAGTTCATTACGTTTCTTCTGCTCCGATTCAGTAAGTTCTTTGGCTACTTCCTTATAAAAGGCATAGTTTGATTGAACAGAATCCATATCGAAATAAGCTATTTTACAACCGGCTTTTGCAGCATTACCACCCGCTAAAACGGAAGATTGTTTACAGCTGTTGTTCTTACAATAAAAATGCAAAACGAATAATACAATTATAGCAATTACAACAAATGCGTTGAAAATTAGCGTCCCTTTTTTCATGAAAAAATATTTATGCAAAAGTATATTAACCAATCATCCGTATTTGTTAAATCAAATTCATTAATATTAACAATAATGAACTTGTTATCTACTGTAATTATTACATTTGTAAAAATTGCTAAGATGAAAATTGTTGATCAGTTTGCTGAATACTTGTTTATTAAAAAGAAGGACGACAAAGCCCCGAAAGATAAATGGATTGGTTACATGCATGGCATGAATAGAATATCCATTTTTGTGTTTTTAATTGGACTTATCGTCTTGATGTTTAAATTAGTAATACTACCAATGTTAAAATAGTACATACTATGCTTAAAATAGAAAACCTCACTTCTTTTTAGAAGCGAGGTTTTCTATTAAGGTAATAGAAACTTATTATAGTAGTCTGAAGTTATACAAAATCCTTAAGCCAAAATAATCATTATTTGCTTGATTTATTAGAGCATGTTTTAAGGTTCCTTGTGCAAAATAATCCTTACCATAACTAATGCTAAACTGCCAATGTTTTCCAATACCAGTTTCTAAATTAGCAACCATATAAGGAGTTGGGCCGTATACAGGGGTAGTTGTAGGTGCATCATAATAAAGACCAGGCTGAATCCAATATTTACCATGAGATTCGGTATAACGAATGCCAATACCATAATGTATTAAGCCATAACTATAATCAGCTTTTTGAATTTGGGTACCCGTAAAGTTCCAGTTACCATTTCTGCCAGTATATCCACCCGAAACTAATAGCTTTAAAGGAGAAGAATTTTCACCTAGTTTGAAAAATAAGTCGGCTTTTAAACCATAAGTATAATGAGTTCCTTGTTCTCCGCTTTTCATATTAAATCCATAACTGAAGAATGGGGACAATGCAAGGGATACACTTCTATTATTAAATAATCCTAATACTCCTCCAATTTGTATAAGTGGGTGAGATGTAAATCCGGTAAAAGACTTAATGGGTGCGCTATCTTGATTTATAATAAGAGGCAATTTATCCCAACCAATACCTGCTAAAAGCGAAAATGTTGTGTTGGGCAATTCAATATTTGCAGATGGTTTCAATACTTCTGGTAATGTATTTTGTACAGTCGATTTGATATTGTTGAGTTTTAATGCATTGAAGCTATCTGCCAATGAAAGATTTTGAGTCTTTAAATTAGTTAATACAGCGGATAGAGAATCTTGATTATGACTGTAAAGCTGTTTGTAATAACTAAGAGAATCAAACTTCAATTTAGGAAACGATGGGGCAGAAAAAGAGGTATTTAATTTGTCCGACACAATTTGTCTTGCGGAGGAGGTAGCAGAAGAAATGCTTGCATTAGTATTTGTATTTACTATATTGCTGGTACTAGCAGGAAGTGCAACAAATGAAGAGTCATTTAAAGTAGTAACATGAACGTTAGCAACGTATACCGTTTTAATTCTATTAATAAATTTGCTATATGGAAGTTTAGCATAATGAACTCCTTTACAATCTTCGGGTTTTACGACACTGGTTTGTCCATTTCCATTCTGAGAAAAATCAGAACCGTTAGATATCTGTCCTGGAGCAAGATTAACATTAAATTGACTAGCGACCTCATTTCCACAAACAGTTTTTGCAACTACAGTACCAGTAACATTTACAGACTGTATCCCTGTGTTTTTTAAATAAACACTAAAACCTTGTCCACCAGTTAAACTATACTCATGACAACCAGTGTTCATGTACACTGTAGATATAGTTTTTGGTAAAAATTCTTTCCATGGACTATTGTCTTGGGAGTATACCAAGTTGGAAGAAATTAAGATAAAACCTGCAATAAAAAGCTTCAATAGAAATTTCATTTGAGTCTAATTTAAATTTATTTACTGCAAACTTAAGAGAATTTCTATGCCAAGAATACTATGATTGAATTAAAATCAAATTCATGTTGATTTAAGTAACAATTGGACCCGGCTTATGTAATATTTGTCACGATTCTTAAGTTAAAATCCGAAGTAAAATTTCTTTACAAATTCTGTTTAAAAATTATATAGGTTTAATCTTTATAAAACAAATTCAATTCTTAATTATTCTTCACCGATATTTGCGGCAGTTCTTTGGGGCTGTATTGGTTTTGACAGCATAGGTTTTGGTAGGTGTAAGCATGCAGTGCGTTGGATAATTAGCACTTTAATATGAATATTCAAAACACAAAAGGCGAAACAACTTTCGCTATGGCTGCCTAATCAGAGATTAGTGTAGACATTATGGCCGCCTGAGCGGGTAGACTGATAACCAAGCTCCGCCGCCGAATCAAAAAGAATATCGGTTGCTGTAACAGAAGGCTGTGACTGTTACAAAAGACTATTCAGCTAAGGAAAGTGTTGGTTTGTCTGTTTCCGGCATTATCCCTACAATCAATACACAGAATAAGCATGTAGAAAGCTTATGAATATCGTGTTTGGACACCGGTTCGACTCCGGTCAGCTCCACCAAAGAAAAGAAAGAGGCTGTCTCAAAAGTATGAGGCAGCCTCTTTTTATTCGTATCTCTGATGGAGAATGATTGTCGTTCAAGCTATTCTCAAAGGCTTAATTTACTTTTGAGACAGCCTCTTTTATATTGCTGCATAATTATTTTATGTGTTCCAGATTTTCCAGTTCTCTTCAGCTTGAAATACTAACATGTTATAACCATTTTGAACAATAGCACCTTTGTCCTTAGCTAATGCTAGAAACATAGTTTCTGCTGGATTATAAACCAAGTCATAGAAATAATGATTACTAGTTATAGCCTCGTAAGGAAGAATAGGACAAGAGTCTATATTAGGAAAAGTACCAAGTGGGGTGCAATTAATAACAATTTTAAACTCAGCCAATAATGTTGGTGTTATTTGATTGTAAGTTATAATATTTTGTTCTTTTCTATAATTTCTTGAAACAAGCAAGTAAGGAATATTCAGCTGTTTTAAAACATATTCAATACTTGCAGAGGCACCTCCTGTTCCTAAAATAAGAGCTTTGCTGTGATGTGGGAGTAAATATTTTTCAAAAGAAAGTTTGAATCCAAGTATGTCTGTATTATAACCAAATAATTTTCCATTTTCAATTCGTATACAATTACAAGCCCCAATTTCTTTAACAGCATTATCCTTCCAATGTAAAAAAGGAATTACATTTTTCTTGTGGGGAATTGTTATGCAAATCCCACTTATTTCTTTAATGTTATTTAAAAGCGTTGGAAGAGTGTCTAAGTCCTTCAATTCGTATAAAGAAAAAGAAGCATTTTTTATTTGCTCCTTTTCAAATTTGTCGTCGAAATACTTTTTGGAAAATGAATGGCTTAAAGGAAACCCTATCAGACCATATTGCTTCATTTTTTATTATTTTTTATCGAGGTAAAAGAAAAAACTATCCCCTCTTAGGCCAATTCTCATTGATTCTAAAGCAAGAATTTCATTAGGAGCAATATTACCCAAATTTACATTACAGCCAATTAGTTGCAAAAAGTATAGTTGTTGGGCTTTTTGTGGTGCTTCCCAGATAATCTTTTCTTCAGGTATTTTAGTCAATATTTCTTGTACTAATCCTTCTCTTACTTCTCCTGTACCACGGTAAATACCTACATTTCCGGCTTCTCTGGCTTCTGCTATAACATAAGTTGCACCTGCATTTAACTCAGCTTGCATCAATTCAATCCATTTGTAAGGTGGTATTATATGAGTAGCATCCTTACTACCTACTTCACTTAGAACAGTGCCATATTTGGTTAATTCTGATATATAATCACACTTTTCTTTATGTGGAATTTCTATAGAACCATCACTCACTTCCATATAAGTAACCCCAAAATCCTGACAAAGCTTTATATAGTCCTTGAACTGATTCCTGATAACAAAAGCTTCAAACAAAGTGCCTCCGAAGTAGATTGGCATATTGTATGAATGATAAACATCAATTTTTTCTTTCAAATTGGGTGTGACATATGAAGTTCCAAAACCTAGTTTTACAATGTCGACGTGTGGTGCACCAATGCTCATGAAATTATGAACTTCATTAATGCTAAGTCCTTTATCCATTATCATGGTCAAACCACTTTTTCTTGGCTTTAGTATTCTGTCGGGTATCTGAGATAAGTGAAAATTCATATTTAGTTTATATCTTAAGTAGGCTACAAAAATAATGAAATTGATTTTTGGAATTCACGTGTTAACAAACTGTATGCAAATACACTATCTTTTACGTGGGTTTGTTTTCTTGTAATTACCTATTAAATCTACAAACAACGGGTTTCTAATCATTTCTGGGCTAAGGTTTAGCATTTTCTTTAAAAGCTTAACGTTACTGTTTAATGCATTTTCCAGTTCTGCCAAAGATTGTTTTGTTTTACCCAAAGCATACAGTAAAGCAGCTGAATAATAAATTAATAGAGGCCTTGGGCCAAGAATATTCAATGCAAGCATGCATTGGTCATATGCATCATGAAATTGTTCTGCCTTGAATAAACATCTAATTAAGGCTTCCCATCCTTGGATATTCTTACTTCTTTTGGTTACAATTTTGTTGAAAAAGAAACAAGCATCTTTGTATTGTAATAAATGCATTTTGCATTCACCCATAGCAATATTATACTCTACTGAATAATTATGAATACTTAACGCATCTTCAAGGAACTTAATTGCACTTTGCCATTGATTTTCAGCCATGTAGGTTACTGCTATCTTAAAATACAGTTTACTATCTTCTGGGTTTAAATGCGAAGCTTTTTTATAAAAGCTTCTAGCTTGTGTATTATTTCCAAGTCTTTGGTGACAATGGCCTATAGCTTCAAAAATTACATCCTCAGGCATTGATAATTCTGAAACTTTCTCTAAAACTTCAATTGCTTCTTTATACTTTCTAAGTCTTAAATATGCATCCCCCATATTTCGATAAGCATAATCAAATTTTTCATTGATTACCACTGCATATTGATAAGCATCTATTGCTTTTTCGTAAAGCTTAAGACCTTGGTAAGCTGCAGCCAGATTAAACCATGCTATTTCATTGTAAGGATGTTCGTCAATTATTGCATTATGAATTTTAATACTTTCTTCAAATCTTCCTGTGAAGTCTGTCCAGAAACATAACTTATAAAGTGCCTCTTCATTAGTAGGATTTTCTTCAACAATCAGTTTTAAACAATCAAATACTTTTTCAAATTCTTCAAAGTCATCAAAAACATCTGCAACTTCAAATAAAAATTCGGTTTTATCTTCCCCGTTAAGATTATTTAATGCTTCTAAAAAGATTACAATTGCATCTGTTTGTTTTTCCATCGCAAGATATATTTCAATCTTTAATACATATATGTCATTATCATTTTTATCGTATAGTTCTGCTTTTTCAACAATATCTAAAGCTTCTTCAAATTTTTGCATTGCTACTAGAATATCAGCTTTTTTTATCATCAGTTGAGAGGAGAAAGGAAATTGTTCTAATCCTAACTCAACAGCAGCATATGCTTCTTTTAAATTTTCTTTCTCATCATAAAACTGAATTATTTTTTCAAAAGAGTCTTCATCTAAAAAATAATGAGATTTTCCACTTTTTAGGTTTTGATAGGCATTAATCAGCTCGTTTAGTTCGTTTTCGTCACTTTGAAAGGAGGAATAACTCATAGTAGTACCTTGATTAGAATACTAAAGTAAACTTTTTTTTGAAAAAAATTTTGTTAATTAAAATAAAGTGCTAATTTTATCCCAAAATTGGAACACTAGTATTATAGCAAGCGCAGATTATAAACAAACATGAACTAAAACAATATATGAAAAATAACCAAAAAATGAAAGTCATTTTAGCATTACTGCTGGTAATGGTATTTGATGCTTCTATGGCATCATTTACTGTTAGCGGAGGGCTCTTCTCTGAAGGTGTCAATGCTAAAAAGTACTCTCTTAAATCCATTAATTCATATTCTCGAAAATCATCCTCACTTTCACTTGCAAGAATGAATATGGCATTGAAAGGAACAGTTACAAAAGGGGATAAATCTGGTAACTTTATTTACGAAAACTCAAACGAATCATATAACTTTAAATACAAGTTTAAAGTAGGTAAGTTCAAAACCCCTTCTTCAAACAATTATTAAAAACAATAATTAAGATAAACGCATTAAAAAAGGTTTCAATCGAAAGATTGAAACCTTTTTTAATGGAGCAATAATACTTTAAACGTATTATTTCAAATAGCCCAATATCTTCAACATGCTTTGTGCAGATTGTTCCTTAGCATAAAGCCAGTCTATAAGCTTTCCATTTTTATCATACTCAATTATCACATGCTTTGGTGAAGGGATTAAGCAGTGCTTTATTCCACCATATCCACTTATCTGATCCTGATAAGCACCAGTGTGAAAGAAGCCTACATATAATGGTTCTTTATTATCTTCCTCGTCCTTTTTGTTAGTAGACGTTAATTTAGGTAAGAATACTTCATTAATATGTTCCTCACTATCATAATAATCATGACTATCGCAAGTAATACCTCCAAGTACAACTCTGTGATATTCATTATCCCATTTATTGATAGGTAGCATCAGAAACTTTTCTCCAATACCCCAAGTGTCAGGAAGTGTGGTAATAAATGATGAATCTATCATATACCAGCACTCTCTATCATTTTGTATTTTCTCGCCTATTACACTATAAATGTGTGCCATGCTTTCTCCTACAGTAAAGCTTCCAAATTCTGTAAAAATATTTGGCATAGGAACTTTAGCCTTCTTGCAGGCTCTCTTTATATTACCAACTATCTCGTTGATCATAAACTGATAGTCGTATTCAAAACCTAAGGAATGTTTGATAGGGAATCCGCCTCCAATATTGATAGAATCTAATTCCGGACAAATTTTCTTTAGCTGACAATAAAGGTTAATGATTTTGTTTAATTCACTCCAATAGTAGATGTCATCTTTAATCCCTTTATTCAGGAATATGTGCAACATTTTTAACTGAAACTTATCTTCAAATCCTTCTATTTCATCTACATAGAATTCCAGAATGTCTTTTGCTCTAATTCCCAATCTGGAGGTATAAAAGGGGAAAGTAGGTTCTTCTTCTGCCGCAACTCTTATCCCAACTTTTAAAGGTAGTTTTACACTTCTTTTATATGCCTGTAATTCTTCTTTATTATCCAGTACAGGAATTACATTCTTAAAACCAGAATTAACCAGTTTTGCTATACGGGAAGTATAAGATTTTTGTTTATATCCATTACAGATAATAAAGGTTTCCTTATTAATCTTCTTCTTTAGGTATAGTTGATTTATAATTTCCAGATCATAAGCATAAGAAGTTTCCAGGTGGATATCATTCTTTAATGCCTCTTCAACTACAAAGGAAAAGTGTGAACTCTTAGTACAATAACAGTAATTGTAAGTCCCCTCGTATTTATGCTTTTTAAAAGCATTCGCAAACATTCCTTTCGCTCTTTGAATCTGTGAGCCAATCTTTGGTAGGTAGCTTATTTTCAAAGGAGTGCCGTACTTGTCTATCAGTTTCTTGATATCTAAATCATTGAACTGCAAATAACCGTCATCATTTCTATCAAAGCCGTCTTGAGGAAAGTGGAAAGTCTGGTCGACTAATGAAGTATAAGAATTATTCATTTTTAATTAAGGCAACTGTGGTTATGTACTTAAATAATGTTGGCGAAAATAGTTCATTGAACAATATAAAATAAAAAAAGTCAAAGGAATAAACCTTTGACTTAGTTAATATAGTTCCAATTTATCCTTTGATGGATATTATTTTACAGAATCAAGGATTGCTTTGAAACTTTCAGGGTTGTTCATTGCTAAATCAGCAAGTACTTTTCTGTTAAGTTCAATTCCTTTTTTGTTCAGTCTGTCGATAAACACACTGTAAGTCATTCCTTCTTCTCTAACTGCAGCGTTGATACGTGCAATCCAAAGTTGACGATATTCTCTTTTCTTTAATTTACGACCTACATAAGCGTAAGTTAAACCTTTTTCTACAACGTTTTTCGCAACGGTGTATACATTCTTTCTTTTACCAAAGAAACCTTTGGCCTGATTTAAGACTCTTTTTCTTCTTGCACGAGATGCAACTGCATTTTTTGAACGTGGCATGATTAATTATTTTTTGTATCAGCAATTACTTACTGCTACGATGATTAAATGTTGATTAATACTCTGGATTATCCTTTTAAACGTAATAATCTTAAAACGAAATCCTTGTTGGTACCACCAACGATACCTTTCATACGCATTGCTCTCTTGCGCTTAGTAGATTTCTTAGTTAAAATGTGGCGTTTGAAAGCCTTTTGAAATGTAATTTCTCCTGTGCCGGTTACTTTGAACCTTTTCTTGGCACTTGAATTTGTCTTTACCTTTGGCATATATAATCTTATATAGATTACTCCCTTCTGGCGTTCTCAAACTGATGAGAAACTTATTGAGCCTTGTGGGAAATGGAGCGCAAAAGTAGTAGTTTGAATCTAAATTGCCAATAAAATATACCAAAACGGCTTAAACTACTTTAAAATAACGGTTCCAAGCTGTTCCGTAATCTCTTTTTCAAGCATTTTTAACTGCTGATGTACTTTCATCATCGTCATTTGAGCTTCAAAATCAGCGGTTTCCATATCCTGCTGATTCTGGGTAGTCATTTTCTTAATCTTCCTTAATTTAAAATAACAGATACTCATTACCACCTCTATATTCGAATTGTCTTTAGGTAGATAATTAAGTCCCGATTTTTCATCGTACCAGCGCTCGTTTAGTTCGTATTTATCCAGACTGATATTGGCAGCAAAAGTCCTTAAACTCTCATCGGGGTGATATAGCAACCACTTTCCATCAGGAGTTTCTTGTTTATAAAAAGCTTCTTTATAAGATTCGTATATCTTTTCCAGATCCGGCAACTCAAAATTGAATTGCAGCAACTCATCAAAAATAAATTCTGCATAAGTCAGTGTTTCGTTGTAGGGTTTTAAGCCATACTCCAGCAACACTTTTATCAGATTCATTTCGGTTTCATGATCCTCGTCTTTTAAAACATTATCGGAAGGCAGTTGGATAGAAGTTTCCGATTCATGAGGTAGCAGAAAAGCAGCCTCATCATAGCCCATTTTCTTCTCCTCTTTTACCAGCTTATCTCTTTTATATTTATTGATAAGGTTGGTTAATGCCCCTTCCTCAATCTTTAAAAGAGCAGAACTTCTCTTTACATAATCGCTCAGTTTAAGAAAGTCTTCGGGCTTGGTAATCTTACTAAGGGTCTCGGAAATATGGTTTACAACTTCATTCCTTTTATTAATGTCGTTGCCAGCATCTGCCAGCATTATTTCCAGCTGAAAGATGATGAAGTCTTTCTTGTTTGCAGCTATAAATTCATTAAAAGCTTCCCTGCCTATTTTATGTACATAGCTATCGGGATCTTCTTTATCGGGAATCAGCACCAGCTTTACATTCAAGCCTTCTTCCAGCGCCATATCCAGCCCGCGCATTGCAGCTTTTATCCCAGCAGCATCGCCATCATAAATAATGGTAAGATTAGGGGTATATTTCTTAATGAGTTTTAGCTGGTCTGCTGTAAGCGATGTACCCCCACTGGCTACAACGTTTTCTATACCTGCCTGGTGCAGACTTACTACATCGGTATAGCCTTCCACCAGCAGACATTCATCTACTTTATTTACCGCATTCCTAGCCTGATACATGCCATACAGCAACTTACTTTTGCTGTATACTTCATTCTCCGGCGTATTAATATACTTAGGCCCTTTGCCATCGCCTTTACCAATTACACGGGCTCCAAAGCCAATTATTTTACCCGTAATGGAATGAATGGGAAAGATGATTCTGCCACGGTAATTATCTACCCAGTCCTGTTCGTTTCGGGAAACTACAAGACCCGATTTGGAGAATAGTCCGGTATTAAACTGTTGCTTTATCAACGCCTGTGCCAGCGTGTCTTTCTGTTGTGGATTATAACCAATAGAGAACTTTTGAATGGTATCGAAACTAAAGCCCCTTTCAGCAAGATAACTAAGGGCAATTGTTTTCCCTTCTTCTGAATCGGTAAGTTGTTCTTTAAAAAAGTTAGCAGCAAAATTGTTCAGTACTATCAGGCTATCGGCAGTCAGCAGTTGTTCCTTCCTTTCGGGCGATACTTCGGTTTCTTCTATTTCAATATGGTATCTGTTAGCCAGCCATCTAAGTGCTTCCACATAGCTAAGCTTGTCGTGCTCCATTAAAAAACCAATGGAGTTGCCACTCTTACCACAACCAAAACATTTGTACAATTCTTTTGCAGGCGATACCGTAAAAGAAGGGGTTTTCTCGTTATGAAACGGACAATTACCCAGATAATTGGCGCCACGTTTCTTTAGTTTCACGTATTCGCCAATCACGTCCAGAATGTCAACTCTGTTCTTTATTTGTTCTATGGTATTTCCCGAAATCATATTCTATATTGAAGCAAATATATTTGAATTGTCAGGATATAATCCTAAGCAAATCTTCTAATTCTTTATCAGTAAGGGTTTCTCTTTCTGATTTGTCATATATAGATAGCAAATAAACAGTAGTGTCATCAATCACAATGTTAGTAATTATTCTGGCACCACCCGATTTACCTTTACCTTTTGAAGAAATGGCAATGCGAATTTTAAAACAATTATTACCAAGGTTAATTCCTTGTTCAGGGTTTAGTTCAAGAAGTATAACAAGTTCTAAAAATTCTTCTTTTAGTGAAGGATACTTTTTAGACAATCTTTTTAATTGTCTATCAAAAGGAGGAATTGTTATTACATTATAATTCATTGTACAAATCTCTGGCGGATTTAAGTTTAAGTTTTCCTTTTTTAGCTAATGCAAGGTTGTCTAAAGCTTCTTTTATTTCTTCTATTATGATTGCCTTTTCGTTTGAAATAGTTTTTGTTTTTACATAAGGCAATGATTTCAATACTTCCATTAGGTGTATTGCTTTATTGTCTTTAATATCTAATAATACTCTCATAGTTGTTGATTAATAATTTCTAAATTGCTCTCCAAAGAAAAGTAATATTTTTTATAAATTAAATTATAGATATTTATTGGTAAGAAAATCACCGTAACTATCTCTGATATTAACTTCTACAGGTAATTGTATGATACCCGACAAGCTTTTTACTAATGGGGTTATTTGTTCTTGCTGGTTATGATCACTGGTTACTTTTTGCAGATAGTTTTCTATAAGTTTAGATAAACTTGTTTTATGTTCTTTAGCGTAGTCTTTTGCCTTATCTATTACCTTCTGTTCCAGTTTCAATGTTAACTTGGTATCCATCTTATTATTTTACGTAAAAATATAGTTTTAGTACGTACTAATAAAGAAATTTAAATTATCCTGCTTACTTATGCGGCAATAGCATCTTTGGGTTTAAGAACTTTTCTTAATTCATCTCTTAAAAATCCTTTTAAACTAAGGTCTTCGTCAAGTAACTGCCAATGCACTCCGGTTCCATCAGCTATTAATTCAAACTGTTCCAGTTGTTCTTTAGAAGCTGTTTTTAATGTTCTATAATCGGAAAGTTTTTGATGCAATACTGCTTTGGTATTCAACAATATCAGCATCATATCCAGTTCAGGATGAAAATCAATTGTTTCAATCCTGATAGATTCTTCATATATCAGTTTCTCAATTGTATCAAAATTATTTGCCAAAGTGCTCATCCCATTTATTTTTTAATAGTTCGTAATTATTTTCAATGTGTGCCAATATATCATTAATATCCTTGTTGCTAAACGAATGCATATAGGCAATTACTATTGCTGGTTGCAACCATATTTTTCCTGCGGCACTACCTTTAGTAACATTTATATGAAGTGGTTCATTATTTTCATTACTATAAAAGAAAAACCTGAATCCATTAATAGTTATTACTGTAGGCATATCCTTACAAATGTAGGTTGTGTTTGTTTGAAATTAAAATAACATAAATACAGTAATTAATTCTTTGGGCGTTCCGCAAGCGCCCGTTGCAGCCTTTCCTATCTTATCCTACCACCTGCAGCAGCAAAAAAGTAAAAGCAGGTACCTTGGTGGTAGAATAATATTCCTTGCTGCAACTAACGCGAATTCAAATACAGTTATTTGTTTGGATCACTCAAATAATAAAGAAAGTACATGTTACATATTGCTCCTGTAACTAAAAATATAATAGGAATTAAAAGTATAGTTTTAATAAAATAGGTAGCATACTCTGTCTTATAACTATATAAAATTCCTAACGCAAATAACATAAAAATGTGTAAAAAGAACAGTACTGCACTTATTGCTATTAAAGTGACTTTGTAAGGCATTTTAATAGTACAAAGATCTTTTTTAAATTTGTTGTTATTATTCATTTTTACTGCAGCTATCATAAAAGCTGTAGTAAAAATATAAGGA
>Ga0208259_1000395_pt1 | contig 12990 bp, 11 predicted proteins | sample CryBogCBH22May08_FD_184618 | JGI IMG/M metagenome (GOLD analysis project Ga0208259, IMG submission 184618) | Freshwater microbial communities from Crystal Bog, Wisconsin, USA - CBH22May08 (SPAdes) | ecosystem: Environmental > Aquatic > Freshwater > Lake | place: Crystal Bog, Wisconsin, USA... | reverse complement strand
GTTATAATACCGTTCACAAAGTCAGTAAGTTTCTATATTTTTACCGCGAATGTATGAAATAGTGTTCATTTTTACATGAAAAAATAGAGTTGGAACAATAAGATATTAGCTAGTTCTATACTTTTATAAAAACGCCTTTAAATACGAGGATTTGTATTTTTATAAAAGTAAGAAATGGTAGTAAAAAGTAAACAAAAGTTAGCTTTTTCGACTACAAAAATTATCTTTTTGTAGTTTTACTATAAGCGGGTTTATTTAATAAACGCGTCCACAAAATTAGCGAGTGTCTATCTTTTTTAAACAAATGATACTTTTTGAATAAAAGTGACTAAAAGTAGGGATTTGTAAGTTTCGTGTAAGTATTGGGAATGACTTTGTCATCACTAATTTATAGAAAGTATATCCTAAAAATTAGCAATGACTAAAGTGACTCATTCTGAAATCGGTTTAGAGATTCCTTTAAGTTGCGCGTTTATCTTTTCAATGAGATTTTTCATTACAAACTTACAGTTAGCTAATTGCTTATCGGAATCCTTACCTAACCCAGAATTTACTCCACCTTCGAGAATGTGGCCATGTTCCATAATGTTAGCAGTATACGCATTTAAACGTTCTACGTCGTATACTACTTTATTGTATTTAACTACGGCTTCGAATAACGTATCGCGTAATTGAATATGGTATCCATGTTGATAGTTTGGAAAGTAACCTGTATTCTTAATGTATTCGCCACAAATTGCTAGAGAAGCATAAAAACTTTCTGCTTGCCTCTTTGGTCTGTAGTTATTAAATGCTTTAATCGTAGCTGCAATTTCTATTTGAGCTCTAGCTACGGTCTCCTCATCAAAAGCGTTGCTGACGTATCTTGCTACACTTACTGGTGGATCTCCAGGATAACCGTAATTACTAGATACTAGTATTTCAATCTTAGCCATAGGGTTTGGTCCCTTACTAAGTAACTCAAAATCAAAATGCATTACGTATTTAACGACTGGACTAATTTCCAATATTCTATTCGTAGTTAAATCTCCCCCAGTGACTGGATGCAGAAGTAGGTCATTATCAAAGTGTTGCAGATATTCTAGTAAATGCCGTATAACGAAGTTTATTTCATTTTTGATAATAGGTAGAGACAGGTCGTATTCCCCTAATTCCAGATTAAAAATTATAATTGGATTTATGGATAATTCCCTACAGTTTACTGTGAGCTTAGTAAATTTATCGATTACTTCATAGGTCAAGTATTCCAAACTGTTAATAAACTTCTTCTTAATTATATCTTTTATAATTCTAGACCATGACCTATTTATAAAATCAATTAGTTTAACAATTACAATATCGTGAACGACGCCTGGTATCGGAAGTATAACGGTAGGGTAATAGCTGCGATCACTGGTGATTATTAGACGACCAACTAAATACTCGTCCGTATTAGTTAGTGAAAGTTTTAAATTCTCTGGGTATTGCATAGAAAGTCCTTTGTGGTTAAATGAAAAATGATTACTCTGAATAATTAATTAGAAAAGTATGTAATAGCCTCAATACGACTTTAACGTTTACCAGGACGTCTTTTGCATCAATCCCCTCCGGTACTACTAACGATACCCAATCGGCTGGCTGGAGTGATCCTAGACCAGAATAGGCGCCAGTATGCCTGGCTATGGAAATGACTGAGAAAGGAGATTCATCATCCTCATCAATCAGAATCTCTCTCATGATCAATCCAGAAACAAATATCTCTTTCTGATACAGACTGGCTAGTTTACTATAATCGTTCTTCAATACTGCTATGAAGGGTTTTAGTATCTTAGCTACTTCAGGAGAGATCTTTGGATGAGCGAAAGATATATTTCCTCTACCTACTTGAGCTATACGTAAGCGCATCTTGGGCTTCATTCCCACTTCCGTTTTAAAGCGGTATTCGATCAGGATATCTCTGGGCTTAGTAGTCATGATGGCTTTATTTATGTTGTATCAAAAGCCCTACCCTAGACACTATCGTCTTAGGGTAGGGTATGTGTTGTGTTGATTGTGTTTGGTTAGGGGTTAGACGCTAGTTGGAGAGTCTGTTGGTTAAACAGGTGTTCCAAGACATAGCGTTGTGCGTGATGCGTATAGGCGTTCACGCTGGAGCGGTATTTCGTACCAGCTCCGCCAGAGTAGCATCGTAATGCTCCGGCCATATTACCTCTGGCTTTGAGGCAATCACTGTAGATCTGAATACCTAGACCTACGTTTACTTCTATATTGGTAGCTACTTTTCCTTTGAGTTCAGATCGATGAGCACGTGGTAGGACTTGCATGAGTCCTTTAGCGCCTTCTCGACTGGTGGCTGTGGGATTGAATCCAGACTCTTGACGCATGAGGGCTAAGACGAGCATAGGATCCACTTTAGCCTCTTGGGCATAGTAGTACACTGTCTGTGCGATATGACGCGCAGTGGAGGCTGTGATGGGCTTCAGAGAGTACTCTGAAATGTACCTAGTCACTACCTGTTCTTCCATGGTAGGATATTCGGTATTACCAGCGTGAGATACGCAGAGTAACATCAAAAATCCAATGAAGAAAATAGAGAGTGATTTTAGAGTGGTAGAAAATTGCATTCCGGTGTCCTTAAATGTGGCATCGGTTAAAAGACCAGTTCATTTCTAGAACTGGGCGAAGAGAGGGTGTTTATTGTGCCGGGCAGTACTCCTATTTGTTAGAACAAACCATACTGTTAGTAGATTCCTACTTTACCATTACTCTCGCGTAATGCGCCTAGCATATTAGCCATAGTAGAGCGGATGATTCCACTCACCAGACTTTTCATAAACACGTCTGAATTCTCGGTTACTATCTTTGCGATACCAGACTCAACAGTATCCTGAAGACCATCTGGACCGTAGGTATTACTGTATTCTGGTTTAGCAAAAGTCTCCACTACGGCAGCTTTAGCTCTAGCGTGCAGCTCGGCATAGATCATACCTGGAATAGTACTAGCGTCTTGTAATGGGTTATAACCTTCGATAGGTACCACGACTTCCTTATAACCATTACCCTGATAGACACTTTTCTTTTCAAAACGTTTCTTGGTAGGGCCATTGATGAGTTCATCCATGGCGCGAGTAGTCATTTCGTCGAACATAGCGTCTGGCATCATCTCGATAAAGCCGGATTTAATCTTATCACTGATACGCTGCTGGAGGAGTGCTGCGTAATCTGCGGTAGTTACTTCTGTTGTCATTTCAAATTCCTTTGTTGTTGACGAATTAATAGTTTCTTAGCTGGTGAGAGTTTTGCGTATCTGTGGCGTTTAGTGGTGATTTTGAATTCACCAGACTCTATTAGCATAGGAGCATCGTGAGGTGAAGCAAACCCGTCAGGTAATGCGGGACTAAGTGTGTGATCGATATTCCGTAAGAGCTCAGTTCCCCGGGTGGCAGTAGTCTGTGGTCTACGCACCTCCACCACGTCATCTAGAGAGGCTAGCATGAGTGCAACCGCTGAAGTGGAAACTATCCGTAGTCTAGTGGATTTTATATTATTAATAGTAATGATCTATTCTCCAAAAGTTAAATCGATGGTTTTGTTTTTAGAACAAACACCCATACCCAAGAATCTAATCTGGGTAGGGGATCTGTGCTATTTTGGCAGCAAATGCGTAAAACGGTAATTAGCCTCAAAGTACTCAACGCTCACTATTTCAGGGTGGTTTATGGAATCATAGATTGCCCAGTGACGTATTATCCCATGGCGTTAATTCCTTCACTAATGGACTCTCTTCTCATACTCTAGATTCTTCTACAATCGCGCTTTCTCGCTTGTATTGTAGTTCATGCGTCTTTACCGATACATGCGCTTCTAAATCTATTATAGCTTTCCAAGTGTGATTAGGGTTTGGTTGTTCATTTAAACAACTTCGTATTTGGTGCACAGACAATCTCAGTATGCTACCCAGTAAAATCAACATTTCCTCTAATTCATCATCAGTAATAGTTGTGCGATTTGCTGGATACTCAGAAATATGCACGAGCGTATAGATATCGTTCAGTACGTTGTTTAAACTCACTACCAGATCGTATAATACTTCGTACCAATAGTTATTCGTGGCATTATCTTTAGATACGATCGGTTCAGCATGGTTGTTGAGAATAGAATTGCGCAAAGTAATAGTGCGTTCCTTTAGATTTTGCAATTGTTGAGAATTGGTGGGTTTTTTAGTATCCATGATTAATTTCCTTTGGTTAGTTAAGTTGGATCTGGCTATAGTCCAAATAGATAATATATCGCTGTAAGAATCTACATTACAACCAGACCTATCTATGAAAATGGTTTGACTTACAAATACTAACCATAGGTAATACCGATTATGTTTTCCGGCCTCAAGCGCGCATTTGGCGTCATTACACTAAAAATCAAAGATGATATTGTTCATATCGAAGGAATTCCAGCAGATGTAATACGTAAGGATATCTCTAAGATTTGGAGTAACCGAGTTACTAATAACCTGTTTGAATCTATGGATGATAACAGTTTTAGTGTGCGTACTTGGTTCCTAATAGATCTGCTGTACGCTATTGATGAAATCCTCAAAGATAAAGGCTCGAACGCTTCCGTCCGTTCTTTAAATAAAATTAAAGAAAAGCTCCTAGAAGAGACTTGGTTAGCAAATACCACTAAGACGTTTCCATCTAAAATGGATATGTCTAAACTAAGCGACTTCCATTTTACCCCATTAGAACATCAAGCTCCTTTCTTTGAATATTACGATCAAACTACGCAGCGCTATGGACTCAATGGAGTACTGGTAGCAGCAGCGGCAGGTGCGGGTAAAGCCCAGCCCCTCAATTCTCTCATTAAAGTACCAGGAGGCTGGAAGACCATGGGAGATATGACAGTAGGTACAGAGGTCATAGCTGCCGATGGCTCTATCACTACGGTCACTGGAGTATTTCCTCAAGGTGAAAAACAAATTTATAAGTTCACTTTCTATGATGGTAGAGAAGTAGAGGCTTGTGGCGATCACTTATGGCGAGTTACTGGTGGTAATAGAGGTACTCATGGTAAACAGGAAAAATGGGAAATCGTTAGTACATTAGATCTAATAGAACATTTTAAAAATCCACAAGCCAGAGCATATGTTCAATTAATTGAACCTGAGGATACTCCAGACATTCCATTAGAAATGGATCCATACACACTAGGAGTGATTCTAGGCGATGGTGGAATAAGTGGTTATACAGTTTCTATTAGTAAAGAAGATCCTGAAATCCGTGAAGAAATACAAAAAGTATTACCAGATACACTACACATAGTCCCTAGAGACAAAGTTACTTTTGCTATTAGTAGAAAGAGTAGTAAGACTAGAAATGCTTATGCTGATATTTTATCAAATTTTGGTTTAATGGGTAAATTATCACATGACAAATTTATACCAGAACAGTACTTACATGGATCTAGAGCTCAACGCTTAGCATTACTTCAGGGATTATTAGATACCGATGGTACCGTAGGTAATATAGGAGGAACACCATCTTTCTGTAGTACTAGCGAGGCTTTAGCGAGAGGAGTAGCATACCTAGTTAGATCTCTAGGTGGCATTGCTACGGTAAGTACTAAGATACCTTATTTTACTTATTTAGGAATTAGAAAACAAGGTAAGTTAGCCTATATCGTATCTATCAGATATAAGAAACCTAGCGAGTTATTTAGACTACTTAGAAAGAAGAATTTAACTGACGATAATGGACAATATACTGCTACCTTACGATTATCTATTCGTTCAATAGAGCCATCTAGAATAGCTGAAGCTCAATGTATTTCGATTGAACATCCAGATCACTTGTACGTAACTGATGGATTTGTAGCTACGCATAATACTCTCCTTAGCTTAATGACGATGAAATGCCGTAATAAAAAAGCGGTAATTATCATCTCTCCGGCTAACGCATTAGACGAAGTGTGGGTAAAAACACTTAATACTGCATTCAAAAAACCAGTTACTTTTTGGACTAGTAAATCTAAAGAACCGATTAAAAAAGGTTTAGATTATTACGTAGTTACGTATGAGTACTTACCTACGCTTCTAACGCTTCTTAACAAAATAGATATTTCAGACGTTGGAATCATCCTAGACGAATCACATCGCTTTAATACACCAGATACTTTACGTACTACTGCGTTCATAGATCTTTGTAAAATAACAAATAGTAAAGACGTATTATGGCTATCTGGTACACCAATCAAAGCTTTGACTACCGAAGTTTTGAGCTACTTTACCACAGTGGACCCTTTGTTTACTCCTAATGTGATAGCTAGATTCAAAAAGATTTTTGGCGTCTCTTCTGCTAGGGCTACGGATATGATGGCTAATAGATTAGGCATCAGTTTATTTATTGTACAAAAGAAAACATTAGGTCTTCCAGAACCAGTACAGAAAACGATTCGAGTTACAGTACCAAATGGTAGCGATTTTACATTGTCCGTACTTACTAAACGAATGGTGGCTTTTGTTAGAGAACGTGAGGTATATTACGCTACTCGTAAGAAGGACGATAATGCGTTCTATTATGGAGTATTAGATGATTATGAAAGTAAACTAAAGACAGCTGAAGAAAAAATAGCATACGCTGAATTTCGTAAGAATCTAAAAATCACAATCCAATGCGGTGGAGATGCGAGATTTTGCGCTTTAAATATGAAGGAAACCAACAAGTATGAAAAGACTAAGATCCTTCCTTCCCTATCTAAAGAAGATGCGGTAAAGTTTAAAGATATTAAATCCATCGTTAAATACGTAAAGCTAAAAATTCAAGGAGAGTGCTTAGGTAGGCTTGTCTCTCGCTGTAGGATAGATTGCGCTGTGGCTGTTTCTAAATGCATCAATTACGCAGAAGTCTTAGAAAGTACTCCTAAGAAAACTTTGATCTTTACCAACTATGTGGAAGTAATCAATTCTCTTAATGAGTTATTACCAGAAATCGGCTTAGATGCTCGGTTTGTATATGCTAAAACAAATAGTCAATTATCTTCCATTATTAAAGAATTTGATAATAAAGAAGAAGTGAATCCATTGGTGGCTACTTACGCATCACTTTCTACGGCGGTACCGGTTACTTCTGCTTCTGGTATTCTCACTATCGATAGTCCATTTAGAGAATATATTCTAAATCAAGCGATTTCTAGGGCTTGGCGCGTTGGTCAGGATACTCAAGTAACAGTTACCACTGCTATTTTAGATACCGGAAATGAGCCTAATATCAGCAGCCGTACTGTAGATATTCTTACTTGGTCAGCCAGTCAAGTAGAAGCCATTACGGGCGTTAAATCTCCAGTGGTGAATACTGACTCTATCGATGGGTTAAACGTGGCACTAGAGGGCTATGCGTTAGCCTCTAAGGCTACTCCTGAGGATATGGAAGCTAACTATATGTTAGCCCTGGAAGATCTCCTAGATGAAAATGAAGATAAACCAGAAGAACCACTATCCGTTATTCCTCCGTATATGTCTTGGTAAATAATATCAAATACCCCTACCCTAGAATCTAATCTGGGTAGGGGTATTTGTCGTTATGTCTCAATAATAGATACCTGATCGTTTACAAACAACGACACCACGGTCTTATTAGAATAGCGATTAGTGCCGTATCCCCCAGACTTATTAGACACGTGCACGCAACCCAATAGCACCCCATAAATGCTACTAGTCACTCCATCCACGTCGTAGACTATCTTAGCTGGCATACCAGGAGTGAGTAGCGTGTGATCACTATTTCCCCATATCAGCTTAGCAGCTCCACCAGCTCTAGCTGCCATCATGGAATACGCAGCAAATGGATTAGCAGTAATTCGGTCTCCCAATACAGGCGCGTGATCCACGCCATTAATAGCTACTCCAGTAGTAAATTCACTATTATTACTATCCCGAGCTATACTAGTTTTATTATCAGCAGTGCTAGTACCATCCATGAGGGTACTAGCGTCACTAAAGCGTACTCCATTGCCTAGTGCTACTTTATTAGTACTAATGTGGTCAGAAAACCAAGTCTCTTCGGTAATCAAAATAGTGACGTTATTACCCTGTACTAAAAAGGTACGCTCTATATTACTAAACTTTCTCTTAGGTAAGATAATAAACGTAACCGTATTACTACGTTTATTAAACTGAGTCGTATCGTACAATGGGTAGCAATACCAATACTTATTCTGGATATAGTGACCTAAACCAGAATTGTAGATACCTATTCTACTTTGTATGTAATCTGGAAAGTCAATGAGTTTAGTACCATGCGTAATTACTATTTGACCTTTCAAATCAGTATTATTAGGTTCGATCATATCGATTCCTATGACTGCCTTATTCCCATCCACTACGGCAGCTTGAGATTGGTTACTCATAGCAGTCAGTAATGCGTCTTTTACAGTGCAGGTACGGTAGACTCCACCTACTAGCATAGTACGTAGTTGCTCTAGAGCTTTGTCATATAGCTGAAAACTAATATTCACTATTTGTTTCAAGTCTAGACTATCCTGATCTACGGCTTCTGTACCTTGAGCAATAGTAGCCGCTCTATCTGCGTCTATTAGAATAGCAGAATATCTCTCTGATTCAATATTACCAGCTAAATTTCTATCCTGACCCATTTCGTTTAATGGTAATTTAGTCAGAGTAATTTGTAATTCAGTCCTATGTGGATAGATGAGCTTAGCAAATACCCCTAATGGAATCTGTACGGTACACGTGACTTCATCTGCGTAGTTATCTAGATAGTTTCTATTCCAGTTGATACTCTGGATTAGAATAGGCTCATACGTTTGAGTGGGACCATAGTGGATGAGTAACTTCCACGTATAGTTAGTACTGGTAGGTCCATTAGTCCAAATCGGTTTAGCTAATCGGTATAGTGGCGTTTGTTCTATTTCCAAGATTATTTCCAACCGTTTCTACCACTGGTCTTATTAGCATAAGCTGCTGGATTATCACTCATGTTCTTAGCGATATCTTTAGCAAAGCTATTATGTTCTTTACGAATCACTGTGCGCTCTTCTATTTTAGCACCAAAGAGTGAGTTTCTACCGATATGCCCATTCTTCTCAAACATAGAGCCTACCAGATTAGTCCTAGGTTTAATAGTACCAAACATAGCCGCTTGTGGATAGAGTGCTACCGCAAACCTATCTAGCGTTAATAGATCCTCATGTGGTGCTCCACCAGTATTTAAACTCGTATCGAATTCATGCTGCCACGCTAGTAAGTATTCATTGACGATATTATACACACGCATAGCGTCATCATTATTGACGAATGCAATACGTACTCCTCGTTTGAAGTGCTCCACCATAGCGTCTATGGTAATACCACACGTAATAGGCTGCGTGTGCATAGATCTATCTAACCCAGCATCCTGCACTGTAGGAACCCCACGTATCTTTATCATCTCAGTGCTGAGCGTATCTATATAGCGCATACGTACTATATAGATATTCTCCCAGATAGGTTTTCCTAATGCTTCTATAGACATAGGTCGATTAATAGTATTTTGCATAACCACTAACCCTGATATGTTCGAAAGGCAGCACGAATCAATACCAAGAGAATAGGCACGTAGTAGTATTGTTCTACCACTCCCCAGGTATTAAAGAGTTTAGCGCTATTCGCTAGACTGGCTATGTCTGGTTTACCGCCATTGAGATAATTCGATAGGGCTGCTTCTAACCCAGATTGCGTATTAGTTTGGTTATAAAAGTTACTAGAGAGCACGTAGTAATCATCCATCGTCACGGGATAGATCTCGGAGCCACTCAGAGCCCCCAGGACGCTCAGATTAGAGCTGGGAGTCCACTGGTAGCTACCTACCGGATTAGATGCTCCTAGAGCCGTATAATCGATATACTTTAACATAGCTACTGGATCTACATTAATACCCACCACTGGATCTGCAGGATACAAGCAATATTGTACTCCAGTATATCGGATACTAGTATAAAAAGGATCATACGCAAACTGAGATACGTCTACGAGACCCACCTTACTAAATCCAGTAGTAATGTAGCTCATATCTACGTTCATAATGGCCTCCCAAATATTGCCCTGATTCATTACTGGATCATCGTCAGTATTGAGTGGTCGTATTTGCTGTATGAGATAATGATCGCTAATTGTAAACATCTTCTTAATGAACTTTACAATAAACGGATCATAGACAGAATACGCTTGACTAGGGATCATTAAAGTCATATAGTCTTTACTAAAGAACCTAGCAAAGTACTGCTTACAGAGTCTAGCATACGTACTACCTAAGTCTTCAAATATAGCACTATCGTTTTCCAATATGACTGGATTTTGACCATGCGTTAGAAAGTCCTTACGAAATACGTAGGTAGCTACTACTTTAGAATAGAGGTCGTTTAAGTATACGGTATCAGTAGTGCCGATGTTGTATGTTACTTCGTATGCTGTTTGTTTAAAGATACTCTTCTTCGTACTAGCAGCTATTCTAAATGTAGCTAATTGACCATCTCCAATCTGAGCTACAAACATATCTCCCTCATTAGGGATCAAACCAGAATAGATGAGACTACTACCAGTATAGGTCATCGTCTTAGTCTCAGGATCCTGAGATTGAGATAAATCTTGAGTGACTTTCATCTCCAGACTAGTAATCTTCTTATACTGATTGACTACTGCGCTACTACTCACCTGTTGTCCGTTTAATTGGCTGTCTCTATCTAATACTTGACTATACCAGTCTACCGTCCAGCTCTTACCTTCTAGATGCTCTAAGAGCGTATTGATGGGCGTCCATCGATTATCATTGACCACCCCTCGGTAGTTCTCCGGAGTTACTGATAGGAGCTTTAATGGCTGTGCTGGTACTGTATCTAGATTAGGGCTTACTACGCCACTGCGGTTATATCCTTGGGCTAATGCCATGATTCAATTCTTTCTTATTAGGTGGTTTGTCTATCTGCTACGATATATAGATATTGTATTAAGCTAGGACCTAAGCCGCTAAATCCTGGTCCTTGAATGCCTAAGATACGATAGTCTAATGTATTCAAACTGTTCTTGTAAAAGTCTTTTTGATTACCACTATTAGACAATGCGGCGTTCATTGCGTTAATGATGAGATTCATAGCTACTGGATTTGCTTTGAGTCTAGCTATTCCTTCAGACATTACCATGGTGAGATCTGCTATCAGACTAATTCTAATTCGGTATTGCTTACGGATATCTAGATCTGCAGTAGCTACTATATTGAGGTTACTATCTATAGACAACATAGTTTCATCTAATGCATTTTCGTTCTCGTATAACTGGCAGTAGAAAATACTGGCCATAGCACGACCCATAAATGCATTCTCACCCACCATGAAGTCTAATATCTCTTGCCTAAAGCTAAAGTCTCCTAGGTCTTTCAAGTTCATTAATGTGCGCTTATCAGATTCAGTAATAGTCAGTAAAGCAGATAACACCTTTACTGTAAATGCAGGGATATAGGCTGGTAAGAACTCGTCAAAACTAGGTATCATCACGCCCCGATCGGCCATAGTCCTATCGTTTTTATTATCTGTTTGAAAGTAAGCTAATGCTTCCCCACTGCTACTCAAACGCTTGTAGACCTGCACGAGATCATACGAGGGTTGTGGCATGTACTTTTCAGATACGAATTGCTGATGCACTAGGAATGGGTACTTACATACTACACTAATTGGTTTCTCATATCTAAACTTATAAGCAAAGCTCACCGCCCAATTATCTACATCTCCTTCTTTCTCTGGCTTATCAGGAAATCCTTCAAAGTCAAAGCTACCTACGATACCAGCTTGCCTCTCTCCTATGGCGTAAATATATTTACTACCATTTTGGTTAGATAGAATAGTGAGTCTACTGGTACTATGATTTACTAAGTACTGATCAAACGACTCACCATAGCCCCCTATAGCCTCTCTGAGCGTATAGATTTCTTTAATGAGTTCGATATATTGCTCTGGTAAGTGATACGAATAGGCGAGCTCGTGCATGAGTGTGGTGCGTAATTGAGCGACACGCGTGCGTATGTCATTACGCCACTTGACTGCTTGATTACGATCTTTAGCTTTGTACTTAAAGCGAATAGTAATATCCTGAGTAGAATATGCTGGTTTTAAATAGAGGCCAATGTTTGAGTCTAAGAAGACAAATGGATTCTCTGGCCTATGCACTTGCATAGTCAATATGGAGTCTATTCTAAACTCTTCTTCTACTTCGATAGTCAGGGCTTCCACTACTGGCCAGATATTGTGCTCAGTAGTTTGTTCCATAGTGGAGCCTATCTGTATTGATTTAGCATCTTCTCCAAAGAAACGAATGAGTGTTTTACTAGAGATCCCAGTTTGGTCTTGTACTTTACGCAGTACTGAGTAGATTACTGGACGATCTATTAGCGCCAACGTGTCTGACGTGGCAATGCTTACTGAAGGAATAATATTCTCCTTAATATGAACACAGGATTCCTTTAGCTACGTATTTCTAAAGTAACAAATACCCCTACCCAGAACACTAGTTTAGGGTAGGGGTATTTGGCCATATAGTAGGTTACTTAGAATGTGCTAATTGTGGTACATTAGTTTTCTTCACCTCATCTACAGTCTCACCACCAGCTTTAGTGGTCAGTTTCAAAGATGCTTGAATATAATCCAAAGCATTCTTAGTAACCTTCATATCGTAGAACTGCACATTCTTAATAGCGTTAGTGACGAAACGCGAAGCCGCTGTACCGAACGCATAGATAGAGTTCAAACTTGCTGAATTGAAAGAACGTTCTATCGAAATTCCGCGCGTCGCCAACGTATAAGCAGTAGAAGCTACTGCATCCAACTTTTTGACGATATCGGTGGAGACTTTAACCAATTCAGCCATTGCTTTAGTAGAAGCTAACACCTCAACTGCTACCTGCTCAATGTCAATAAATGGAATTGCGGTTACTTCCTCCGTTTGGGTAGCGGCTTCAGTATTGTCCATAAAGA
>Ga0208259_1000391_pt1 | contig 13068 bp, 18 predicted proteins | sample CryBogCBH22May08_FD_184618 | JGI IMG/M metagenome (GOLD analysis project Ga0208259, IMG submission 184618) | Freshwater microbial communities from Crystal Bog, Wisconsin, USA - CBH22May08 (SPAdes) | ecosystem: Environmental > Aquatic > Freshwater > Lake | place: Crystal Bog, Wisconsin, USA... | reverse complement strand
CTAAGAGCCAAAGATTAACACCTAAATTAGATAGGTTTTGCAAGTTGTAAAACAAGGCTTGCTTGCCAGCTTGAATATACTCAGGCGTGATTTCTTCTGCAGTCTTGCCTGCATCACGGAACGCATATGAGATTAACTGGTCGACATTGATTGTTGTCTGGCCAGTAGTGTTGGAGTACGCCATTATCTGCCTCTTCCGGCTGCTCGTTTAGTTACTTTTTGCGGAAGATTTGCTTTAGCTTTTCCTGCTCGCAAAAATTCTTTACCAACTTTTTTTGGTATTCCTAGTGTGCTAGTTCCAGAAGCTGCAGCCCCCATAGCTTTGGCTTGTTGTTTACTGACTATTGGCATTTTTATTGTTCCTTCGATAGTATTCTTTCCTCCAATTACAATTGCAACAAAGTAACTGAACTCGGGGGCTATTTGTTAAAATATGTGAATAAAACTCACTTAGATTTTTAAACTTTTTTCTGTCCAAAGCACCATCATTATCTATATGGTCGACTTGTAAGACTATTGGGTCACTTTCGCTACAAATATTGCACTTGTAACCTAACTTGGTGTATACCGAATGCTTTAATTGTTCCCGGCGTTTTTTACCACTTACTTTAATACTATTTAAATTTCTTTTGTATCCGCAAGGTTTACAGTATGTTGGATTTCTTCCAACATGTGGTTTTACTAATACAGTATTGCAAGTTAAACATTTCATTTGAGCCTCCACGCTCGTATTGGTGTCGCTAGTTTCAGTGGAGTGAGACAGGTATGCCTACCGTTCGCGACGTTACTATGTTAGCACTTACCTGCTTTACCGCCACGCTTTCGAGCTACTGGAGCTGGCATTGGAGCCGGAGCGCCCTGTGGTGCCATAGCTGGAGCAGTAGGCATGCCAGTCATTGCTGGAGTTTGTTGCATTTCGCTTGCACCAAACTGACCTTGCTGTCCAGCACCTAAGTACTTACGAGCATTGGCTAAACGAGCTAGTTCTTTAGCTTGCATTAGGTCTTGCATTGTAGAACCGCCTACAGCCATTTTCTTAATCTTACCACCGCACTTGTATGCGTCTGGGCCCTTAGCGCCAGATGGAGCAGCTGCTTTCTTATTGCCAGTTGGAGGTACTTTTTTGATTGCTACAGCATCACCAGCTGGTTTGCTTTTTTCTTTAGCTACGTCAGAGCCTTTGAATGCTGGGCGTTTGGTTGCTGCGTTAGGAGCAGCTGCCTTGCCTGGCTTAATATCTTTTACTTTTTTGATATTGTCAATGTCACCAGATGATTTTTTAGCTTCGTATACATTGGTTACACTACCACCGTCTTTATAGGCATTGCCACCGCCGCAGAACTTTTTAACAGTACCAACAGATTTTTTAGCACGGCCGCCTTTTTTAAGGCCAGACAAGTCAGTTTTTTCTTCGTGCTGTTGCACGTCGTGCATACCAATGGCTTTTTTAACGATTTTCTTGTCTTGAGCTGTGTCAGCTTCATCAACAGTCTTACGGTCGCGCTTAGTAAAGTTCTTTACTTCGCGTTGTACAGAGCCGCCTTCTTTGAAGTGCTGCATCTTAGGTAGTTTTTTAAAATCGTCCATGGTTTCCTCGAGGTTTGGTTAAATGGGTGATCAGCCCTTATATCTACTAATACGCTAAAAAGGGCTAAATCGCCCTTAAAAACAGTTCCCGTTCCTTTTGCCTACGGGTCTTTAACACTGGAGGATTGGCCCAGTTTAAAAAGGCATTTGCTGCGCCCGGTATATCATTTTTATTAATGTGCTGGACTACTTCAGATTTCTTAAAATTAGTCTCACCAATATTGAAGCACAGGCTGTACAGGGCATCGTATTGGTTTTGATTGAGGGGTACCCTCACCGAACTAGCTACGGCCTCGTCACACCACTTTAAATCGCGTTTAAACAGCTCTTCTACATCGTGGTCTGTCAGGGTAATTGTCTTTAGAAACTCTTCATCGGCTTTGATTAGATGGCCAACGCCGATGGTCCAAAGACCTTTTGAGTCTTTATATGCTTTATTACGCTTACCTTCAAAGTTAGTAATAAACTGAAATGTTGATTCTGTAATTGCCACGATGTCCTGTTCTATTGTTTTAGTTATTTGTAGGTTTTGAACTACCCAAATCAACGTGCACAACCATACTACCAGAAATAGCTTCTTATTCATTTTTGCTCCTTGCTTTGCGTCAGTTTACACTAATACGCAAATTGGGGGTTTACTTACTTAGCGAGTCGTATTGGGCGTAGCAGGCTGAGAGGCCGGTTCGCAGGATGTCTGCTCTGGCAGCTTCCCGTTCAAGAAAGCCTGCATCCTCGGCAGAAAGGGACAGCCCAGTTCCACCTTGTCCATCGCTGGAGGCTTGGGTGCGACTGGGACGCTTACGCAACTCGATAAGAGCATCAGCGAGGCTAGAGTTAATACTAGCGATTTGAGCATCTTTTTCTTTCCTTATTTGGTCTGTGGCGGCTTGGTGTTCTTCTTGGACTTTTTGAGTTTGAGCCGCTTGGTTCGCCTTGTAACGATCAAATCTACCAGCTTCCAAAGAGTAGCCAAGATAGCCAGCAAAGCATAGCAGTAAAGCGCAAAGTCCAAATTTGACATAAGTTAATATTGGTAATGGAAACATTATTGAGGCTCAGTATCTTTTTTAAGCATTACTGCTGCACCATGGGCCCCGGCAATAATACCAACAGCTTCGGCAAAATCTTTAAGCGTTGGTATATCACTGTGAACCATTTCATAACCGGCGCCAAAAATGACAGCTAGGAGTGAAATCATCCAAGACCAACGACCAATATCATGGGTTTTACCATCGGCCCCTGTTAGTAGATCATTTAGGATCTTGGTAATCATTTGCTGTCGCGAAGAGTATCTAACTTGTCCTCAATACGGTGAACAGCTTTAAGAACCTCATCCCAACGTGATGCAAAGTCATCCTTACGTACATAGTTATCGGCTAAGTGAGTCCGGATGTCTGAAAGGTCGTCCTTGAGTTCTTGAACTGCTGTCCAAAGTTCTTTACAGAACCACCCGATTGCCACACAGATAAGTGGCAATACTGTATTGATTAAAGTTTGCAGGTCCATTTTATTCAGCTGTTTCGCGGGCTAGACGTTCTGCTGCTTGGTCAATAGCCATTTGTAGGATTGGTGAAGCTGGAGCTTGGTGAACTTGTGGTTCAGAAGTCTCTGGTACAATAACTTCTGGCTCAGCTTGAACTACAGCAGGAGTTGGTTCAATAATAGCGGCTGGAGCAATAGATTCTTTAAGTGTTTCCAATTCAGCTTCGATTGTTGAGATTGTTTCGTTTAATGCCATGATGTTTCCTTAGGTTGGGTTAAAATTGTTTAGCGAAAACCGCTTATTCTTGGGGAGAATACAAATGTGGCTTGATAGGGGTTTGGTTTAGGATTAACATTCTTATCTATTAATCCCATAATATTCCAACCAAAGTTACAATATAAACATCGAGAAAAACCAATTGGCTGCACCCAACGAAACTGGAATAAACCATTGGATTTTACAAAACACCAGCCAGACTTTGCATCGTCATTATCTTTTATGGAAGGATTTCCGGATACAGAAGTAATGTATTCAGGAACCAAATAGCGTAGCGCAAAAGCATAGGCTGGATTACGCCAAAGCCATTTAACTTTAGACCAGTAGCTAGGTGGGTTTAAAACTTGAAATGTTGCATCTCCGTCAAGGCTGTTATCTGGAGTTTGAAACCAATTAAGCCATATTGGAAGGCGAGGGCCTTTACTCCAGCTTGAATGGTTGTCCAGCCAACCATCTTGCTCTGAAGCAAAGATAGGCATCAATGGCGCAAGCAAAACCGCTACTAGGGTTAGTAGTAGCGATATAGGAACTAATGCAATATAGTAAAGATAAATCATTATCCTAGCAAGGCTTTTACTTCATCTTGCGCTAAACCTAATGCGGCTAGTTTAATCATTATCTTAATTCTGCCCAAGTATTTAAATAAGTGCCAGTAACTTGATATGTTGCGCCAATGGGAATAATTGCTGTAAGTTGTGAAAAAACAATTCCTGTTCCACTTGAAAACTGTCCAAATGCAATTGTTACTCCATTTACAATTAAGCTAAATGGCTGACTTGCGCCACCACCAGCATTAACACTTACTGTAATCGGAGCAGTCGTACTGTTGGTGTATGTTGTTGCTAATGCTCTTGATGCAAGCACATTTTGCCAAGTTTGAGATGCCGCCCCTGTAGCGCCATAAATTTGTGTTGATGTATTTGGAAAGGTTATTCCATTAGAACCATCAATAGCCATTGACATAATATTTCCTTAAACTGGATTAGCAATTAAAGCTAAATCATCGGTAGTTTTAGCGGCGGCAATAGCATCTCGACCAATTTTTAATTCATTAGCAAAATCAGCATCAGCAATATCATTGTCGATGCCAGCTAAAGTATTTAATTGGCGCTTCTGAGCTTCTTGAACAGCAGTAGCATTAAACTGTGCCAGCTTGATTGCTTTAGCCTTTTCAAAATTTACTAATACTTTGCCATCAACTAATTCCCAAGCATCAAAAAATTGAGCATCAGCGCCTTGTGGGAGTGCTGAATTATCAACGATGAAAGCATGACCGGGGCAGTCTTTTGCCAATACCGCTTTAATGTCGATTTCGCCTGTTGGCACAGTAACAGCTACATTGCCATTTTCTGTTGTGTGAATAATTACTTGAGTCATTTTATTTCCTTATCTATTTATTACTACTGAAATAATTGATAGACTTGCAAACGCTGTGTTTGGTGCAGTCCTATATGTTACTGAAATTCTAGCGGTTGTAGTGGTTAAAGGGGTTGTAGACCCACGATAAGGGCCAACAACACCAATATCGGAATTTCCAGTTGTTCCATCAGCAAATGAACCGCAACCAACCAATGAATAATTAGCATCAGTTAAAGCATTTGTAAAGTTAATAGTAAAGTCACCAGTTCCATTAACTGTTACAGAAGAAACATTGTAAGAAGCATTAATTGTTGATGTGCTTCCGTTATATCTTAGCCAAGCCTTTGCGCTACCATTAATGGCATTGTCCATTGAAGTGCTAGTTCCAGCACCATTTTGCAAGGTGTCAGCGACAATCGTGCCAGCCATTATAGTTCTCCTTTAATCTTTGCCCATTGCTTTTTAGCCGCTTGGGATAGTTTTAATCTTGTTTGTTCAGACACGATTTTTCCTTTATTAAAAGCCGATAGTTTGGCTTTAGTTTCTTTTGATACTACTTTGCCAGTATGAGCTATTTTTACAGCTTCTCCAATATGTGCTGGGCGTTTACGACCACGCAATTTATCAGCCATTTTGTCATAAGATTCTTTGGGTCTGCTAAATTGAGCTTTAGACATATTTGCTTTAGCTTCTTCTGAATGTTTAAATCCAGTAAGTGACTTGCTTAATTTTTTACGAGTTTCATCTGATACTTTGTCTTTGCTAGAACCACCGTGGTCAATATTGTAACCATTAGGCACTCGGCTATCCATTACCTTAATCCAAAACTTTTCAATAAAGTTTAAAGTTGGTCGGCTATGGATATTAGAACAAATAGGCTCATAGCTAAAGTTTTCTTTGCCATATTTACGATAAGCGGCAGTACATAATTGACCATGACCTCTACGGTCGCCAACAGTAGTCTGACCGACATATTGCTTGCCGTTCAGATTATTGGTGACTAGGTAGATTGTTCCTGCCATGATTTATCCTTATGAACTAAATACAGCCATTGTTGTAATGGTTGGCGCACTTCCGGGGGTTGGATATGGAGTGCCAGTAACACTTGTTGTTAAATAATTATAAAAAGACTGAGCATATCCACCGGTTGAACTATTATTTGAATTATATGATCCTGTTGCTACATATCCGGCGCTTGGCATAGCAGTTGCAAAATTAAATTGATAAATGCCTGTTCCCACAAGAGTTACACTTGAAACATTAAAAGAGCCAACCACAGTAGAAGTTGATCCATTATATTGACACCATGCTTTAGCAATACCACTATAAGCATTATTAGAAGTAAAAACCCCAGTATCAGTATTAATTGTATTTGCTACTATTGTGCCAGCCATAATTTTTCCTTAAACGATTACCCAGCGTGAGCCAGTTGGTATTGTAACAGTTATACCCGTTGCTACTGTAATTGGACCAGCGCTTGAGCCATTGTTTCCAGTAGTCATTGTATAGTTACTTGATATAGTTTGTCCATTTTCATAGACCACACCTCCAGCAAAACCTCCAGTAAAACCAGATATGTTAGGTGCTGTAAGTGTTCCAGTGATTGAGGCGTTAGTAGCCGTAACTGTTCCGTTTACTAGTAAGCTACCAAATCCTGGATCTGTTGATGTACCAATTGCCACACCACCAGTACCAGTAACGCGCATACGCTCCACTGTACCAGTCTTAAACACTACTGGGGCGTTGACATCGGTACCAAACACCAATAGTGTGTTGGTCTGATCCCAATACCACTGACCTTTTTCGGTTCCGTTATTGTACAACGAAATAGTTGTGAATTGTTGACCAGCATTATCTATTAATAGGTTGTTTGAATTGCCACCACGAATGTACAATGGGGCAATACCACCAGCATATCCAATAGATACGTTACCACTAGCGTCTTTATAAATTTGACCGGAACCAATGTTAATAATGCCATTACCGCCAGTTAATGTTGTAGTGTAAGCAATGCTGCTTGCACTTACATAACCACCAGATAAATTGGTTGCTGTATAAGATGTTGCTCCAGAGTAACCACTAAATCCACTGTAACCAGAAGCACCAGAACCGCTGTATCCTGAAGCACCAGATGTGCCACTAAATCCGGATAGACCATTAGTTCCACTGTAACCAGAGATACCGCTAAAGCCACTGTATCCAGAGTTACCGATTGGGCCAGTTGAACCGTTAAAGCCACTGTAACCCGATAGGCCACTATATCCAGAGAAGCCGGAGAAGCCGGAGAAGCCCGATACACCAGATCCGCTATAACCAGAACGCCCAGAAATACCAGAGTATCCAGAAATACCACTGTAACCCGAAAAGCTGCTGTAGCCAGAGTATCCACTGTAACCAGATAAACCTAAACCGCTATATCCAGAATATCCAGAAATACCGGAACCACTGTAACCAGAAATGCCGCTATAACCAGAAATGCCGCTATAACCAGATGTGCCGCTGGCTCCACTAATTCCACTATACCCACTAAAACCAGATACGCCACTATAGCCAGATATTCCAGAACCACTGTAACCACTAAAACCACTAAAACCACTAAAACCACTATATCCAGATGGACCACCACCACCAACAAAAGAGCTTACTGTACCAGATGTGCTAAGATAGTACAATCTACCATCTGCCGCATTTAGGGCAAGCTCACCACTAAGCAGTTGCGCAGCAGTTGGCGCGTTACCTGGCGTAGTGCTGTGGTATAACTGAATTGGTACGTAGCCGGATTGGGCCATGGTTTATTCCTTTAAATATTCTAAAACGATGTGTGGCTTTACAAATCGTTCACTATTATGTTCGGTGGCTTCCCACCAAATAAATTGATTCTTTACTAAATGTGATCTATGTTTTAACAGATTAATATTTTCTGAGTGCCCAAATATCAATGGATCAGATGGCCCCCATAGTACAATTCCTTGTTTTCCTTCATCCCATGCAAGGTGCTGGAAAAAACTATCTACTCCAATCCAAGTACGGCACTCTTGTATGAGCTTACGTAATTCTGCAATAGGTAAATTTTTTCTAAAATCGGGCACAAGTTGCTCTTCACCTTCTACCCCTATTTGAATTATTGGCTCATCAATCATTTTGATTAACTCTTTCCAATACGGGTAATTCTTTGGATTTAGCAAGCCTGTTCTGAGCTTTTGTGCATACGGAGAAATAATAATCATAAATACATCTTCCGATATGCTAACTCTAAACTACCTTTCCACTTCCATTGGTCCATCTTCTTATAGATATTCCAAGGTTCAATATCACCAAACAGCTCATGTGCTTCTGCTATAGATTTGCCGGGAACCACTTCAGGGTAACAGCTAAAAACTTCAGCGTTAGGTATTGAAGGAAGTATGCGGCTGAATACAATATGGTCGCCGAGACCACAATTGAGAACCACAACGGTACGATCACGGTATTTAAGAATATTTCTAAAAATTTGTTCATCATGCTCGTACATTTCCTTCTTTGTTTCGCTACGAATCCCACCTTGAGGATTCTTCATGTGCCAAGTAATAGCGTTTGGTACTACTAAAATATCATAGCCTTTTTGTTTAAGGCCATATGTAAATAATGTCTCTTCTCTGTGCGCTACTCTTGAAAGGCCCAGATTATAATCATACACCCCAGCACGATATAAGAAAGTACAGTGTAAATGCTCAACTCGTTTTACTCGCTCAATAATACCCCATTGGATATTCGGTTCTGAATTAATGTTATCAATTGTTCCTGTTACTTTTGTGGTATTAGGCATGTATGGTGGAGTCAATACTGACCCGCCAACTGCACCCACTTTATTATTTGCATCATTAGCATAGTGATAAAGTTTTTCTAATACCTCTGGCTCTGGTACCGCATCGTCGTCAACGCGCCATACCCATTCAAAACCTTCAACGTTGGCATCTTGGTGTATGTAGTGCTGCCCCCTACGAGTTGCATAGCGCCACTCCCAATCAATGCCTTTGTGCTTTAACATCTCAAAGAAGTACTGGTAAACCAATTCCTGACGCATGTCTTGTGGCTCGTCATTATCATCAAACACAATCAGCTTATCGGGTGACTTAGTTTGACTGATAATAGCGTTTAATACTAGCGGCAGTGTGGTGTGATACCTCCCCCGTGTTGCCACAGAGCATAGTACTTTACTCATTGTCCCACCTGCAAATCATCAAGTTGCTTGGGTTAGCAGGTGTGACTTCTTGCATCACATCTGATATGTTGCCATCGTGGCTAATATATGCAAACTTAAATCCTGGAAAATCTTTTTCAGTTAACCCATGCAGCTTGTGATGCTCGCCCCAAAAGCCTTTTGGCTCATTGTGTGGTACTGTAATTAAAAGGCGTTTGCAGTGGCTTTTTAGCTTCTCTACGATCTCTAAACCGTTGTCAAGGTGCTCGACTACCTCAAACGCTATAATCGTGCTGTAGCGCCCTAAATCGAACGTATTGATGTCAGCATGGTAAAACGTTGCATTATCAGACCAGTTTTGTTTCTTAGCTACATCAATAATAATGGGGTCATAGTCAAGGCCCATGTACGCCTCACTATTGAGGAACTGATAGCCATAACCGGTAGAGCAACCGATCTCCAATACGGACCCTGGGAGTACATTTTGTGCTGCCCACTCGTATCTTTGCGTTTCTCTTGGAAACACTGGATCATCCTTAAAAAACACAGCCCGCTCGTAATTATTTGACAGCTTCCACTTAAGCCATTCGGGATTATATTTTTCTGCTAACTTTAGTTCATTTAGCAGGAAGATATTATCCCAGTCAGGTACTAAATTTTCATCGTGCATCGTACCTTCAGCAGCATGGTAGATTGGAAAATCGTTTTTCCATCCTACGTCAGCAATTGTAAATCCAGCTAGCTCAGCTTTGTGGCAAAACTCAATGTCTTCACAACCGCCAGTTTTGTAGTCTTCAGGCAGTAGCCCAATCGTATCAAATACACGCTGCTGGATCATTACACAAAAGAACACTGCAAACTTGCTTTGCGTAATATCACTATGATTAGTAAGTACCGCGCCAATATCACCTTGGTCCAGTCGTTCTAACCAGTTTGGCCCAAGAATCACAGTGTCGTTGTTTAACAGTACGATCTTATCGGCAGAATTAATACGAATACCGGCATTTATAGCTTTAGCAAAGCCTAGTGGCTCTGTGCTATCTACCCATTTAAAATGCGGAATCGCAGTCTTTAAATAGTTCAGATACGCTTTTGTGTTATCTGTGCAGCCATTAGCTGAAATAATCAGCTCCACATCGTCCATATTGCTGTACTTTATGACCGAGTCTACACAAGGCTTTAAGTACTTCTCACAATGATTGTACGTGGGTATTACGATACTGTATTTTGGCATATTATCCTAGAAGTTCATACGAACTTAATTTATGTTATCCTAGTACTACTAATACGCAAAAAACCTAAAATCTGGCCTAAATTAAACTACAACCCAACGAGATCCGGTTGAAACTGTTACTGTAACGCCAGTGTTAACAGTTATTTTACCAATCGACATAGAATTTGTACTAGCCGGTATTGTGTAGTTTGACGCAACAGTTTGGCCGTTTGAAAAGAACGGCAATGTTGTAGCTATAAATCCGCCTACAGCAGTTAACGCACCGGTGGATGGTAAAAAAGATACTGCATTGGATGTTGCCACTGTCGGAGTTTGGTTTGAACCCGCCGCAGCTACACCAACAATATATTCTACTGTAACTGCAGTACTTGCTGTTGCATTAATCGCAGTAGACGGGCCTGCAGCGCCGCTATATCCAGAATACCCCGATGTACCTGTAGCACCAGTACCACCATTAATACCACTATAGCCGGAGTAGCCCGATGTACCTGTAGCACCAGTACCGCCATTAATACCACTATAGCCAGAGTAGCCCGATGTACCTGTAGCACCAGTACCGCCATTAATACCACTATAGCCAGAGTAGCCCGATGTACCTGTAGCTCCGTTGGTTCCGTTGGTACCACTGTATCCGGAGAAACCTGATGCGCCGTTAGTTCCGTTAGTTCCGTTGGTGCCGCTAAAACCAGATGTTCCTGAAATACCTGCTGAGGTAATATTCCAAGCGCCAAATGTTCCAGAACCACCTGTGTACAATACGTTTACAGTAAAGGTCGTGCTGCTAAACGCAGTAATGTTACCTTCCATGTAGTTGGTAGGTGTTGTAGTGTAGTACACACGTACATACTGACCAACTGCAAACGCAGACTGGGTATTAGCTAAGTTAGTAGTAAAGGTTTTAGAACCAGTACCAATGGTATTTGATGTGGTAGATGATAAGTTGTAATAACCTAAACCACTATAACCGGAGAATCCGGACCAGCCAGAGATACCAGACCAGCCAGAGATACCTGAATACCCGCTAAAACCTGAAGTACCTATTGTTCCGTTTGTGCCACTATATCCAGAAATACCAGAATATCCGCTATAACCAGATGTACCATTAGTACCAGTGCCACCGCTATATCCCGAAATACCGGAATATCCTGAAGCGCCGTTGGTGCCGGTTACACCACTATAGCCAGAGTAACCAGATGTGCCTGTTGGCCCCTGTGGTCCGCTGTAACCCGATTTACCTGAATATCCTGAGTATCCAGAAAGACCAATTCCGTTAATCCATGTTGGTGCAAAACCAGAACCATTAGTAGATAAAATGTATCCACTAGTACCATAAGATCCATTAAATGAGACACCACCACCAGTGTCAATAGTTATTGCATCAGTTGTGCTATTGCCAATTACAAAATGGAGCGCGTTTGTTCCGTAAGTACCGATAGATAAATCGCCACCTTGGGAATATAGGTAAGTTCCGTTCGGCATACTAAATCCGCCAGTGCTGCTAAATCCTGGACCATTAATACCGAAGTCACCATAGTTAGTGGAGGCTGTACCAGAGCTGCTTGAAACAATAAAGTCGCAAGATGCTTGAGTTCCAGCATTTGTATTTTGCAAAATCATCTGCGCGTAAGTATTTACGTTCGCTTGAAAACTTGCAAAAATATTAGTATCAGTATAGCTTAGTGTACCGTAGCTAAACGCGCCCGTTGAAGCGGCGCTAGCAATTGCACCAGTAGCATTTACATGGTAAGAGTACAAATCACCAGTTGCACCATTATATGTCAACGGATTAGTGCTAAATCCGTAGGGGGTTTGATTTGAATCCAAAGCGGGTACAGAAACTAAATAATAGTTTGAATTGGTTGTACTGTTAGCTGCGTTAATTGCTGTAGATGGACCATTAAGGCCGCTATATCCACTATAGCCAGAAATACCAGAAAAACCGGAATAGCCTGAGTAACCAGAAGCGCCTGCGCTTCCTGAATAGCCAGAGATACCGCTAAAACCGCTGTAGCCGCTAGTTCCGAAACCAGAGTACCCTGAGGTACCAGAATAGCCAGAAAATCCTGATATACCACTATACCCAGAGATACCACTATATCCGGATTTACCAGAAAAACCACTAAACCCTGAAAAACCTGAATAGCCACTTGCTCCCGTAGGTCCGACAATAGGGCCGACGTTATTCCAAGTGGTGCCATTCCAAACGTATAAATCACCGTCGGACGAAACAATGTACGCATCATTTACTGTGTTGCCTGATGAAGGTAAATTTGCCGGTGTGGCAACAGTGCCTTTAATATTAATTGAAGTTCCTGCAGCGCCAGAGATTCCTGAAAAACCACTGTAGCCAGAAATACCAGATCCGCTATAACCAGATATACCAGAAAAGCCACTATAACCAGATATACCAGAAAAGCCACTATAACCAGATATACCAGAAAAGCCACTATAACCAGATATACCAGAAAAGCCACTATAACCAGATATACCTGTTGCGCCGTTTAAGCCAGAAATACCAGAAAAGCCGCTATAACCAGAGATGCCGGAATAACCAGAGTAGCCAGAAATACCAGAACCAGAGTAGCCAGAATACCCTGAATCCCCCGAACCAGAGTAGCCAGAATACCCTGACTTACCACTATATCCGGAAAAACCACTTATACCCGAATCGCCCGACCAGCCAGAAATACCAGAAAATCCTGAGTAGCCAGAAATACCAGAAAATCCTGAGTAGCCAGAAATACCAGAAAATCCTGAGTAGCCAGAAATACCAGAAAAGCTGCTATAGCCAGAAATACCCGAGTACCCAGAAAAGCCGGAAAAGCCTGATACCCCACTATACCCAGAAATACCCGAAAAGCCACTATAACCACTTATACCAGATCCACTGTATCCGGAAATACCAGAATATCCACTAAAACCTGAAGTTCCTGAATATCCAGAAAAGCC
>Ga0208259_1000388_pt1 | contig 13182 bp, 14 predicted proteins | sample CryBogCBH22May08_FD_184618 | JGI IMG/M metagenome (GOLD analysis project Ga0208259, IMG submission 184618) | Freshwater microbial communities from Crystal Bog, Wisconsin, USA - CBH22May08 (SPAdes) | ecosystem: Environmental > Aquatic > Freshwater > Lake | place: Crystal Bog, Wisconsin, USA... | reverse complement strand
ATTTAGTTGCATTTAAAAAAGAAGGATCAACTGAACCATCAGATCAACTTGTTTTTATTTATTTTGAACAAATTGCTAATGCATTAATTTACGAGTTGTATTTTAAAGCAGAATTTGTAAAATTAGATTTTGAAGTTGCAAAGTATGTAAATGACTTACCAGAATTGGATTCTAACAATAATGAAAGCATAATATTACAACTACGTAGGGCTTATATAAAGGCTCATGAGCAAAATAGTCCTATACGTAATGCAGTAGAAAATATGACTTCTATTCCACAAATAAATCTTATAAATAATAGTGTTACTATATGAAAATAACAGAAATACAGTTCACTAATTATAAAGTTTTCTATGGTGAAAATAACTTTAATAAATTAATCATACCAAATGGTAGTAACCTACTTATTTATGGGGAGAATGGTAGTGGAAAAAGTAGTATTTATGAAGGTATGAAGAATTTGTTTTTTGCTTCAAATAACGTATCTAGCAATGCTCATTTCCCTATCTCGGCACAGCTTAAAAATAATCGGAGTGTTACTCGTCACTGCCTGTGGCTAAGACGTAATCTATTGCAGCTTGCAGCTGCTTTTTCTGGTGTTTAAGTATCATAAAGTAGTAGGGTGTCACAAAAGTCTCAATTGTCCCTGTTCTGTAATTCATTGCAACCTGAATCTATTTCTTTCCCGCAAAGTGTACTTCTCAAACGTCTCATTTTCCCCACTTAGAAACATTTCAATGTTAATTACCCTAGTCTAAAAATACTTTTGCACATCCAACAAAAATCCAATTCTCTACAGATACATTTATGCTTCAATCAATCATCATGGAAATATATATTGTAATAGCAACAGCCTTTGTTTTAGGTGCAGCAATAGCATTATTCTGGTCAAAATCTTTTTATGAAAAACAACTGCAAAAAGTAAATTCAGCATCCAGAAAACAAATAGAAGAACTATGGGTAGAAAAAACCATAGCAGAACAAAGTGTATACTTAAATATTCAGCAGAAAACTGCACAGCTACATAGGTAAATTATTAACTGCTAATAAAAATAAAATGGCCAACAAATACGGGTTCTCTTTCTCCTGGAAAAGAGCATTGGGGGTAACTTCAGCCAAACAGAAGTTCGCCCGCGAAACAGGCATTCCAACCACCAAGGCTGGCTTAGAAAAAAAAATTGGCAGTAGTCTAATAAAGCTGTTATTCGGTAAAAAATAGACACAAATTAATGGAAGGTCATACTATAAACAACATACACCCACAGAGACACAGCGGCATAGATAAGCAAAAAGGAGATTTATGTTTAATAAAGAGAACAGGGAGAAAAGCAAGCTTTTGAATACACTTTTAATATTCTGCTTTTTACTATTTGTTTTATAAATTTTTACTTTACATATGGGTGAAACAATTCCGGGAAATATTGCTATTGCTGATTATACTTATGATTTAAGGGATGAACAGATTGCTAAGTATCCTTTAGAACCAAGAGATACTAGCAAACTACTATTTTATAATAATGGATCTTTGGTAGAAGACGTTTACAGTCATTTAGCCGATTACCTTCCAGAGAATTGCATACTGGTAATGAACAATACCAAGGTAGTTGAAGCTAGGGTATTGTTTACCAAGAGTACTGGAAGTACAATAGAAATATTTTGTTTGGAACCTGCTGAAGGTTACCACGATATTACACAGGCTATGATGCAGAAGAAGAGTGTACTTTGGAAGTGTATGGTGGGGGGGGCAAAGAAATGGAAAGAGGAATGGCTGAGTAAGACTATTACTTATAATAATCAAAGTATTAGTCTTCAGGTTAGAATTGCTGAAAGACTAGCGGATAGTTTTATCATAGAATTTAGCTGGGGCGATGAGACTATCAGTTTTGCTGAAGTATTGCACCATGCTGGGATTATTCCATTACCCCCATATTTGAATAGAAATACAGAAGAAAAAGATGCTGAAACTTATCAGACTGTATATGCTGCTCATGATGGATCTGTGGCAGCGCCAACTGCTGGCTTGCATTTTACTGAATCTTTATTCGAAAAGCTTTCTGCAAAAAATATAATCCATCATTTTGTAACACTCCATGTAGGTGCAGGTACCTTTAAGCCTGTAAAAGCAGAGGTGATTGCTGACCATGAAATGCATAGCGAATTTATAGAAGTAGATAAGTCGTTTATAGCCATGATGGCTATCATAGATAGTCCTGTGTATGCTGTTGGCACTACTTCGTTGAGAACGTTGGAGAGTCTTTATTGGATGGGGGTTAAGACCATTATTAATCCTTCTATTGAAATGGATGACCTAACAATTACTCAATGGGAGGTTTATGAGCTAAAAGAACAGGAAATATCGGTTAATAGAGCCTTTAAGGCTTTACTAGATAAGATGGAGGATTGGAATGCCAATCAACTTATTAGTAAGACACAGATAATAATTGCTCCTGGGTATACTATAAGAACTATTAAGGGGTTGCTTACAAATTTTCATCAACCTCAATCTACCTTATTATTGCTGGTGGCTGCACTAATAGGAGCGGACTGGAAGAAAGTATATGAATATGCATTAACTCATAATTTTCGGTTTCTGAGTTATGGGGATGGATGCCTTCTATCTAAGTAAAGAAACAAAGAGTAGTAATCATTTCTAACCATCAAAATTGAAACTTCAACCAAAATGAAGTAACTAATAATTAATGTTTACTCCATATTATGCATTTTTTTGCTCAATATGATTGTACATAATATTGAAAACTTCTTCTTTAAGTGACTTCGCATTTTTTCCTTCACTTTTTACAGGAGGAAGAAATTCTAATGTGATACGTTTTGGTAAAAAGAAGAATGGTTTATTTGCAGGCAAAGCTTTACCTGTATTGGTTAGTACGGCGGGTATAATATCAGAACCCGTTCGAACTGCCAATGTGTAGGCACCATCATAGAATTCTTTTAAAGGTAGTCCTGTAATATTTCTAGTACCTTCAGGATAAATCAGCATGTGCATGTTCTGCGCAATTACTTCCTTCATATCCTCGAAGCTTTTTAGTCTGCTCTTTGTATCATTGCGATCCACTAAAACACTTCCTCTGCGATAGAACCAACCAAAGATGGGTACTTTGGCGAAAGACATTTTGGCAATGGTTTTATTAGCACCTGGTATAAAAGGGCAGGTAGCAGAAGGATCGATTAGTGAATTATGGTTGCAGGTTATAACATAAGCTTTACCCTTGGCAAAATTCTCTGTTCCTCTTACACGGATAGGGCAACCTACCATAAAAAGCCAGCACCTCATCCAGAATCTGGAAACCAGTATAAACCAGTATTGACCTTTGTTGCCCTTTATAAGATAAGACGTCATAGTGACCGGGAAAATAATCAGGAACGTAGAGGCGAAGGAGATGAGTCCCCAGAAAGCCCATATGCGTCCAAACAATTCTATCACTATATTCTGCCTTTTATCCGGCGTTGTGTTTTTTACATTACCATTCATCCTATTAAAAAGTTTGTTTATCTATTAATGTTTGTACAGGAATATTTAATACAGCTTTTTTGCAGCTGCAAATAAAGAACAAAAATGGTGAAGAGCACAATTAAAACAATTGTACTGTTGATTGGTATAGTATCCACAGCAGTAGCACAGACTAAAACTACAGTAAGAGGAAGCGTACAAGATGAAAAAGGAAAGGGATTACCTAATGTAAATATTTCCTTGTTGTCAGCTAAAGATAGTAGCCTGCAAAAAGCAGGAATAACTGACCTTAATGGTGAATATGAATTAAGTGTATTGAAGAGTGGAAGCTATTTGCTAAGTTTTACATCACTAGGTTATCAGTTAAAGTATTCACCAATTGTAAATATTGGTGATGATCAAAATTTTAAAGCACCTACCATAAAACTTTTACCAGCTACTACTGACATGAAAGATGTGGTGGTTGTTTCTAAAAAGCCTATGATAGAAGTGAAGGCCGATAAAACGGTTTTTAATGTAGAGAATAGTATCAATGCTACTGGAAGTAGTGCGTTGGAGCTGTTGCAGAAGAGTCCGGGTATTACCGTAGATAACAACGATAATATTAGTATGAAAGGAAAGACTGGTGTAAAAATATATGTAGATGGCAAAATGATGCAGCTGGATAGTAAAGATCTTGCTGCTTACCTTAAGAGTATAAATAGCAATGATATAGAAGCGATAGAAATGATTAGCAATCCTAGTGCTAAATATGATGCAAGCGGTAATGCAGGTGTAATTAATCTTAAATTGAAAAAGAATAAAAAATTTGGCATGAATGGTAATGCTAATGCAACTTTTATTGAAGGAATTACGCCCAAGGGTAATGGATCGGTAAGTTTAAATTATCGCGATAAGAAAATTAATATTTTCAGTAATATAGGGGGTGATATTGGCGTAAGAGAAAATACCTTAAATCTATACCGTTTACAATCGGATACAATTTACGATCAGCATAGCGTGAATAGAAATAATCAACAATCCTCCAACGTAAAATTAGGTGCAGATTATTTTATTAATAATAAGAGTACGTTAGGGGTAATGGCGAATGGGAATTTTAGTGATGATAAATTTACCAGTACTGGCAACACTGTTATTACTTACAATCCTACGCAGACTTATATTAAAACTTTGCAGGCGCTAAACAATAATCCAGGAAGTAGAACAAATGCGAATTTTAACTTCAATTATCGGTATTCCGATACTTCTGGTACAGAAATAAACTTTGATGGAGATCATGGGTTGTTCAGAGGTAGCAGACATAGTTATCAGCCTAATAATTATATATTCCCTTTTACATTATTTAACTATTCTGTTATCAATACAAATTATACTCCAACAGATATTGATATTAATACAGCTAAGATAGACGTGGAACATAAATTATGGAAAGGTAAAATCAGTTATGGCGCAAAGTATTCGAATGTAAAGACTAATAATACTTTTGATTTCTTTGATGTGAATGGTACCGTGACTGTGAAAGATTTATCGAAGAGTAATGGCTTTGTATACACCGAAAATGTAAATGCAGGTTATGTGAATTTTAATCGTGCTGTGAATTCTAAATTGAATATTCAGGCGGGTGTGAGAGTTGAACAAACTAATAGTGAAGGTAAACTTACCAGGGCAGATGGTATTCAACAATCTGATGATGATGTAAAGAAGGATTATATAGATTTATTTCCGAGTGCTGCTATTACCTGGACGATTAATACTAAGCATAGTCTGAACCTTACTTATAGCAAGAGAATTGATCGCCCAAGTTATCAGGATCTTAATCCTTTTGAAAATAAACTGGATGAGTTAACCTATCAAAAAGGTAATGCCTTTCTTCGTCCACAATATACGCAGAGTGTAGAATTGACGCACACTTTTATGGGATTTATTAATACTACAGTAGGGTATAGTCATGTAAGTGATTTTGCTACAGAAGTAACGGATACATTGCATAATGCTACTTATGTACAACAAAGAAATCTGGCTACACAGCAGATTGTTAGTTTCAATATTGGGGCACCTACTCCAATAAAGAAATGGTGGAATGGATACTTTAATTTCTGGTATAGTTATCAGATGTTTGATGGTGCTATAGATACTAATAAAGTAAAAATTAATATACCGCTGTATGGTGCTTATCTGCAACAATCTTTTACTCTTGGAAAATATTATACTGCTGAACTGAGTGGCTGGTACAATGGACCGGCTATATGGGGAGGAACCTGGAGAACCAAGCCACAAGGTGGTATTGATGTAGGGGTTCAAAAGCTATTCTTACAAAAGAAAGCTACTGTGAAAATAAGTTTTACCGATCTTTTGGCTACGATGAGTCCTTGGAGAGCAAACAATAACTTTGGTGGGAATACTATTAATGCAAATGGCTCCTGGGAAAGTAGAACGGTAAGGCTGAGTGTAAGTTATCGTTTTGGCAACAATCAGGTAAATGCTGCCAGAAATAGAAAGACCGGGATAGAAAGTGAGGCAGGCAGAATAAAGTAATTAATGATTTTTTGTGAAATTATATTTAAAATGGCGGATTGAAAAAGTAATTAATATTGCGTAGCGTTTATAGATTGACAAAGGAATAATAATTGTCGATAAAATGTTGCTATTCTTTTTTCTTTGTTAAAATCGTTCCAACTTTACGCCTTATTATTATCTTGCACGCATGGTGAAGAAAAAAGAAAAAGAGTTGCCAGTTATACTAATTACAAATGATGATAGTATTTCGGCTCCAGGAATTAGGGCACTTGTAGAAGCGGTACAGGACTTAGGTAGAGTAGTAGTAGTTGCACCTGATAAACCACAGAGCGGCATGGGACATGCCATTACAATTGGTCATCCGCTGCGTTTGCACAAAGTAGAATTCATGGATGGGATAGAAGCTTACACTTGCAGTGGTACACCGGTAGATTGTGTAAAACTGGCGGTGGATAAAGTACTTCATAGAAAGCCCGATATTTGTTTAAGTGGTATAAATCATGGGGCTAATCACTCTATCAATGTAATATATAGTGGTACCATGAGTGCTGCAATTGAAGCTGCAATAGAAAGCATTCCTTCTGTAGGGTTCTCTTTGCTTGATTATAGTGTAAATGCCGATTTTACAGGCTCTAAAATTTATGTTAGAAAGATAGTAGAGCAGATGTTGAAATCTAAATTACAAAAACATTTTACCCTCAATGTAAATATACCAGCTGTAGATGCCAGCTTATTGAAAGGCATTAAAGTTTGTCGTCAGGCTTATGCGAAATATGAGGAAGATTTTATTGAGCGCAAAGATCCTCATGGTAAAATGTATTATTGGCTTACAGGCGATTTTGTAAATTTCGATAAAGGTAAAGATACCGATGTATGGGCATTGGCAAATAACTATGTAAGTGTAGTACCTATACAATTTGATATGACAAACTATGAGCTGAAAACATCATTAGAAGAAAAATGGAAATTTTAAAACATGAAGTGGGATAATTTAAAACTAGGCTTATTTATAGGATTATTCGCACCCTTTGCTGGTGTATTTACTTTTTATCTGTGGAAGTTTCGTCATGTACTTACTTTTCCTGAATTTATTCAGTATCTGGGTTTAGAACGACACTTAATAACTGGCGTGATCAGTATTTCATTAGTGGTTAATGCTGCGTTCTTTACTTATTTTATTAATACGGATAAAGATCATACAGCAAAAGGTATTTTCTTTGTTACCATAGTTTATGTAGCAGCAGCATTGGTATTAAAATATATTTACAGCTAATTAGAGCCTGTTTAAAATTTATTCAAAAAGCTTACTATGATTCTTTTTGCCCGCAACTTCGATAGTTTTTTCGTTGAAAATACCCGATTTCGACTGCAAAAATTGCCTTGTTTCGCTCAAAAATAATCTATAGCAATTCTAATTAACAAAATTTAATCAGGCTCTAAGTAATTAGACAAAAATAACTACATCTGGTAGTTTTTTCTTTGTTACTTTTTACTTTTTTAAAAAATGAGATATTACATTATTTCCGGCGAGGCCAGTGGCGATTTACATGGCAGCAATCTCATCAAAGAATTATTGTTTCTTGATGCGTCTGCTGATATGCGTTGCTGGGGTGGCGATAAAATGCAAGCGGCAGGTGCCGTACTGGTAAAACACTATCGTGAACTTGCTTTTATGGGCTTTACTGAAGTGATAAAGAACTTACCAACTATTCTCAATAATTTAAAGTTCTGCAAGCAGGATATTAAATCTTACAACCCCGATACACTAATTCTGATAGATTATCCCGGGTTTAATTTACGTATTGCTAAATGGGCAAAGGAACAAGGAATAAAAGTGGTGTATTATATAGCTCCGCAGGTATGGGCATGGAAATCTAGTAGGGTAAAGCAGATGAAGCTTTCTATAGATAAAATGCTTTGTATACTTCCTTTCGAGCAAGATTATTTTCGTAAACAATGGAATTGGGAAGTGGAATATGTAGGGCATCCATTGGTGGAAGTAATTGAGCAATCTCAGCAAGAACCTATTAAAGCTTCTATCTGTTCTAAACCAATTATTGCTATCTTGCCTGGTAGTCGTCAGCAGGAGATTATTAAGAAGTTGCCTGTGATGCTGGAAGTAAGCAAATCCTTTTCCGATTATCAGTTTGTAGTTGCAAAAGCTCCTTCGATAGAAGAAAGTTTTTACCAGCCATTTATGTCAACTTATCCCAATGTATCATCAGTTGAGCAAAGCACTTATCAGTTATTAAAACAAAGTACTGCTGCTATGGTTACCAGTGGGACAGCTACTTTGGAAACTGCATTGTTTGCTGTGCCCGAAGTTGTTTGTTATAAAGCTGGTAATATTAGTTTTCAGATAGGGAAGAGACTGGTGAAAATCAAGTTTATTTCATTGGTCAATCTTATAATGGATAAGCTGGTTGTAAAAGAATTGATTCAAGATGAAATGACTTCTGAAAATATAGCCAGAGAATTAAAAGTATTATTAACGGATAAAGCACATCAGCAACAATTGCAACAGAATTATAAGCAGTTGAAAGACTTATTATCCAAAGGTGGAAATGCTTCTAAGAAAGCCGCCAATATCATTTATCAATTTGTTTCAAATCAATAATTAATTATTGATTATAAATTAATGTACTATGGACGTTAAAATTGAACCAAGCTGGAAAGAGCAACTGAAGGATGAGTTTGGCAAAACCTACTTCATGCAGATTGTTACACATGTTAAAACAGAACAGGCTTCAGGCAAAATAATATATCCTCCTGGCAATAAAATATTCAATGCATTTCAGGCTACTCCTTTTGATAAAGTAAAAGTAGTAATACTTGGTCAAGATCCTTATCATGGTGCTGGACAAGCTATGGGACTTAGTTTTAGTGTTCCCGATGAAGTACTTTCTTTACCTCCTTCTTTACTGAATATATACAAAGAACTCCGAAACGATATTGGTATGCAAATTCCAACTACTGGGAATCTTACCCATTGGGCAGAACAAGGGGTGTTATTATTAAATGCAGTACTTACCGTAAGGGCAAACGAAGCGGCAAGTCATTCCAGAATAGGGTGGATGGACTTTACCGATGCAGTAATTAAAAAGATTTCTGACGAAAAGACCGGTGTGATATTTCTTCTTTGGGGAAAATTTGCACAGGAAAAACAAGTATTGATAGATCAGACAAAACACCATGTATTTAAAGCAGCACATCCATCGCCATTTAGTGCTGATAAAGGATTCTTTGGCTGCAGACATTTTAGTACTACCAACGAATATCTTCGTAAACAAGGTAAAGATCCTATAGATTGGTCTGTTTAATAGATTTATTATTTGTAAATTTCACCTAACCAGCTTATTCACTATATCTAGAATTTCCTTTCTCTTTTTATCTTCAAGATTGGTATCAAGCTTTAAAGTTTTTCCATCTTTCAATTCAAAGTATATGGGCTTTGTTTTATTATAATCATGTGTTCTTCTGGGAAACATAACAAGTATGACTAATACTACACCTACATCCAAAGGATTATTTGGGACTTTAATTTCTAAATGTGCATTTTTAATATTTGTTATATCATAAGAATTTCCTTTTGATTTTAAGATAAATGAAGCTATCGAATTGGTTTTATGAATAATTCTTTCAGGATAAATTTCTATCTGATCATCGCCAATAACTATTAATAATAAACCAAGTATAATGCACAATACTATAATCAGATTTGGATTTTCTACATAGTGCAATGATAAATAGAAGATTCCTGCAACTATTATAATCCGAAACACTATAAACAAACTAAATTAAAAAACAGAAAAGCCAGTATATAGTTTTTTATCCATTTTTATTGATAATCATCTTGACCAAATTTATGTATAAGTAGTTGTACTATTTTATTAATTGAATTGATCCGTATAAGGATGAGTAATCTTAGTTCTGGTAGTTAGTTTTATTAATGGTATCCATTCTCCAGGATTAGGTTTAAATTTTGTAAGACCAGCAGATATGAAAATAGTAAGATATGCACCACTAATAATAGAGTTAAACAAAGCATTGTTTCCAGCAGTAGGACCAAACCGGTAGGTAATAATTAAGTATTCTACCAATAAAACTGCCGATAAAGAATACAACAAATAATCTTTTAACCAGCTAGTTTTAATTAATTTCTCTTCGTCGAAAAAGCTGGAGTTGTTCAATGCATTTGAAATTATTTTATTGTAAACTACAAAAGTGAAAATCATATATAACAAGGTGATGATCTTGAATTTTATTACAAACTCACTTATTAACCAATAATCATAAAAACCATGAGAGGTAGCGGCTATAAGGTAGGCAATAAAGAGGTAAGCATATTTATCTCCACCAAACCTAAATCTACAAAGTACCAGACCATAAGAAATTACTGAAGAGTTGAACATATGGGTAATTACGGCTGATAATGCCCGTCCATGAATAGATATTAAGCCACTATCATTGAAATACAATAAGTTTTCTATAAATGCAAAACCAAGTGCTGAAGTGGAGGCATAAATAATATAATCGATAGGTTCGTTTATTTCCTTAGAGAATTTAAGCATTATTAAAACCGGAATAAACTTTACCAGTTCTTCTATTGTGCCAATACCAAAGATGCAATAAAATAAATCGGAAATAGGATTGCCACCCAGTTTAAATTTCAATGTTATTTCTATAAAATCGTATAGTATAAAACTGCCAAAGGTGAACAACATTCCCATCAGACAAGTAATGATAATGTAGACCCATTTTTCTTTTTCGAAGACATCGATTTTTCTTAAAAAATAAAGCCATATTATCAATATAATCAATGCCCCTAAAAAACCAGAGGAATTAATATTTTCACCAAAACGGGTACGAACAGTATTGATGTACCCCGATGTATTGCCAAGTAAATAATATCCTGTTCGTACTTTTTGATAGTCAACATATTTTCTGATAGAACTATCCTCAATAAAAGTTTTAAGTTTATCGTTACGGTGAGTTATGAAACATAAATCCACATAATTATTATAGGCACCTGCCGAGTCTCCTTTATTTATTAATTCCTGATGAAAATAATAAGCTGCATAGGAATAATAATCGCTTTGTTTATATACATTTCCTAGTATATTGTTGTAATATTTCTGCGATTTATTGCTTACCTGTTGCAGATAACTTAACGCCGTACTATAATTTTCGGCGTAACTATAGTACAATCCCAATGCATAATTTCCAATGTTATTCTGTGTAGTATCGTTACGGTGGGTCTTATATAAATAGTAGTAATAGATCGTAATATCATCTCGGTTTATAAAAGTAGATTTACCTACTCTTTCCTGTTTAGGAATTTTAAAATGGTTTAAAATATATTGCTGATGATATTCAATATTAGTAGAATCTTGTTTCAGTAATTTTAAGTAGACCTCTTCTGCCGATCTATACTGGCTAAGCGTTACATAATGTTTTGCTTCATCGCTTAAGTTTTTAAAATGGGGGTCGGGAATACATTCATAGCATAATAATACCGATAATAAAACAACACCAATAATGATAATAAATGATTTTTTCATACAGCTTTTTAAGTTTCATAATCATTCTGTGTTTGAATGACGGTAAATTAGTTTGGACTACAAATATTTATACAAATTATCATACTGCCATGAAATTGAGTTAAATGATATTCACCAGTTACTCAGATTAAGGGAAAATGTATTAAATACTTTTGAAGCATATTCTTAATATTAATATTTTTGAAAAAGAAACTAACTGATTATTAAACCCAACTGTAGTTAATTTATACATCATGAAATACTATTTAGCAGCATTTAAAAAGTATTCTGTTTTAGAAGGTCGATCTACCAGAAAAGAATACTGGTATTTTGTGCTATTCAATTTAATTTTTGTTTTGTTGGCATTGCTGATTGATAATTTATTGGGGTTAAATTTCAAGTTCGATACCAATGGTGTTATTACAACTACTCGCTTTGGATGGAGTTATTCTTTGTATGTATTTGCTATAATTATGCCCTCGGTAGCCATTATGATAAGAAGATTGCACGATGTAGGTAAGACAGGTTGGACTGCCTTAGTTAGCTTTATTCCATTCTTAGGTACCTTTTGGCTAATTATATTATTGTGTACCAAAAGCAACGAATACGATAATGATTGGGGTGCTAATCCTTATCCAATAGAAGAAGAAATGGTTGAGGTGGAGGTAGTTGTTGCTGACAAAAATTATTTTAGATGATACAGATAAGGAAACAAGGACAATTATGGAATAAGTCTTGAACTCAATATTCTATTTTCTCATTCATTATAATAACTTTAAGCCATTTCCCCCTCCCCACAAATTAAACCATACATTCGCACGTGCCTCTCCATAAAATGGCATTCAAATTATCATGTCTTCTACTAAAATAATTCTTATTGCTGCCAGTGCAGAAAACCATCTTTCTACTCTTAGTAATATTATAGAAAAGCATTGCGCCCATACCGCTATTCTTGCTATTGCTCACAATATAGAAGAAGGAGAGGAGCAGATAAAGGAGAAAAGTCCTCATTTGGTAATTCTGGAACTGAGTAGCAAGGATAATTCCGGATTAGAGTTGCTGGAAAAATTTAAACGCATTCCTTTTCAGGTTATTATTGTTAGTAGCAATGCAGAATTCAATTCGCAAGTAATGAATTTTCATCCGTTACATTATATGATGTTGCCCGTAGCTAATGCCGATTTAAAACTAGCTATTATAGAAGCCTGTAAACAAAAGAAAGAGCATAATATAGACGAACGACTTACCAATAAAGAGAACATGCTTGGGCGTACTAAAAAGCTTACCCGTATTGGATTTTTGAATAAAGGGGTAACAGAATATCATTCCGTAAAGGAAATTATGTACATAGAAGCCGATGGAAAATATTGTCGCTTTCATTTAAATAACGACCTTATAAAATTGGTTACACATATTTTGAAGTTTTATGAAGATCACTTTTCCAAAAAGCATTTTGTTAAGATAAGCCGTTCCTATATGATAAATAAGGATTTTATAAAGAATATTCATCAAGGCACACCTATAAAGCTGGAAATGATGAATGGTCAGATTTTAGAAGTATCCCGCGACTATAAAACTGATTTCAAGGCAGAAATGGAAAGAAATTAATTACTCCTCACACAGGATTAGCCCAACAGTGCAGTATTAATTGAATAA
>Ga0208259_1000387_pt1 | contig 13232 bp, 12 predicted proteins | sample CryBogCBH22May08_FD_184618 | JGI IMG/M metagenome (GOLD analysis project Ga0208259, IMG submission 184618) | Freshwater microbial communities from Crystal Bog, Wisconsin, USA - CBH22May08 (SPAdes) | ecosystem: Environmental > Aquatic > Freshwater > Lake | place: Crystal Bog, Wisconsin, USA... | reverse complement strand
AGCTGGAGCCGCTTCAGGTTCGTTATTAGGTGACGCCGCCGTTGCAGGAGATGCAGCAGCTACAGCAGGAGATGCGGCTACGGCAGCAAACGTGGTTGGTGATGCATCCGCAGCAGGACTCGATGCAGGCTCTGCCGGACTTGGCGCCAGCACGGATATTGCCGCAGCCGGTGATGCCGTAGATGCTGCAGCCGCTACTGATGCCGCTGCAACGGCCGGAGAGGCGGGAGCTGCAACTGATGCCGCTGCAACCGCCGAAGAATTGGGCGCTACTGGAGCCGCCGCAGCAGGCGAAGCTACTGGTGGCGTCGCTGTAGATGCCGCAGGACTTCCCATCGAAGCTGCAAGCGCTGAAGGCGGTAGCCTATTTGACAGTTTGATGAGTGGATTAACTCCGAGTCAAGGCGTGATGTTGGGATTGGCTGCAAGCTCATTGCTCGGCTCTGCACAAAAGCAACCGCAAATTCCAAGTCCCGCGCCCGTTACGCCACCTCCGGCGATGCAATCGGCTTCGACACCACTCTCATTGCTTTCGCAATTGAACGGAGTAGGCCAGGGCGGTGGCCAATTGGGCGTAGCGCAAACATTACTTTCAGGAGCGAATGGAGTAGATCCTAACTCGCTGAAACTCGGCAAAAACACTCTTCTAGGGAACTGATGGCTGAGCAAACTCAACGGCAGTTAATTCTCACTCGTCTAGGCCAGCTTAAGTCAGAACGTGCGAGTTGGTTTTCCCATTGGCAAGATATTACGGTGTACTTGCTACCCCGCAACGGCCGCTACTTTGTGCAAGATCACAACAAGGGTTGGAAGCGCCACAACAACATTTACGACAACACGGCCACGCAATCCTTGGGGATTCTGGCTGCAGGTTTGATGGGTGGCTTAACTTCACCCGCACGCCCTTGGTTCAGATTGGGTATTGCTGATAACGATTTGATGAAGTACGCGCCCGTCAAAGAATGGTTAGCGCACGCGACACGAATCATGCTCGACATTTTCCAAAAGTCCAATACCTATCGCTCGCTTCATTCGATATACAAGGAGTTGGGCGCGTTCGGTACCGCAGCGTGCATTGTGGCTGAGGACTTTCAAAACGTCATTCACCATTTCCCACTAACCGCCGGTGAGTATTGCATCGCTACCGATTGGAAGGGCGACGTATGTACGCTCTACCGCGAGTTTCAAAAGACTGTCGGCGAAGTGGTTAAAGAATTCGGCAAAGAAAACTGTAGCAACCATGTAGTGAGTATGTTCGATCGGGGAAGCCTCGATCAATGGATTACGATTGTGCATGCTATTGAGCCTAGAGCCGATCGGGATTTAAGCAAGCAAGATGCACAGAACATGGCGTGGAAGTCGGTGTACTACGAAGTCGGTGGCGATCACGATAAATGCCTACGCGAATCCGGTTATAAATCTTTCCGAGTCTTAGCACCCCGTTGGGACGTAGCCGGTGGCGATATTTACGGTAACTCGCCAGGCATGGAAGCGCTGGGCGACATTAAGCAATTACAACAAGAGCAATTACGCAAGAGTCAAGGCATTGACTACATGACGAACCCACCATTGCAAGTACCTACCTCGCTTAAAAATCGTGACGTGGATCGCTTGCCTGGTGGTATTACTTTCCGTGATAGCGCAGGTGGTAACGACAAGATCGAAAGCATGTTCTCCGTGGCTTTAGATTTATCGCACTTGGGTGCGGACATTCAAGATGTGCGCGGCCGTATCCGCGGTTCGTTCTATGCCGATATGTTCTTGATGTTGCAAAACGATTCTGCCGATACGCGCAAGACCGCTACGGAAGTTGCTGAGTTGCACGAAGAGAAGATGCTGATGATTGGGCCCGTGCTCGAGCGCTTGCACAATGAACTACTAAACCCGCTCATTGATATTACTTTTGAAAGCATGATGGCTGCGGGGATCGTGCCGCCTCCACCGCCTGAACTTGCTGGCCAAGATTTGAACGTGGAATTGATCTCGATGCTAGCGCAAGCGCAACGAGCGATTGCTACCAATGGTGTAGATCGTTTCGTGGGCGCTCTTGGCCAAGTGGCGCAGTTCAAACCTGACGTACTCGATAAGCTCAATTCGGATTACTGGGCTGATAGCTATAGCGATATGTTGGGCATAGATCCTGAGCTCGTACTGTCTGACGATCAAGTGGCCGTGATTCGTCAACAACGCGCCCAGGCACAACAAGCAGCACAACAACAACAAGCTCTCGAGCAACAAGCCAACGCAGCAAACAAACTCGGAAACACACCAACGCAGGGCGGTGGTAGCACCGCATTAGACGATGCGATTGGCATGTTCTCCGGCTACACCAATAACGCATAAAGGAGTAATGCCATGTATCCGATTATGGACACCACCAACGACCTATCACCGATCAATGATCTGAAGGCCGTTACCCCCAGTGATTCAACCGATTTGCCAAACGGCCCTTGCCGCGGCTTGCTCTTTACGGCCGCTGGAAATATCACGTTCGATACCGCCGCCGGTACCACCGTCACGATCCCTGTTAATTCAAGTTGGTTTGGGGCTGTGATTTACATACGGGCTAAACGAGTGCGTGCTACGGGCACAACCTCCACCGGCATTTTCGCTTGCTACTAAGGACATTGATATGACCATGATCGACATGAAACAAAGCGCTGAAGAAGCGCAAGAAAACTCACCTGAAGCTACTTCAGATGCACCGATGTACCCCTATGGTCTGCGCATTAGCTTAGACGATGGCGCGTTGGAGAAGCTGGGCGTAACCGTACTACCTAAAGTCGGCTCCAAGATTCAAGTGACTGCAATGTGCGAAGTATGCAGTACTTCGGAGTATTCCGATCAGGCAGGTGAAAAAGAGGCGAATGTATCGCTTCAAATCACGGCGATGGAATTAGGCTCAGTGCAAGAAGAGAAAACCAGCACCAGCATTGCTAGTGCGCTGTACGGCTCCTAGTTTCCATACGTTAACTAATCGCTTGTAGATTCCCTTACATGCAACCTGACCCATTCGACAACTTACGACAGCAAGAAGACGCTGCCGAAAAAGCTAAAGATCGTGCAAAGCTAAAAGCGCATGCCGAACTCGAAGACATGAAGTGGTTGATGGGGGTTAAACGAGGTCGCCGTGTGGTTTATGGAATTTTAGAAAGAGCGGGCGTATGGCGATTGTCTTTTCATACGAACGCGTTGCAAATGGCTTTTAACGAGGGGTGTCGTAATGAAGGCTTGGCGCTGTTATCCAAACTTCAATTGCATTGCCCCGAACTTCAATCATTGATGCTCAAGGAAAGTAAAGATGAGTGATTCAACATCAAATACGCAGACAACCGCGAACACACCAAGTAGCGGGGATGCGCAACCGGCTGCAAGCGTGGCACCAGCGGCAGCACCAGTAGCGGCTCCGGCCGCAGCGGGTGATGCTACTACCGCCGCGCCTGCAACCACTTCGCAGCAGGCAACCGAAGGACAACCCGCAGCAACACCAGCTGCGGCCAGCACTGAAGGCGGCACGGACGCTAAAGGCAATCAGCCTACAAGCGCACCGGAAAAGTACGAGTTCAAAGCACCCGAGGGCACATCGTTAGATGATGCCGTCATCGCTGAGTACTCTACCGTTGCCAAAGAGTTGGGCTTGTCACAAGAAGCCGCGCAGAAGGTGATCGACAAGCTGGCCCCGAAATTGGCCGAGCGCACTGCTGCCGTGCAAGCGGAAGCCTTTAACGCATTTAAGAATGGGCTAGAAGCCCAAACACGTGCGGACAAGGAATTAGGTGGTGACAAGCTTGGCGAAAACCTTGCGGTAGCCAAAAAAGCGTTAACCGCTTTTGGCACGCCGGAGTTGCGCAAGCTGTTAGACGACACCGGCTTAGCAAATCACCCTGAGGTGATTCGCGTGCTTTTTAAAGCCGGTAAATCCATCAGCGAGGATCGTTTTGTACCAGGCGGCAAGCAGCCCACAAAAGGCGAGCGTGACGCAGCAAACGCCCTCTATCCAAATCAAAAAACTGCATAAGGAATTAAACCATGACTACCCTAGCTACCAATGCTTTAACACTCGCGGATTGGGCCAAGCGCTTAGACCCAGACGGTAAAGTACCTACCGTTGCTGAATTGCTTTCGCAATCTAACGAGATCTTAGAAGATGCCGTGTTCGTCGAGGGCAATTTGCCTACGGGCCACCGCGTCACAATCCGCACGGGCTTGCCACAAGTTTACTGGCGCTCGATTAACCAAGGTGTGCCATCCAGCAAATCCGCAACTGCACAAGTCGATGAATCGGTCGGTATGCTCGAAGCGTATTGCCGCGTTGACCGCAAGCTTGCCGAATTGAACGGTAACACTGCTCAGTTTCGCTTAAGCGAAGATAGCGCGTTCTTGGAAGCCATGAATCAAACTCAAGCCTCGACGATGTTCTACGGCAACCCCACTAACGATCCGCGTCAGTACCTGGGCTTTGCCCCACGTTTTAGCGCAATCTCTGGTGCCGGTAATGCTCAAAACATTATCAACGGTGGTGGCGCATCCACTAACAACACCTCCATTTGGTTGGTGGTATGGGGTGAAAATACCGCGTTTTGTACTTTCCCAAAAGGATCTAAAGCGGGCTTAGCTCACGAAGATAACGGCATCTTGACCGTGTACGACGCTAACAACAATCCGTATGAGGCCTATCAAACCCATTACTCATGGGATAACGGTCTGGTTGTGAAGGATTGGCGTTATGTGGTTCGTATCGCCAACATCAATACTGCCAACTTGGTAGCCAATACTTCGGCTGCTGACTTGATTGCATTGATGAGCCGTGCACTGGATCGTATTCCGAACTTCGGAATGGGCCGTGCCGCGTTCTACATGAACCGCACTGTGTACTCAATCCTGCGCTTACAAGCTTTGAATAAGAGCAACTATGCGTTGTCCGTTGAGAAAGGCCTCAATCAGTTTGGTACAGCCGCAAGCTGGCTCAACTTTGAGGGTGTTCCATTGCGTCGGTGCGATCAGCTGCTCAACACCGAAGCCACGATCTCTTAATCAAGATCAAACCCCTTAACTCTTTAGGAGAAATATAATGATTCAAGACGCACTTTTAACCTTAGCGGGTTCGATCGTTGGCAACACCATCAGCTCGCAAACTGTCACCGGCACGAACACTAGCGTGAACTCAGCCAATGTGATCGACTTGTCCACTGGCGGCATCCCCGCTGGTCAAGTTCGTGACATTGGCGAAGGCTCTGATATTCCAAACATGCGTGTTGAGGTAATGACTGCGTTTGCGGGAGCTACGAGCGTTGAGTTTCAAGTTATCGGTTCTGATGACGCTGCTCAATCTGTGAACGTTACAGTACTCGGATCTACTGGTGCCATTCCTTTGACTTCATTAGTAGCTGGTGCACGTTTCGCCGCGGAGATTAACCCACGTATCGGAAGCAAAGGCCAACGCTATTTGAGTGGTCGTTTCGTAATCGTTGGCGCCGGCAGTGCTGGTGCGATTTTTGCAGACATCGGCATCGAAATCCAAGATGGTCAGAAGTTCTTGCCATCCGGCTTTGCAGTTCTTTAATAGGAGTTAAAACATGGCTAAGTACCGCGTAAAAACCAAATCATTCATCGGTAACGGGATTGTAGAAGAGGGTGCAGTCATCGAGTATGAAGGCCCTCCTGGCGACAACCTGGAAGCGATTGATGAACCAGCTAAGGAAGCCGAACAAGCGGCAGAGGGAATTGACGCAGTGTCCTTGGAGCGGCAACAAGCTGCTGCAAAGGGCGTAGTGGATCTTCCTCCGCTTGAACCGGAAGCCCCACTGGTTTAACGCGGTACCCATTGTTGTAGGTAACGGGGGACTTCGCGCCCCCGTTTTTTCTAGGAGTTTGTAAAATGAGCGCTGATGTTGATATTTGTAATTTAGCCTTAGCCCATTTGGGTGATGCAGCTATCGTTCAGAATATTAGCCCGCCTGATGGCAGTGCTCAATCCTCTCACTGTGCGCGTTTCTATCCCGCGGCCCGTGATGCCCTTTTGGAGCTACACGCTTGGGCATTTTCTACAAGGCGCGTTGCGCTAGCTTCAGTAGCCAACCCCACAATCACTACTCAAAATGCCGATGGGGTTTGGAAATATGCGTATGCAGAACCCGCCGATTTAGTGAATTACTTAGCGGTATTAGATCCTGCAGCGGGCGATGACTATAGCGTAGGTATCCCTGCGCCTAACACTTATGGTCTTGGCGGTGGCGCGGTAGGGAAATACACGCCACAACCGTACGAAACTGAAACCGATATAAACGGCAACATTGTTATCTTGACGAACACGCAAAACGCAATACTGCGCTACACCGTTGCAATTACCGATACTACAAAATTTTCATCTCTTTTTACTTTAGCGCTTTCGCATTTATTGGCTAGTATGTTAGCGGGCCCATTGTTAAAAGGTGATACAGGAAGAGCTGCCGCAAAAGATCAAACCATCTTATTTAATAATGTGATGGCACAAGCGCGTAGCTCAGATGCAAACCAGCGCAACATTAAGCCCGTACAGGGCGCTCCGTGGGTGGCAAACAGAGGATGAGTATTCGCTTACTTGAACACTCGTTCTCTGCTGGAGAGCTTACACCCGAGCTCTTTGGTAGGGTTGATTTGGCTAAGCGTCAAGAGGGCTTAGCCCTGTGCCGTAATTTTATTACGCTCCCCCACGGCCCTGCGGTCAATCGTCCAGGCACTGAGTATGTTCGTGCTGTGAAGAACTCCGCAAATGCCACTCGATTGATTTCTTTTTCCTATTCCAATACTCAAACTTTTGCCATTGAGTTAGGTGCAGGATATTTTCGTTTCCACACTAACGGCGCAACACTTTTAGACCCAAGTACAGGTCTGCCTTATGAAGTAGCTAACTCTTACGCAGCGGCCGATCTATTTGATATTCATTACATCCAGTCTGCCGATGTAATGACCTTAGTGCACCCCAATTACCCGCCTCAAGAGCTCAAACGCTACGGTGCTACAAATTGGGTATTAAGCACACCAGTATTTACACCCCCTGCAAACCCAATTACCACTATTGCTGCAACGGCTACGGGCACAGGCGGCACACCTGTAACACAAAGCTATGTCGTCACAACGGTACTGGCCAGCAACTTACAAGAATCTGTAGCATCAGGCGTAGCAACTTGTAGCAACGATTTAACTGTAGCGGGGCACACCAACACTATTACTTGGACAGATCCCAGCACAGCGGGTACCAATATTCGCTATTACGTTTACGAGCTTATCAACGGCCTATACGGTTATATTGGCCAATCGGCTAGCGGTAGTTTTATCGACACGTACATCACGCCGGATGTATCTAAAACACCTCCTATCCCAGATACCAATGCGGCTTTCAATAGCGCGGGCAATTACCCCGCTGCAGTAAGTTATTTTCAGCAACGTCGCTGCTTTGCCGGAACGGGTAACGGCCCTCAAAACTTTTGGGCTACTCGCAGTGGTACTGAATCGGACATGAGCTATACGCTTCCGGTGCAGGCCGATAATAGAGTATCACTTCGTATTGCCGCCCGTGAGGCCAGTGCGATCCGCCATATTGTTCCTTCAGCTCAAATGCTGCTATTTACAGCAAGTTGTGAGTGGTTGGTAGCAGCTCCTGGCAATCAAGTTTTAACACCTTCAAACGTCAGTGTTACGCCTCAGTCTTATGTTGGCGCTAATAACGTTACGCCTCAGGTAGTAAACAATCTAATTTTGTACGCCGCCGCTCGTGGTGGCCACATTCGCGAAGTATCCTATAGCTGGCAAGTCAGTGGGTACACTTCAAGCGATATTTGCTTGATGGCTCCGCACCTATTCGACTACAACACGATTTTAGATATGGCGTACTCCCGCGGGCCGGTACCGATTTTGTGGGCGATTTCTTCAAGTGGGTCTCTGCTCGGTATGACGTATGTCCCCGAGCAACAATTAGCTGCTTGGCACCATCATGATACGGCTGCAAGCGGCGTATTCGAGTCGTGCTGCGTTGTTACTGAGAACAATGAGGATATGCTCTATGTGATCGTTAATCGCGTTATAAACGGCTCTACGGTACGCTACGTTGAGCGCTTGCATACTCGCCTCTACGCTACTCCAGCCGATGCGTTTTACGTTGATGCAGGAACTACCTACAACACCGGTAGTCCAGTAACCACAATTTCCGGCTTGACTTGGTTAGAAGGTCAAACAGTCAATATTTTGGCTGATGGCGCAGTGATGAACCCAAGAGTGGTAACGGGTGGCTCCATCACCTTAGACCAGCCCGCAATCAAAGTAACAATAGGGCTACCCATTACAGCGCAATTGCAAACGTTGCCTGCAATTATCTCTTCGGATCCTGCGGCAGGGCATGGCAATCAAAAGAACGTGAATAAAGTATGGCTTCGCGTGTATCGTTCAAGCGGAATTCACGTGGGCCCTGACTTTAACAATTTGGTTACTTACGCTCAGCGAACCACTGAGAGCTATGGATCGCCACCGAATTTAATTAACGATGTTATTGAAGTAGTGCTCAATCCGGTATCGGGCGTAAACGGCCAAGTTTGTATTCAGCAAACCGATCCTTTGCCTTTAGATATAGCGGCAATTACTTTAGAAATGGAAATGGGGGGCTAACACCATGGGATTAAGTGCTGGCGGAAATGCAAACTTACAAAGCGCTGGTTTAGGGCTACAAGCTTTTGGCGTCGGCGCTTCTGCTTTTGGGTCTTACAACCTTGGAAACGCTCAAAAATCTGTACTTAATTATGAATCTTCTGTAGCCACCAATAATGCTACGTTGGCCAACTATCAGGCCAATGTAGCCCAACAAGTTGGCGATCAACAATTAAACGATTCGGAGTTAAGAACTGCTCAACTGTTTGGCACTCAAAGGGCTACCCTCGGCGCAAATGGCGTTGATTTGGGATCGGGCTCCGCTAATGAAGTTTTAGCTAGTACCAAGTACATGGGTGAGAGGGATGCGCTCACGATTCAAAACAATACCGCTAATCAAGTGTGGGGGTATAAAACACAAGGTCAAAATTACACCTCAGAAGCCGCAGCGGATTCCGCTACGGCAAATGCAATCAATCCTCGAATGGCTGCAGCTACTTCGTTACTTGGTGGAGCAGGCATAGTCGCTTCTAACTGGTACAAACAAATTAAATAGATCATGCCAAAAGTCCCTGAATATGATAGCCCCACTGTAGGCTTACAAGAACTTCCAACAGTAAGACAGCAAACTCCTAACCGAATGTTATTAGGGGCAAGTATCGGCCCTGAACAACAAGTGCGATTGGGCAATGCGATTCAGACCTTCGGCAATGGTGTGCATCAAGCCGCCGCGGCTGAAGCTGATGCCCAATTGATTGGATCTATTCAAGGAATTCTGTACGGGACTCCTGATAACCCAACCTCAGGGTACCTAAATCAAAAAGGCAAGAACGCTGTAGATACGTATCAAGACACTGTTAAATCTCTTCAAAATCTTGCGCCCAATCAATCTCAAAACTTATCAGGTCAGGCAAGTGGTCTAGCTCAGACCTCCACCAACCTAAGGGTTCAATCCGCACTTGCGCAGATTACTCAGCATAACGCTCAGCAAGTTGGGGTGTATCAACAAGCAGCAGGGGCTACTCGCATTAAAGCAGCAGCAGATAGTGCGGCGCTGTCATTTAATCCTGTAGCGGATAAACCAGGGCTTAACTATGACACTAAAGCGAATGAGGCAAGCAGCCCTTATGAGTTAAATCTGCGAACAGTTAATGCAGAAGCGAATAGCCTTGCTGATTTGCAAGGTATCCGCGATCCTGATTTGCGCGCTGAATTTATTAAAGAGCAAATGGGGAAAACCTATGTGAGCGTGATCTCTCACATGGTAGATGGTATTGGTAGGGGAGCTAAGAACGCTAACGGCGCAACTATTCAAATGGCTCAAGGTTATTTTGATGCGGTTAAAGACAGTATCCCTTTAGAGCAACGCGACAAAATTCAATCCGTATTAAAAGCCGGTGCGGTGCAAGATACTGTACTGAGCTATTCCGATAGCTTGATGGATGGCAAGAAAGGCGAGAACGCACAGTTTGCTCAAATTCGTAAAGACTTTGAGGCTGGAAAAATCAGTGGTGCTGAACGTGAGCAAATTGAATCACGGATTAGCCATTTAAATTCTCGCGCCCGTGAAGCGGATAACCAGAATACGGCAAACGTTGTAGGTCAAGCGCAAGACTTTTTTATTAAAAACCCTGGCATGACCATGACGGATCTGCCGCCAACACTTTACGCCGCTCTTGAGCGTAAAGGCCAATTGGCCGCATTAGATGGGTTCTCTCGCAGAGAAGCAAATCACACGGATTTAGCAACCTTGCAAACGGTTCAAAGTCATTTTGGGGACGGCAGTGCAAATGACATTACCAAAATGGATGATGCAGACTTCTTGGGCATGCACGGCAAGCTATCAGATAAAGACTGGAAGTACTGGAATACGCAACGTGATAACAATAAGAAGGGCATCGTGTCGTCACGTACCGACCCAGGTAGTGTATCTGAGGGAGTGTTTAACGGTGCTCTTAAATCTCGCTTGGTTCAAGTTGGTATCGACCCTTCAAGAATGAAAAATCCTGACGACAAAGCGCGTCTAGGTGGATTACAGCAATTTGCAAAAGAATGGGTTATACAGGATCAAACTGCCGCAGGACATAAATTTAATGACGATCAAATTGGTAAATCATTAGATCGCCTTATGTCCACTAATGTGGAATTCAGAACTTCCTTTATAGGCTTTGATACCGGAAGTGGCTCGAAACAATTAGTCAAGATGGATTACAGCAGCTTGCCTAAAGATGCGAAAGAGGGAATTCGTAATGCCCTTATCAAGCGCGGCAACGCTAACCCAACCAATCAAGACGTTCTAAATTACTACTGGAGATTGCATGGCCAAAATTGATGATCTGACCTCGCCGGATGCGTGGGAAGCGGCCACTCAAAATTATCTCGATAAACATACTGCCCAAGTAGGTACTAGCATTTATTCCGCTACAGGCGTAGATCCTGATAAAGCGGCACGCGCCCAAGCCGTTGGTAAGACCTTAGGTATCCCAACGCAATCAGTAATGGCCTATCCTGAGGATCCTGAGCGTCAATTAAAAGTTCAGCAGGCTAACCCCTCAAGCTTGGTGCAAACGTCCCCTACACTGGCTCAGAACCTAGTTAATCAAAACACGGCCAACATCATTCACGACGATTTACCTAATGCTTCAGGTTTAGAGCGGGGCCTTCGTAACGCCCCCACTTTTCAAAAATGGGATGCGCCTGACGATACTCCAGGGATGCGCGATCGCCTAAGTAATTGGTGGCGTGGTGTATTTGGTCAGCCTACTGTTGAGGAAGACAGAATCGCCCAACGCTCGGCCGAAGCCAATGCGATCATTGCCTCAAGACGTGCTGGGGTTGTAGGTGACGATGCCTCATGGGAGGCCTCACGCAAAGCTATTGGGGGCGGCTCTCGAATACCTGATATTGCAGCTGAGAAGTTGATCGATTCCGCTACATTCGGTTTAGTCGCTCCGACCGATCCGACAAGCGCCCATTCTTGGCAAGAGAGTACCTCGGGGGCTCTTGGCCAATTGGCTGGGTTCTTAGCGGGGCCTGTTAAGGGCGCTAATGCGCTCACCGGCCTTACACCTTTAGCGTCGATTACTGAGCGTGTTGCCGGTGAATCATTCCTTAAAAGCTTATCTAAAAACGTTATCGGGCAAGCGGCTACATTATCTATCGCTTCAGGTCTTGAGCAAGCTGGGCATGCACTACTTGATACCAATAATGCGGGCGATGCTGCTAAGTTAGAAAAAGAGGCGCTAATAGGTGGCGCAGGTACTGGCGCTATATTTGGCGCAGCCGGTAAGGTTCTACCGGATAGCACCATACTGCAAGGCGTGCTACGTGGTATCGGCGTAAATACGGCCATGGGCGCATTACATGGTAATCCTATGGAGGCTTTCGACACGGTTAAAGACGTACTCCAAGGAAACAATACCCCAGGCTTAGAGGATCGTGTATTTAATGTACTGCTCAATAGTGTTTTCTCCCTACATGGTGCTGGTCGTACCGAAGGTGGTTGGTTACATGACGCTACCAAAATGAAGGTAGCAGAACAAGATTTTCAAACACTCAGCACTATTGGCCAATTATCGGCAACTTCAAAATGGCGTGAGCGCGATCCTGAAGGTTTTAAAAACTTTGTCCAATCCGTTACCGAAGACGGCAAGCTAGACGGGGTTTATATCGAAGGCAAGAGTTTTGCACAAGGCTTGGAAAAAGCGGGGGTTACTCCTGATGAAGTGCGCAGCCTAATGCCTGATGTTGCTAGTCAGATGAATGAGGCCATTCAAACGGATGGCTATGTGCGTATTCCTACGGAAGACTATCTGACTCATATTGCTGGCGGTGAGCTCGATAAAGAAATTCTCCAGCATTTAAAGACTGACCCCGACGGTATGACGTATGCCGACGCTCAAAAATTTTACGAAGAGCATACGGAGAGTTTGAAAGCATTAGCCTTAGAAGGAGTTAAGGATCAGGCGCAAATTGATGCTTTTAAACAATCGCAAGAAGAAGTCCAAAACCATATTCAAAGCCAATTAGATGATTTAGGTCGCCACTCTAGCGATGTAAACAAAGTCTATGCGAGCGTACAAGCTTCTGTACTTACGCGTATTGCTGCAGCCGAAGGGATTACTCCTGAAGAAGCTTTTGTAAAGTATGGTGCAAATATAGCTGGTGCTAGTAGCGGCAAAGGTTTTGAGCAACCCACCAAGAGCGATACCAGTGGCGCTCCACAGGTGTTTACAGGCAAAAACCCCGATGGGTCAATATACGCCACACGGGGCAGCCTCAGTGAGGGCACTAAACAAACGCTTATGGTGGATAAAGACGGACACCACTACTGGGGCGATTACAACGAAAGCATAGATACCACCACGGGAGAAAAAATAGTTGTTGGCGCAGATAAAGAAGGTACTCCCGCATCCTTCGCTTCGGGTAAAGATGCCAGAGATGCTGCAAAAGAAGTGGGAAAGAGTGTGGATGCCGCGCAAGCAAAAGGAACTGAGGGTGATCCGCGCGGCACTTACACCCCTGAGAACCGCACGATTGCTTTATTAAAAGATGCAAACCTCACAACTTATTTACATGAAACTGGTCACTGGGCTTTAGATATGTATTCGCAT
>Ga0208259_1000386_pt1 | contig 13293 bp, 10 predicted proteins | sample CryBogCBH22May08_FD_184618 | JGI IMG/M metagenome (GOLD analysis project Ga0208259, IMG submission 184618) | Freshwater microbial communities from Crystal Bog, Wisconsin, USA - CBH22May08 (SPAdes) | ecosystem: Environmental > Aquatic > Freshwater > Lake | place: Crystal Bog, Wisconsin, USA... | reverse complement strand
GTCCGATTTACATCTCGGCCGACAGTAGTCAAACCAAGATCTATGGCAATGCAGATCCGAGCTTGACTTACAGTGTTCAGGCCAAGGCAACAGGCTCAGGTTTATTGGGAACTGATAGCGTGACAGGTACCTTAAGTAGAGCGACCGGTGAAAACGTCGGTAGCTATGCCATCGGGCAGGGTAGCTTGGCCAATAGCAACTACAACATTAGCTTTGTACCAGCAAGTTTTGCTATTACCCCAGCCACCTTAAGAGTGCTGGGCTCCCAAGTTTATAATGGCACAACGACTTTCTCTGGCCAAAACTTAGTGGCTACTGGTGTAGCAGGTGAGCGTTTTGATATTGTCGGTGATGCCTTGCTAAACACTAAAAATGTTCAGTCCAATCAACCTCTGGCTGATATAAGTCAAATCAGCTTGTCTGGTCGCAATGGTGCAAGCTTATCAAACTATTACCCCCTCACCACGGTTCAGACATCGGTATCAGTCACTCCCTTGTCGATTACTTTAGTGGCGCCTGTGATTTATAAGACCTATGATGGTGGCTACCTGTATCAGATGACTTCAAATGATTTGGCCGCCATGAGTGCGCAATTGAAGGGGGCTGACACTGTAAGTGCAGCGACTGCAATCTTCACTGGCAATAACCCCAATGTAGGTGCTGGTAAAACTGTAAATATTAGTTCAGCAACTATTGCCGATGGTAATGGAGGTGCTAACTACCGTGTTAGTTATGCTAGTTCTAATACCAGCGCAATTACACCAGCACCCTTAACAATTACAGCAGTTAATGATGCGCGTTTTATCACCCAAGCCGATAAACCTGGATATGGCGGCGTCATTTATAACGGATTTGTCAATAATGAGAGCGAAGCAAGCGCATTAAGCTCCTTGGGAACGGTCACCCGCTCAAATAACGGAACTACGGCGGGGACTTACCTTGGTGTATTGGTGCCTAGCGGCTACGTAGCCCCGAACTACAATATCACCTATCGTACGGGTGATTACACTATTGTCGGCGCGAATAGTTTATTGGTTAGGCAAAATACACCGGTATTCGCTACTTACGGCTCTGATCCAAGCTTTAATTTAAGCGCTCAATACTTAAACTCTAATCAGTCTATTGTGAATTTGAGTTCGATTAGTATTGTTGGTAATTCGGTAACGATACAGGATGGCTACAACGGTAAAGTGACCTTTACCATAAACGTGCAATCCCCAAGCTATAGTGGTAGCGCCAATCTCAAGGTGGGTTCCTATAACCTACAGGCGAGTAATTTGACTATTAGTGGCAACAACTTTACGAGTGCCACTTTCGCTCCGGGTACTCTGACCATAACACCATTGACTCTGTCAGCTACAGCCTTTGCTGCGGGTAATATTAGTAAAGTTTACGACGGCAATAGCAATATTAGCGCCCTTAACTTTAATGTCTTAGCAAATGCCGGCGTTATTAAGGCGGGTGATGCTATTGCTGTGGTAGCAACAGGCTCTTTTGATAATGCTATTGTGGGTACTGGTAAGGCAATTAGCGTAGATATTGCTTTGTCAGGCGCGGATGCTGGTAACTATGCTTTATCAAGCACACAATTAAATGGCAATACCGGCACAATTACCCAATTAAGTTCGGTAACTTATATTGGTGCCAGTGGTGGCAATTGGTCAAGTGCGCGTAACTGGGCAGGCGGTGCAATACCAGTTCTAGGTAATGTTGCAAATGTCATTATTCCAGCGGGCTCCACAGTAAATTTTGACTATGTCAACTTAGCTGGACAGTTGCCTACTAGTACCATAATGGACAATGGCGTTTTAAGCTTTAATGGCAACACCAACTTTACTTTGGCAAACGCGGTATCAGGCTCTGGCTCAATCGTGCAATCTGGCCTAGGTATGTTGACCTTATCTGGGAATAACAGCTTTACTGGAGGTGCTTATCTGAATGCATCTGGTTTGACTGTTGCCAGCAATAGTGCCCTGGGTTCAGGATTGGTAATTTCTAATGGCGGCAGCCTATTTGTAGCCAATGGTCTTGTATTGCCATCATTGACTATCGTTGGTCCAGTCAGCTTAACAAGCGATATTGCTACCGCTGGCTCTCAGATTTATAAGGACAATGTGCGCATAGCACCAGGTGTAAATAATAATGTGACTCTGACAAGTGCAAATGGCGATATCATCTTTAATCAGCTCCTAGATAGCGCCATTTCTAAAGCTAACTCCTTAAATGTGAGCGCTCCAGCTGGGACAATTTCTATTGGCTCTAGTGTTGGATCGATAGCGCCTTTAGCAAGCCTGACTCTCTCTGCCAATAAGGTCAATTTATTGGCCGACGTATTAACTGCTAATGCTCAAACTTATAACGGTGCTATTTGGATTGGTGATAATGGTAGCGAAGGCTTCTTACTTAATCGATTTGTTGCCGCTACTGGTAGCAGACCTAATCTGCTTAATAACAATTCAGTCTATGCAAGAACCCTAATATCAGTTGATCCGAGCATTACCTTTAATGGTGAAATCAATGATTTGAATGCCAATACCCATACCCTGCTTGTTGCAGCAATTGCTCCAAGCGTCAATCCAAGTGCGAATCAAGCCCCGGTAATTAGCTTTAGCGGTGGAATTGGTGGAATTAACCCGCTATATGGTTTGAGTGCGCAAACTGTAGCAACTGGAGATCAAACACACTACGTTGGCACAGTCAATATTGTTGGTGGCGTCAGTACTTATGCTGATCAATACTATCGCGCTCAAGCAATCAGTGTAAATCCTGCTAGCCAAAATACAGAAGCTATCTTTTCTGTTTATGCTAAAGATGCGGGTATTTATTTTGATCTGCCAATAGGAAGTACCCTTAGCCATGGAGCTGATAGTGGTTTGTCAATTTACGGCAGTGTTAAAAGCCCAATTGGTAATTTGGGCGATCATTGGAAGTCTCGTAGTCTGAATGCTTCTGGCCAAGAGGCGGCTGAACTTGCAGCGTTGCAAGCTGCTGCTAAGTCCTCTACAAGCTCCGCTGTGGCAGGCGGCGCACTCTCTGGGGTGTTCCAAAAATATATTGAATATCTAGATGTTCAGAGCCAAGAGTGGAAAAGGGGTAGGAGTAGCTCTGTAGATGTGTCCTTGCTCGATTACAGCGCCTATAACTCAGATGTTCGCAAGGACATAGATCTACTGAAAATTCGACGTGATGATTCCGAAGAATTGACGCAAGATCTAGTCATTAGGAAAAAACGGAGCATGAGTGTGCCCGTGGATGCGCTATGAATCAGATTAGGAATGCCTTGATGCACTCTAAAGCTGTCAGCATCCTATCGGTCTTACTAGTGATCGGCGGGCTTGGAAGCATCAGTTCGATGGCGCAAAATTTGCCCCATCCTAATAATGGCGACCTGACAACTATCCCTCCCAAAAAATCGATCCTTGATCAAAAAAAAATACCTACAGATGATGCTTATGAATTTATTGCGATTGTCAATGGTGAGCCAATTAGCAAAGGTTTGTATGAAATTAGTCTGCAGGAATGGCTGTCTCAAGGGCAAAAAGACAGCGAGCAATTGCGCAAAAATTTGAAAGAGGAGTTAATCAACAGAGAGCTTATTGCGCAAGAGGTGGTTAAGCAAGGTTTAAATCGCAACATTGATATGCGTGATCATATTAAGCAACTTGAGCATCGACTCTATTTGCAGCTATATACAGAGCAATTTTTGAAAGAAAAAGGACTTAATGAGGCTGCCTTAAACGATGAATACCAAAATCAAAAAAAAAGCCCCCAAAATATAGAAATAGTGCAGTACAAAGTTGGTCAAATTGTGACGCGTAAGGAATCTTCGGCGATAGCGGTTGTTGGAAGATTGCAGCAAGGGGAGTCTTTTGAGGCAGTGGCAGCACAATTAGCTGCTCCTTTAGAAGCTAAGGCGCCGCAAAGTTTTGGCGTATGGGTTAATGCTAATGAATTGCCACCCCAGTTATCGTTAGCGCTGGCTTCTTTGCCAATTGGCGGCATTACCAATCCACCAATTGCAGTTGATGGAGGATGGCTTATTCTTAAGTTGGTTGATAAGCGTAAGGGAAAGCCCATGACTTATGCAGAATATAAGAGTCGAAAAATAGAGGGTCTTTTGCGTGAGTATTACAACGAAACTTTAAAACGCCTTCACTCAGAGGCAAAAATCAATTGATCATGGGTGCTAAATGAACTTAAAAATATATCCTCAGCTAAAACTTCAATTGCTTGTTGGATTCACTGCTTTGCTGTCCACAATTCATGTTTGGGCCATTGAAGAGGTGGGCTATCAGGATTGGGCGGTGCAATTGGGTGCTGACACTTCGGAGGCCTATGTACGCAACAAGGATAACTCCTCGCTAGGATTTTTTTGCAAGGATGAAAAGTGCGTTTATTACTTAAATCTAAACCTAGCATGCCCACCTGGCGCAAAAAACCCTATATTAATAAATAGCGATACAGTTACTGCCGCATCTATGGTGACATGTTCTCATTTAGGAGGCCGTAGTTTTCAAATTTTTGATGATCCCGAGGTAATTAATAAAGCCGTTAAAGTGGGCAATCAAATTGGCTTTAGCACAGCTTTGCAAGGCGGTACTTTTTTGGTAACGCAATTTAGCCTAAATGATAGTCAAAGGGCTGTTGAACGGGCGGTTCTTGAGGCAAAACAAAAGAAGCGACCGCAATCATTTGAAGCTGCCAAAGGGGTAATTTGAACAAGGCTCAATCAATGTCAAGAATTGCTATTGATTAATGCGAAATCATGTGCCAGATCATTATGCGTAATTTGCATGATGCATGCGGACATGGCATTGGATTTAACAGAGGTATCAGATTAAAGTTCAATCATAGTTAATTTTGAGGAATAAGCTTTGACGCAATTGCATAAAAATCGAGATGGTGGATTGCTTTCTTATATCAACCCTGAGGAAATTGGGCCTTGGGGCATGTATTTAGAGCAAATAGATAGAGTAACGCCATATTTGGGTGGCTTAAGTCGTTGGGTTGAAACTCTTAAGCGTCCCAAAAGAATTCTGATTGTGGATGTGCCTATTGAGTTGGACAATGGTGAAATTGCTCATTTCGAAGGTTATCGGGTTCAGCATAATTTGTCTCGTGGCCCTGGCAAAGGCGGCATACGCTATCACCAAGATGTAAATCTATCTGAGGTGATGGCCCTTTCGGGTTGGATGTCAATTAAGAATGCGGCAATGAATTTACCTTTTGGAGGCGCAAAGGGCGGCATTCGCGTAAATCCAAAACAACTTTCTCGCTCTGAAATAGAGAGAATGACCCGGCGATTTACAAGTGAAATTAATACTATTATTGGCCCAAGTCTTGATATTCCAGCTCCGGATGTCAATACTAATGAGCAGACAATGGCCTGGATGATGGATACCTACTCAGTCAATCAAGGTCAAACATCTACTGGAGTTGTCACTGGTAAGCCCGTATCGATTGGAGGGTCAGTCGGCCGTAGCGAGGCAACGGGTAGAGGATTGTTTACTGCTGGTATTGAGGCTGCAAAAAAAATTGATCTGCAAATTACTGGAGCAAAAATTATTATCCAGGGTTTTGGCAATGTTGGAAGAACTGCAGCAAAGTTGTTTGATGGTGCAGGTTCGAAAATTATTGCTGTAATGGACCATAGCGGCGCAGTCTACAACTCAAATGGAATAGACATTTCTGCCTTAGGAGCTTATGTTGATCGAGAAGGCGGAGTAAAAGGTTTTAGTGAGGCTGATTTTTTATTGGGAGATGAGTTTTGGGGTCTTAACTGCGATATCGTAATTCCTGCAGCATTAGAGGGTCAAATTACTAAGCACAATGCCAATACCATTAAGGCAAAGTTAGTTATTGAAGGCGCCAACGGCCCAACAACACCAGAGGCCGACGATATTTTGCTTGCAAAGAATGTATTGGTGGTGCCTGATGTACTTGCTAATGCTGGTGGAGTGACTGTCAGTTATTTTGAATGGGTCCAAGATTTCAATAGTTATTTTTGGGATGAGGAAGATATTAATCTTAGGCTTGAGAGGCTAATGAAAAAAGCCTTTGAAGCCATTTGGGATGTCAGCATTCAAAACAATACAACCATGAGGACGGCGGCATTTATTATTGGCTGCTCAAGAATTTTGCAGTCTAGACAGTTGAGGGGTTTATACCCCTAATCAGATCAAAATATAATACAAATGGAGATGTTGCTTCTATGAAAATAGATAAATTGAATTTCATTGCTTGTGCGATGTTAAGCATTTGGTGTTTTAACGGACAAGCCGCAAGTCAAACCTTAGATAAAATTGAGTCTTCGGGCGCTGTGACCATGGGGGTTCGTGAGTCATCCATTCCCATGTCTTACACCACAGGCGATAGTCGCTTTGATGGCTATCACGTTGAAATTTGCCGCATGATTCTTGCGGACATTAAAGACAAGCTCGGCGTAAATACGCTTCGCATCAACTATCAACCCGTTACTTCTCAAAACCGTGTGCCTTTGGTACAAAACGGCACTGTCGATATCGAGTGTGGCACCACCACCAATAACGTGAATCGCGCAAAAGACGTTGGCTTTGCAAACACACTATATGTTGAAGAAGTGCGTATTGCAGTAAAAGCAAACTCAGGCATCAAATCGATTGCTGACTTGAATGGTAAAAAAGTGGCCACTACCACTGGTACCACCTCAGTGCAGTTATTGCGTAAGCACGAAAAGGCTACTGGCGTGAACTTTGATGAAGTATTTGGCAAAGACCATGCAGATAGTTTCTTATTGCTTGAGTCTGGCCGTGCTGATGCCTTCGTTATGGATGGTTCAATTTTGGCAGGTAATATTGCCAACTCTAAGAATCCAAAAGACTACAAGATTGTGGGTGAGGTGTTGAGCACTGAACCGATTGCAATCATGGTCCGCAAGGATGACCCCGAATTTAAAGCGGCGGTAAATGCAGCTATCGCTAAGATTGTTGCTAACGGCAATATGCCCAAGCTTTGGAATAAATGGTTCTTATCTCCAATCCCACCAAAGAATATTGTGGTTGGTCTTGAGTTATCCCCGGCAACTAAAAATGCATGGGCTAATTTGAATGACAAACCTGCTGAAGATTACAACAAGAAGTAATTCGTATCGTTACCATTGAACAAACCTTTCATTAAGCGATCGAATACATGGATTTAGGCATTTTTTGTAAAAGCACTCTAGATGGAGAGGTGGTTGATCACTGCTTCTCCTCTCTATTGGGTATTGGTCAGAATGCTGACCCCAGTTATTTAGATTGGTTAATGAAAGCGTGGGGCTGGACCTTGGCTGTTGCTGGCCTTGGTTTACTTATTGCACTCTCACTGGGTGCAGTAATGGGTACCTTGCGAACCTTGCCCCAGGACACAGCCCTAAATCGTTTTTTAGTTCGCTTTTCTACAGCGTGGGTCGAGCTTTTTAGAAATATTCCGATTTTGGTGCAGGTATTTCTTTGGTATCACGTTATTCCTGCATTTATTCCTCCTCTTAAAGCTTTTCCATCGTATTTATTAGTCAGTCTTGCTTTGGGTTTTTTTACGTCTGCACGTATTGCTGAGCAGGTTAGGGCAGGCATTCAATCACTGCCCTCCGGCCAAAAAGCGGCTGCTACTGCTTTAGGATTAAATACTTTTCAAAGCTATCGCTACATCATTCTCCCGATGGCTTTGCGAATTGTGATTCCGCCCCTGACTTCAGAGAGCATGAATCTGATCAAGAATTCCTCTGTAGCTTTTGCCGTTTCAGTGCCTGAGCTCACTTTATTTGCTATGCAAGCACAAGAAGAAACGGCTCATGGAGTAGAAATCTATTTAGCGGTTACCTTCCTATATGCCTTATCTGCTTTTGCCGTCAATCGCGTAATGGCTTATATCGAGAAACGGTCCCGTATTCCTGGCTTTATTGTTGCCAACTCAGAAGCGGCGGCACACTGATGAAAATAATTAATCAAATAATGGTGTTTGTATGTTGAGCTTAGATTTAAGTTTCTATAACTGGGAGCTCTTCACCAACTACATCATGAAGGGCATGCTGTTTAGCGTGCAACTTACTGTAATTGCAACGGTTGGCGGCATCGTCTTTGGGACATTCTTGGCTCTCATGCGTTTGTCTGGAAAGCCAAGCTTGGTTTATCCGGCCACTATTTACGTCAATACCATGCGCTCCATTCCTTTGGTCATGGTGATTCTCTGGTTTTTCTTGCTGATACCGATGTTGATTGGTCGGCCAATTGGTGCTGATTTATCAGCAACCATTACCTTTATTGCCTTTGAGGGAGCATTCTTTTCAGAGATTGTGCGAGCAGGCATCCAGTCAGTACCCAAAGGACAAGGCTATGCAGCTCAAGCGCTTGGCATGACTTATGGTCAAAACATGCGCTTTATTGTCCTTCCACAAGCATTCAGAAACATGATTCCAGTATTCATGACGCAGACCATCATTTTATTTCAGGACACCTCCTTGGTTTACGCCATTGGCGCGTATGACTTACTCAAAGGCTTTGAAATTGCAGGCAAGAACTATGGTCGTCCGATTGAAACTTATATCTTGGCGGCGTTTACGTATTTCATCATCTGCTTCTCACTTTCTAAGATCGTGAGAAAGGTGCAGTCCAAAGTTGCGATCATTCGCTAATCCATTTTTATTGCTCACTATCTAGATCATCATGATTGAACTACAAAACGTTTCGAAGTGGTACGGCGACTTTCAAGTCTTGACCGACTGCAGCACTTCCATCAAAAAGGGTGAGGTTGTAGTTATTTGCGGTCCTTCTGGCTCAGGCAAATCCACTTTAATTAAGACCATCAACGCGCTTGAACCATTTCAAGCTGGTGAAATCACTGTTGATGGCATTCGTTTGCACGACCCAAAGACTAACTTACCAAAATTAAGAGCTAGGGTGGGGATGGTGTTCCAGCATTTTGAACTCTTTCCACATCTCAGTATCACGGAAAACCTGACTCTTGCTCAAATTAAAGTGTTGGGACGCTCAGCTGATGAAGCAAAAGCACACGGCCTGAAGTATCTTGAGCGTGTAGGCTTGATTGCGCAAAAGGATAAATTTCCTGGTCAGCTATCAGGGGGTCAACAACAAAGGGTTGCCATTGCTCGCGCTTTGAGCATGGATCCCATTGTGATGTTGTTTGATGAGCCGACATCTGCGCTTGATCCGGAAATGGTTGGCGAAGTGCTGGATGTCATGGTCAAACTTGCAAACGAAGGCATGACCATGTGCTGCGTAACTCATGAGATGGGCTTTGCACGTAAGGTTAGCAACCGCGTGATCTTCATGGATCAAGGTCGCATCATTGAAGACTGCTCTAAAGATGAATTCTTTGGCAATCCAGATGCCAGATCTCATCGTGCCAAAGACTTTCTTGCCAAGATCTTAGTGGGTTAGCATGGAATTTAAGTGGCTCGAAGACTTTGTGTTGCTAGCGCAAGTTAAGAGTTTCAGTAAAGCCTCTGATCTTCGCAATATTACTCAGCCAGCATTTTCAAGAAGAATTCAATCGCTCGAGCTATGGCTTGGGACCCCGCTGATTGACCGCTCTTGTTTTCCTATGGAGCTTACTCCCGCAGGACTATTTTTTTACGAACATGCAATTTCTTTGATTGAAAATATCTCGGAGGTGAGGGCAACCTTAAAAAGTAGGAATCCAAATCAAGGTCTCACAATAGACTTTGCAGTCCCACATAATTTATCGCTTACACATTTTCCTGATTGGATCAAAGAGGTGTCTAAATATTTGGGTGGGGCCTCCTACAGATTGAAGGCATTAAATGTCCATGATGCGGTAATGACATTATTAAATGGTGGCTCAGATCTGTTGCTTGTATATAGCCATCCCAGCTCATCTTTGAGGTTAAATCCCGCGGTTTATACATCTAAGTTATTGGGGGTGGAAAAATTTTCACTTTATGGTTTAACTGAGCTCGAGCAAGCTTATCAAAAAAATCCTGATATTGAGATTCCTTTTTTAACCTATGGAAGTAGTGCGTATTTAGGAAAAATTGCAGATCATATTCTTGCTAAATGCGGATTGAAAATTAATCTGAAAAAAGTATATGAGACTGATATGGCAGAGGGCCTGAAATCGATGGTGTTAGCTACGCACGGCTATGCATTTTTGCCAGAGAGCTCCATAAGAAAAGAATTAAATGAGGGTTTGGTTGTAAAGGCATTCCCTTCAAACAAATACTGTTTGGATGTAGACTTGGAAGTAAGATTATTTCGTTATGTGGATGGGTCTTCAAAGAAAGCGGGGGGTAACTCTAAGTTTGATGATGCATTAAATATGAAGCGAAAAGTCATTGAAAATCTTTGGAATAATTTAATCTAACTTCATTGAATTCTGAATGACATTCTAGGTCAAAAATTCTAGTTTAAATAAAGCATTTATGCGGAATACGGGGTCAGCATTTTTTCATGAAGCTATCACGAATAAACGAAGCAACCTAAGGGTGGAGCTATAGAATTTGAATGGCTCTTTTAACTGAGCACTTTCAGTGGCGGTCCTTTTTTAAGGTGAGAGCGCCCGAAATAAAAGTTGGCTAAACGAGAATTCTCTATGGCCTTAATACTAGATCTTTTTTGGGATTGCTAGATGAAATATAAAAAAAAGATGCCTTTTGGCAAGCCAATAGTGCAGTTTGATGCATCGGGGTTATTAAATCAAATCTATCAGGGACGCGCTAATCTTGCATTAAAGCAGATTAATACTCTATTAAAGGCAAACCCAAAAAATCCAGCCCTTTTGATTCTAAGGGCTGAGGCTTTGCGTGCGCAGGAGATGATTGACGAGGCAATTGAGGCCTTTATTAAGGCTGGAAATGCGGGCTGCGGAGCGGACGCCTGGCACAGGGCGGGTGTACTGTTGACTGCCTGTAATCGCATTGATGAAGCTTTAGAGTGTCTAGAAAAAGCGCTCGCATGCGATGGATCTTCGGAGACCGTGATTGACACTCTCATCACCACACTTTTTAATTCTGGAAGATATGAGCAAGGAGTTCTTTATGCTCGGCTACAGGCGCGTCGCACATCGAATCTTGATTTCCGGGCTAGAGCCGCCTTATTTTTATCTCACTGTGGTTTTAATGATGAGTCTGCGGAGATCTTTAAATCAATGATCGATTGCGCTCAAGCAAATAATTTGCCCCCACTTCTTTTGGGCCCCGCTCTATCTGCAGTCCGCTTTGTATGCGATTGGGATCTAGTGCATAGCTTGCAATCCACTATTTTAAGCTACTATGCTGCTGAGAAATTTGGTGTGCCAGCAGAATTCCCCCTAACTAATGTTACTTGGTGCAATGATGAGCGCTATAACTTGGGGGTGACCAAGGCATACCTGGATTCAAAACTATGCCATGTTAGCCCATTGCCCCAACGTAAAATTGAGGTGGCTAGGAAAATTCGGATTGGATATGTTTCTAATGATTTCAAAAACCATGCCACGATGCAATTAATGGCGGGACTCTTTGAGCATCACGATAAAAATCGATTTGAAGTATATGCCTATGACCATACCATTCCTGATGATTCCCAGTATCGCCAACGTTTTTTGGCGGCGGTCGATAAGCATGTTGATATTCGAGCTATGGATGATAAGACCGTTGCTGATTTGATTGCTCACGACCAAGTGGATGTTTTATTTGATTTAAAAGGGCACACTGGTCTTGGCCGCTTGGGGATATTCTCCTATCGTCCAGCACCAATTCAAGTTTCTTATCTAGGGTTCCCGGGTAGTGTGGCACACCCATTCATAGATTATATTGTTTCTGATCGATTCGTCACGCCAGACAGCAGTGCCCAGAATTATTCTGAAAAGTTTTGTCGCCTGCCATACAGTTATCAATGTAATGACCGTTTGAGACCTCACCCTCCATCCATAGGCTCTCGCTCTTTAGTGGGCTTGCCAGATGACGCAATAGTTTATTGCGCGTTTAATCAGTCTTACAAAATTGATAAGACAAGTTTTTTAGTGTGGATGAAAATATTAAAAGCTGTTCCAAATAGCGTATTGTGGATAATGGCCAATAACAGCAAGACTGCAGAACAAAATTTATCTTATCTAGCTTATCAGTGTGGAATAGAATCTGAACGCATAATTTTTGCTCCCTTTGCTCCTCCATATGAGCATTTAGCTAGACTGCAATTGGCTGATGCTGCTTTAGACACATTAATTTGTAATGGGCATACAACCACCTCCGATGCTTTGTGGGTTGGAGTCCCAGTAGTCAGCGCCAGAGGTAGTCATTTTGCATCCCGCGTAAGCGAAAGCTTGCTCAATGCCATGAATCTGCCTGAGTTAGTGGGGCGGGATCACGAAGATATGGTAAGAATAGCCTCGAAAATTGGCTTGGACGGGGATTATCGATCAATATTACGTAAAAAAGTTTCTAGTAATCGCCTAATAACCCCGCTATTTGATATCGCAAATTTCGCTAAGTACTTTGAAGTTGCGATTGAGATGATGGTTGCCAACTATCGCCTTGGAAACCCGCCAAAGTTAATCGATGTTCTAAGTGATTTTGAACTTTAACCCAGACCAAACTTTGCGAGTGGGGGGTCTTCTTCTCGCGACCCACTACCATAAAAATGGGATTTCTTCATTACAAGTCTATCTATATGGTTGTAGTGTGCTTCAAAATTAAGCTCTCCATAAACTCTATTGCAATCAAATCCAGTTGGACTTTTACAGATCTTAGGTGTGCAGATAAGTTAAGAAAAAGGGCTGACTTTTTATTTCCGCAATGATTCCATAAGGATTGGTCAATTATCATGAGTAGTGACTATACAACAAAGTATATAGCCTCATTAACCAGCGCCGAAATTAGGGCTCTGAGTCCTAGCCAATTAGCTATCTTGACTAGCGCTCAAATAGGAGCCATTAGCACTGCCGCAATCCCTGGCTTAACCAGTACTCAAATTGCTGCGTTAACTACTACCCAAGTAGCAGGCTCAAATTGCTGCTCTTACTAATGATGCTGTATCTGGCTTGACCAGTACTCAAATTGCTGTGTTAACTACTATCCAAGTGGCAGGCTTGACTAGCGCTCAAATAGGAGCCATTAGCACTGCCGCAATCCCTGGCTTAACCAGCATTCAAATTACTGCGTTAACTACTATCCAAGAGGCAGGCTTGACCAGCATTCAAATTGCTGCGTTAACTACTATCCAAGTAGCAGGCTTAACTAGCAAACAAATCAATGTTCTGAGTACTACCCAAGAGGCTGCTTTGAGCGCAGCTCAAATAGGAGCCATTAGCACTGCCGCA
>Ga0208259_1000384_pt1 | contig 13341 bp, 13 predicted proteins | sample CryBogCBH22May08_FD_184618 | JGI IMG/M metagenome (GOLD analysis project Ga0208259, IMG submission 184618) | Freshwater microbial communities from Crystal Bog, Wisconsin, USA - CBH22May08 (SPAdes) | ecosystem: Environmental > Aquatic > Freshwater > Lake | place: Crystal Bog, Wisconsin, USA... | reverse complement strand
TATTTATATAGTTTAATAGGAGGTGCTAATGTAGCTACTAACACAGAACTATTAACTTCCTTATATAATAATCTATCTGCTATAGAAAATGCTGTAAGTTTTATAAGCACTAATGGTGATAATCTTACCAATGTAGCAAACGATTTAACTAATATTAACAATGTTGCAAATGATATTTCTACTATTAATGTTATTGCTAATAGTTTAACAGTTATAAACAATGTTCTTGCAAATGCTAATACTGCAACTACACAAGCTGGTATAGCAACTACACAAGCTAATACTGCTACTACAGCTTTTATCAATTTTGATAAAAGATATCTTGGTAGTAAAATTAGTAACCCTAGTTTAGATAATGAAGGTACTGCTTTACTTACAGGAGCACAATATTGGAATAGTGTATCAAATGTTTTAAAAGTTTATAACGGTACTTCATGGTTACAAGCATATGAAGCAGGTACTGTTACAGAAGGTATCCTTAATAAAATAACTTATACAGCTATTGATGGACAAACGAATTTTAATATCGTACATGATGTTGGATTTGTAGATGTTTACTATAACGGTTTAAGATTACAATATGGTATTGATTTTATAGACACTAATACATCTAAGATAGTACTTACAACAGGCAGTACTTCTGGTGATGTGATCGAAGTTGTAGCGTATGGTACTTTTACTCTTACAGATGTAGTATCTTCTTCTACTACTATAAACTCTCATCCTCTTATTAGCAACATTACACTTACTACAGCAGATATTGCTGATAGTACAGACAAAAGATATATAACTGATGTCCAGAAATTAGCTTTAGGAAGTTTTAGTGGTGTAAATACAGGTGATGAAACTACAAGTACAATAAAGACAAAGCTTGGTATCAGTACTCTTTCTGGAAGTAATACAGGTGATCAGACAAATATTTCTGGTAATGCGGCAACTGTAACTACTAATGCTAACCTGACGGGAGATGTAACATCTATCGGTAATGTTACAACACTTATCAACAGTGCTGTAATAAATAAAGTTCTTACAGGTTACACTTCTGGCGCAGGTGTTGTTGGTAGTGGAGATAGTATATTAGTAGCTATACAAAAATTAAATGGTAATGATGTCAGTCATGCTGGATTAACTACAACAGCACATGGTGGACTATTACAAATAGGTACTACAGGAACTACTGCTTGTGCTGGTAATGATAGTAGATTAACTAATAATAGAAATACTACAAATAATCAAATTATAAAATTTGATACAGGAACTATAGAAGATACTGATTTATATACTTTTAATGGTTCAATAGCAAAAACTATTGACATAAAGGCAGGTTCTAATATTACTTTTGCTAAAGTAGCAGGCTCTATAACTATTGCTGCTAATTCTACTGGTTATACTTTACCAACAGCTACATCTTCTGTACTTGGTGGGGTAAAACCTGATGGTACAACAATAACAAATACTACAGGTATTATATCTGTAACTTACGGTTCAACAGGAACTTCAGCATGTGTAGGTAATGATAGTAGATTAAGTAATAGTAGAACTGCATCCGATGTTAGTTCATGGGCAAAAGCTGGAACAAAACCTACATATACATATACTGAAGTAGGTGCTCAAGTAGCTGGAGCGTATCCTACAGGAAGTGGTACATGTAGTGGTACTAATACAGGAGATCAGATTGGTGGTACTCCTGCACTAACTTTTAGTACAACTAATACGGCAGGGTCATCTACCAACTTTTTAAGAAGAGATGATACTATTGCAATATTTGACACTACTGCACCAACAACTCAAGCGTTTGGTGATACTGCTACTGCTGGTAGTGCTGCTGTAGCTGCAAGGAGAGATCATAAACATGCTATGCCTAATGCCCCTACAGCGACTATTAGTTACTTGGTTTATGATAGCCGTGCAAGTTTAAGAGCAATGTCACCTACTGAAGGGGACTTTGTTCTTGTAAAAAGTTTAGGATTATTTAGATGGTATAATGGAAGTACAGAGCCGGATGATGATGAAACCGCTTTTGCTACAGCATCGGGCGTATGGGAATTAGAATGTCCTGCATGGGATTTTATAGACACAGTATTTAATTTAATTAGATCATACATACAAGTATATACAGTACAGTTTATAAATACCATAAGCTCGGTTTCACCAAATAGTACAGTCACATTGGTAGTGACTGTACCAGGGGTAAATTTAAATGACTATATTTTAGTAGTACCAGCGAAAAATAATAGTGTGAATTATAGAGGAAATATATATGCCGATGTAACAGATATTGGAATAGTTACAATATCTTTTACTAATAGTAGTAACACACTCAGTTATGCACTATCTACAGGAGATACGACTCCATATACTTTAATAATTTATAACTATCCACAATAATGCCATTATTACGAGCAATTAGAATGTTTAATGCAATAGAAGCTGGAACTACATCAGGGTCACAATTAAATACTCTTTTAGCAGACACATCAAAATTAACAGAATTCAATGTTTTATTAAACGATCCTGCTATAGCTAATAGAATACTAAATGGACAAACATCAGTTTCGGCTATTTTAAATTGTCCTGCGGCGATTTCGGCGATACTTTCAAACAAACAAATAACAAATCAATTTTTAGCAAATACTGATTTTGCGACAGCACTATCTACAAATAGTACGGCGATGACACAAATCGCAAATAGTTCAGTATTAATGAACGCTGTTTTACTGAATGCCGCAGCACTATTTTTAAATTCAAGTGTAGCATTAACAGCCATGTTAGCTAATACAGTAGCTAAAATGTGTATATATAATTCAGATAGTTCACTATCTATAATACAAAGTAATGCAACTTTGATGACAGCATTAAGAGCTGCATCAAGCTACGCAGTTGTATCAGCAACAGAAAATGGAACGATTCAAGTAAATCTAACTACAGGATGGAGTGGTAGCGCATATATTTTACTTGGAGTTAGTCACGCTTCAACAACAACAAGAACTATAACAGTACAAACAAAAAGATCAGCATCAATAATGTATAGTTATGCTAATACAAATGGAACATCTAATACGTTAGCTAAAGATAGTAATTTAGCAGCCCCTTTAAAAGCACCATACACATTTGTAATAGATCAATTAGGAACATATGTAGCTTACTTCGGAATTTTACGTTGTGATATTTAACAGACAAATATGAAACTTATTATCCAAAACGGAAGAATATCCGGTACGGCAACAGATGAATATATTGGAGACGAAATTACTATCAACGCTCCATCTGATTTTGATCTGAAAAAAATATCTGAGTACCGTATGATAGACGGCATTGTAAGTGTTCCTATATCCTCTATAGAAAATGACATAGTCATCCACACTCAACTCCGACTCGACGAATTTGCGCAAACGAGAAGGTACGACGGGATAATGAGTGCGTGCACTTATGCGAACAGCTCCATCCCCACATTTTGCACAGAGGGAAAGTATGCCGTGATAGCAAGAGATACGACGTGGGCGGCATTATACAACTTACTGTCGGAAGTTGAAGCAGGGACACGAAAGAAACCTACTTGTTATGAGGATATAGAAGCACTTTTACCAATACTAACATGGCCTATATAGAATAACTTAGTTGTCCTGTATCTATTTATAAAATCAACATAAACTATATTATGGGATTAATAAGAACAACAGTTCAAAATATAAAATCAATAGGTACAACATTACAGGTATCAAATGCTACTCAAGATGGCTATCTATCTCATATAGATTGGAATACTTTTAATAATAAATTATCAGAATTTGGATATACTCCTGTAGCTAATACAGTTACTATTAATGGACATCCTCTTTCTAATAATATATCACTTACGTTAACAGATATTGGTATTAGCAATGTTGAAAATACAAAATTGTCAACATGGGTCGGCACATCTAATATTAATACTGTTGGTACAGTAACAACTGGTATTTGGAGTGGTTCTTTTGGAGCTATTAGTGGAGCTAACTTAACTTCTTTAACTGCTAATAATCTTAGTGGTACAATACCTAGTGGAGTATTAAATAATTCTACTGTTTATATTGGTACTAGTGGTATATCATTAAATAGAGGAAGTGGTTCTCTTACACTTAATGGTGTATCTATTGATGGAAATGCTGCTACAGTAACTACCAATGCTAATCTTACAGGAGATGTGACTTCACTTGGTAATGTTACAACTTTGCCTATAGTTAATGCTAGTGTAGGAAGTTTTGGTAGTGGTACAATGATTCCAGTAATAACCGTTAATGCTAAGGGTCAAGTTATAGGAATAACTTCTGTAGCTAACTCTGGAGGTGGTGGTAGTGGAGTTACTTCTTTAAGTGCTTTATCAGATGTTGCGGAATCTAGTCTTACTAATGGTGATTTATTTGTTTATAATAGTTCTTCAAACAGATGGATAAATAAAACACTCAGTGCTGCTGGTATACAACCAACAATAGGAACTAGCTCAATAACTAACTCTATGTTAGTCAATAGTGCTGTCGCTAACTTAAGTGGTACTAACACTGGAGATAGTTCAGCCATTAATCAAGTGCTTACTGGTTATTCTTCTATTACAGGGAGTATAAGTTCTAGTGATAGTATATTAACAGCTATTGAAAAATTAAATGGTAATATAACTGCTATTACTGGTGCTACTCCAGGTATTCCTTCTATATCTTTAGGTACAAACATAGTTAATGGAAATAGTCCTAATTTTTTAAGATCAGATGCTACAATATTAGCTTTTGATTTTACACTACCTACTATTGCAGGAATTGCAGCTACTGGTACAGCTAATACAGCAGCAAGAAGAGATCACGTACATCCAGCTCAAACTACTATTCCGAATGCTGTTTATACTACAGATAGTGCTACAATAACCAACACAATGTTAGCAGGGGGTATTACTAATGTTAAACTTGCTAATTCAACTATTTCAGGAAGATCTTTAGGTTCTAATCTTGCAGTATTAGGTTTTGGTTCTCATATGACAGGAACCTCTTATAATGGTTCTTCTGATGTAATGATTGCTACAGATGCTGGTAGTGTTAATATTGGCTCTACTATTGTAGCTAGAGATATATATGGTAATTTTAGTGCTGGAACAATTACTGCAAACATTACTGGAACTGCTAGCAATGTAAATAATGCTACTTTTACAACAGCATTAACAGTAAATACGGGTAATGTTATTTTAAAAGGTAATTCATCAAGTTCAACATTAATTCTTGGTGCAGGTAATTTAACACTCAGTGGTAATAACACAGGTGATCAAACATTATCTAGTTTAGGTGCTCAAGCGTCTCTAGGATTTACACCTGTACAACAAGGTGGTGGAACTGGACAAAATACTAATAAATTATATGTAGGTTGGAGTAGCAATAACTCATTATATCTTCAAGTTGATAGTACTAACTTTAATGATGTCTGGCCTATTAATGTAGCAGGAACAGCGACAGGCACAACAACACTTCTTTCTGCTAGTAGCGGAGCAGGGTTGATTGGTTCTATATTTTCTGCTACAGGTGCTATTAATATGACTGTCCAAGCAGCTATTGATTCTTGTTGGATTAGTATAAAAAGATTTGGTGGTACAGGTAACGGTAGTACTGATGATACGACAGCAATGCAAGCTGCTCACAATACAGGACATCCTATATTTTATCCAGATGGTACATATAAATTTAGTTCTATTACTATTCCAAGTGGTGGTATTATAGGTGCTGGTATAGGAAAAACTACATTGAAATGTTCAAGTGGTACAGTAGATGCTATTTTATGTACAGCTCATGGATATGTTAACGATGGTGAAGCTTATTTATTTAGAGATTTTAACTTAGCAAATAGTGTAGGAGGAAGTAGTGGTTCTGGAATAAGAATTAATCCTTCTATTGATGAAAATAGAGGTTCTATTTTTAATAATGTTTATATATCTCAATTTTATACTGGTATACAATTTGATAAAGCTTCAAGTTGGTCAATTACAGATTGCGGTATTGCTGAATTTAAAAAGTTTGGTGTGTGGGTTAAAAACACTAACAATGCTGATTCTGGTGATTCTGGTATTGTCAATACTGGTATTACAACTTCTGTAAGTGGAACAGTAAGTGTATATATTAACTCTTCAGGTGGTTTAAAGATTACTAATAGTAAATTAAATGGTGGTGGAACTGGTATATATCTTAATCCACAAACAGGTAATACTTCAGACCTACTTGTATCAAATACATCTATTGAGGGCATGACCTCTTATGCTGTGTATCTTGGTGGTTCAGGAGGTTATACTTGGACTAATATTGTTTTAAATGGCAATCAGATTGCTTGTACTAACGGTATTGGTATTACTATTGATAATTCTGTAGGACAAATGGTGATTTCTAATAATGTTATTCAAGTTACTGGAAGTTCTGGTTCGTGTGGAGTTATTGTATCTTCAGGTAGTGGTTTTAGCATATCTGATAATGTTTTCTATAATACAGGTTCTACTTCTAATGAAGCTGTTGTTATTGGTCCTTCCGTAACTAATTCAAGTGTTAGAGGAAATCTTTATCTGAAGAATTTTAATACTTGGAATGTTACTTTGGCAAATGGTTCATCAACTACTACAAATGAGAATTATGGGCCAACATGTATTGTAAGTAATAGTTCTGTACAAAGTTTAACATCTGGTAGTAGTACAATTCTTATATTAAACTCAGTAGCTAATGATACTAATTCTAATTTTAATAATTCCACTTATAGATTTACACCATCAGTTACAGGTTATTATTTATTAACAGCAGAAGCTAGTTTTGATGGTTCTGGTTCATTATCAAGAGCAATGCTCCAATTACGTAAAAATAGCTCAGAGGTTGTAAGATCTGATACTAGTCCTAATAATATATATAGTACGGGTACAGTTAACAGTATACAATATGCAAACGGTATTGATGATTACTTTGATGTTGCTGTTACTGCATGGGGTAGTTCAGTACAAGTTAATAGTTCTAGATTTGAAGGTGCATTTTTAAGGGGAGCATAATGGGTCATAATTTATCATATGATGAAGTAACAGTAGCTTTAGGTTATATACCAGCAAAAGATAGTAGTTTGGTTACTGTTAATAATACTACTAATAATATAGCTAATGCTATTAATAATATAGTTAGTAGTATTACTAATACTGCTAATGGTATTGTTGCTGTTTCTAATGATGTAACTACTCTTACTACCAGACTTATTGATGTTAATTCTAATTTGTTTGCACAAGGAACAGCTTTAGGAGAATTATTATCAAAAACTACTATTAATGGTAAAAATATATCAACAATACAACAATCATTAACAAGCTTGAATAGTGTTCTTATAGATACAAATACGCATCATACACTGGCTTTTGGTAATGTGAATAGTAGATTAACAAGTGCTATAACCAATTATGATGGACAAATAACTGTTATTAATAATACTCTTAATAGTTTAGTTGGTGGTATAGGAATTAATGATACTGTTTATTATCAAAGTTCAGCTCCTACTATTGGAATGGTTGTTAATGATCTTTGGATAGACTCAGATAACAACAATGCAATGTATGTTTGGAATGGCTCTTCATGGATTTCTGTTGATAATACTAGTTATGCTACGATAAGTGCTTTAACTACAGAATCAAATACAAGAGCTACTAATGATACTAGTATTAGTAATAACTTAACTTCTTTATATAATCAAGTTAATAATGCAACTACAGGTTTACCAGCAACAGCAACAGCTTTAACTGCCTTGTCAACTAATGTAACTACTAATTATGCTTTAGCAAGCTCTGTAACAACTTTAAGTTCTACGGTAGATGCTAAGAATAGAATTTATTATCAGAGTTCAGCACCTGTTTCAGGTATGAGACTTAATGATATTTGGATTAGACTTAGTGATAGTAAATATTATATTTATAATGGTAGCACATGGATTTCTACTGATACTATTACTGCAACTGGAGCAGCAGCACTAGTTAGTTCAGAAGCTTCAACTAGAGCTTCTGCTGATAGTGCACAAGCAAATGCTATACTTGGGGTTAGTTCTACATTGAATGGTACTACTACAGCTATATCACAAGCTTTAAATTCTATAGATGGTATTAAAGGTAAATACACACTTACTATAGATTCTAGTCATAATGTTACAGGTTTTGAACTTATAGGTAATGGTACAGGATTAGGCAATTTTACATTGTTAAATGCTAACTTAACAATGAATGGTGCAGGTGCTATTATGGGAGGTAAGACAAGTTTTTACGATTTGAATAGTGGTTATTTTATGGGATATCAACCAGCATGGTTAATATACTCTGCTGGATATAAATTTCAAATAGGTGATGATACTAATGCTGTAACGTGGGATGGTTCTAATCTTACTGTTACGGGAGCCATATATGCAACAAGTGGTAGTTTTAGTGGTAATCTTATAGTTGGTGGTACAATAACAGGAGCTAAGATAGCTACTGGTAGTAATGGTGTGGATAATGTTAATGTTGTAAATGGTGCAATATCTTCAAATTTAATATCAAATATTGCTAAGAATATAACAACTACTAGTGCAACAACAGTGGATGAAGATATGTTTCATGTAGGTTCTACTACAGTAAACATAACTCTTATTTCATCAGGAACTATATTTATACAAAGTGTAGCGCAGCAATATTATGATGGTACTAGAAATACTGAACATAGATTATATGTTAACGGCACAATGATTGCTAGTTCCCATACAGGAATAGCTTTAGCGACTAGTGTGGCTATGGCAGGAGGTATTAACCTTGGTGCAGGAACATACAGAGTAGAATATAGATGGTGGGCAACTGACAATGATGTGTCAGGAGTAGGTAGTGTTACTATAGGTACTATAAACATGAACACGATATCTTTAATGAAATAAATATGAATTATATAGTTTATGATAAAGGTTCAGGCGAGATTCTTATATGGGGTACGGCAGATAAAAGAACATTTGCTTTATCTATAGATGATAGTCATGATATCATTGAAGATATAGGTAATCCTAACGAACACTATGTATGTAATAAAAAAGTAGTTAAATATACTAATGAAGAGTTGATCAATAAAGCGTCTGTAGAATCTGGATTTAAATGGGATGTATTGACTAAAACACCAATACAAGTAGCATCTAATAATGATATTTTCAATATGAAAAGTAGTGCTGTTAGAAGTAAAAGAGATTTGTTATTAGCATCTACAGATTGGACACAAACTCCAGATCAATTAGAAGAAAGAAAAATTATTTATAAAGAGTATAGACAAGCACTTAGAGATATTACTGAGCAAAATGGCTTTCCTTTTAATGTAGTATGGCCTGTGAAACCAAAATAAATTACTATATTAAGGTTTTAACTATAAATAGGGAGATCATATGATGACTTATGTGACGGATTGGTTATTTGCAAGATTAGTAGAACCTTCTACATGGAGAGGTATTATAGGATTTGGTGGAGGTCTTTTTCACTTTTCTATAAAGCCTGATTTAATGAGTGGTTCTATAGATTTAGCAATAGCTACTATAGGTCTTATTAATATTATAAGAAAGGAAAAGAAGTAATGGATAAACTTAATGTATTTATTGATGGTCTAACTAAAGTAATAGTTAAAGCTTTTATATCTGTTATTACGGAGCCTGAGCAAGTAGAGAAGTTGGTTGATATATTAAGTCCTACAGTGATTGAGAGACTTAAACTTGTAATAAGAGAAGTTTTTGCTAACGGTGCTGTTGATGCACCCAAAAAGGGAAAGTTAGATGTCGAACTTGAAAAGAAAGTTAAAGAACTTGGAATGGACGATGTTCTTGTTCCTTCTGTTTGGATTGAACCTAAGTCTTAGTGGTTGTAGTTCTGTAGTAGGTAGTACTAACTATATTCCATCTTCTGATGGCACTAGCACTAAAGCTTTTGTTATTGCTGAAAGTTGTAATACTGATATAAAGAGTTGGTTGTGGGATGATAAGACTAAGAGTTATACTCCCGTTATTATTAAGGTTGACAAAGGTGATAAAATATTCAAACACTAAAATCTTTCGCTCATGAAGAAATACTATACCCTTTTTCTTTTGGTGGCAGTCACAACCTTCTCAGGATGTGCAACATCAAGCAAAAATATTATAAACAGTCTGGCAGTGGCTAACGGTACTGTCGATCTTATCGTAAAAGATACAAGAGTTGCTTTGGGTCAGAATGTCATAAGTGTTGGCTTCGCTCAGAAAATTGCTAACGAAGCTATTACTGCTAGAAAGGCTTTGGATGCTGTATATCCTTATAGACTTGTTGATGTTAAAACTGCTGAAGCATATCTTGATATAGCTATACCTTTAGTAACTACTTTACAGAATGATTCTACAACAGGAGAAATAAAATGATTAGTGAAGCAGCATTACTCCTAGTAGCAAAAGAAGTAGGTACATGGTTACCTATAGTAGAAGCGGCAGTAAAGAGTGGTAGTACTTTGTTGACAATTATCAATGGTGCTTACAATGGTACTATTACAGATGAAGAACTGTCTGTGATTATTGAACAACGTAATAAAGACATAGACGAATTAACTAACGCTATTAATATAGCAAAACCAAAAGTATAATGCAGATAAATCAATTAGCATATATAGCAGTAGTTTCTTGTAGGAATATAATAAATAAAAGAGACAACTATGGTTTTAATAATATCAAAGACAGTAAAGACTTAGTAACTCTTACTATAATTATTGACATCTTAAAGGATGCTGATTGGTATAGTCTACCGACACAAGACATAGTAAAATTAACAGCTATTGTTACGAGTATTATTAGAGACAATAAATTGTTCGTGTTTGATGTTCCTACTTCTGGTATATATGCTAATGCTAACCTTCCTCAGACATCATTTACATACGATGAGATATATTAAGTTTGGAAAACAGTAATTGATTATTGATATTGTTATAGTTAAAAAAGGCTATAGCAATATCAAAATAAATAAACATGATAGAACAAATCAGAAATCAAATACGAGAATCTTTTAAAAATTTGTATTTTGAGGAGGAAGAGCATGTTTATACCTTAAAGGGTAATAAGTTACCTGCTGTTTCTAACTGTATAGATAATTATAAAAGAGAGTTTGAAACTGATATTATAGCTGCTGCATATGCTAAAAAGCATAAGAGAAAAGTTGCTGATGTTATAAAAGAGTGGGAAGATAAGAAGAATGTTGCGTGTGATAAGGGTACTAAGGCGCATAATTTTGGTGAAAGATATTTCTATGATAAGACCACCAAAATAGAAAATGGTTATGATAAGGGGATAGTTAAATTCTGGAATGATGTTCCAAGTACTATCATTCCTTTAATGTGTGAGACTAGGCTTTATTCAGAGACATATAAGTTTGCAGGAACACCTGATAACTTGTTTTGGTGTACTGAAAGAGAAGGTATTATTATTACTGACTATAAAGGTTTTCCTTTAGATACACCAATACTAACAGAAAAAGGTTGGAAGACCATCGGTACAATAAGCAATAGCGATAAGGTATTTGATAAAGAAGGTTTATTAGTTAATATAAAGAATGTTTCAGAAATACATTACAATCCTTGTTATAAGATAACTTTTGATAATTTAGAAAGTATAATTGTTGATCATGAACATAAATGGTTAATATCTTTTGTAACAAAAGGTGTAGCGAAAGATGTAGTTATGACAACAGAAGAATTATCATCTTACATGGCAGTTAATAATAGAGATTCGTATAAGATTCCTAAAATTAAAAATTGTAAACCATTACAGATAGAAAAAAGAAAATTACCTATTGACCCTTATGTATTAGGTGTTTGGTTAGGAGATGGACATACAGCAGACGGTAAGATTACAAATATGAACAGTGAAATATGGGAACAAATAAAAAGTAGAGGTTATGTTATAGGAGATGATGTTTCTCAAGGAAGTTCTGGAAAAGCTTCTACAAGAACTGTTTTTGGAATAAGTACAGAATTAAAAAAGTTAGATTTGTTAGGAAACAAACATTTACCTGAAGAATATTTACTAAGTTCTTATAATCAAAGACTTGAATTGTTAAGAGGATTTATGGATGCTGATGGTTATTATAATCCAGAAAGAAAAAGATTTGTAGCAAGTACTACAAAATTGTGGCAAGTAGATGCTATAGCAATGTTAGTTTCTAGTTTAGGTTGGAAAGCTACAATCTTACCGTGCAAAAAATATTGTGAAGGTAAAGTTTTTCAAGGTTATGATGTATGTTTTAACAGTCTTGGTGTAAATCCTTTTTTAGTTAGAAATCAAAAAAATGTTATATTTGCCAAAAGAACACAACAGTTATACAGAACTATCAAAACTATAGAATGTGTAGAAACAGTACCTACTAAATGTTTAGAAGTAGATAGTGAATCACATACTTTTTTAATAGGTAAAAGTTTTATAGTAACACATAATACTAATGAAGACATATATAAGAACTTTAGAGGTAAAAAGATGTTATCGCCATTTGACTTTTTGCTTGATATGCCTCTTAATCATTATGCTATTCAGTTAAGTTATTATAGAATACCATTAGAAGATTTAGACTTTAATGTTGTAGGTATGTTTCTCATCTGGCTTGATGGAAAAGGAGGTTATCAAAGAATAAAAGTTCCTGACTATTCAAGTCACTTAAGATACTATATGTCAGATATTCCTAACTATTAATAAATGCTATGTGTATAATAATGAAAACCCTTGAAACTATTTGCGATAAAGATTCACACGAAGATCAAAAGACGTTGTTATTAGCTAAAATAGTGGATGATAGGTTTAACAGTATGCTAAATAGACAAGAAGAGTTGTATAGTCAATTTACAGATACACTAACAAAGATTATTAATAATGTTGTAGATATAACAACTAAAATAGCAGACCTTACAATAGATATGAGTAGTATGAAAAAAGAAAGAAACGAATGCCCTGTTTATAAAAATAAAGATGCTGCTAGATCAACAATGTTATTACTAAGACATCCAAAGATAGTATTTCTTATTATAGGTATTATAATAGCAGATATAACATATGGTGGGCCAGAATTAAGAGCTTTAGTAGCAGCTTGGTTTAAATCATATTTTAAAATATAACAATGACAAATGGCGAGTTAATAGCTAGAATAAAGAATCTTTATATTAGTAGAGTTATTTCACAAGAAAACAAGCCTTTAACTAATAGACAAGTTTATAATAAACTTTCAACTGTTAGAGCTAGAGTGTTATCACAAGAGTATAATAAACAAAGAACTCTTGTTGATGAATGTTATCAAATCTTACCTATGGCATTGATAAATGT
>Ga0208259_1000383_pt1 | contig 13346 bp, 10 predicted proteins | sample CryBogCBH22May08_FD_184618 | JGI IMG/M metagenome (GOLD analysis project Ga0208259, IMG submission 184618) | Freshwater microbial communities from Crystal Bog, Wisconsin, USA - CBH22May08 (SPAdes) | ecosystem: Environmental > Aquatic > Freshwater > Lake | place: Crystal Bog, Wisconsin, USA... | reverse complement strand
GACAGGGGGTGGAAGTGGAATAATTGTAGAACCGTGATGTCTATAGGGAAGCGTAAAATAGAATTCGCTTCCCCACTCTTCTCCAGATTCAACCCGGATGGTACCGCCCAACATTTCAACATAAGCTTTGGAAATGCTCAATCCGAGACCAGCACCCTCCTCAGTTCGGGTTAAAGGATTATCAACCTGATGAAAGCGATCGAAAATTTTCTCTTTCATGTCGAGAGCAATGCCTATACCGGTATCGATAACATAAAACTCAAGGAACCCGTTTATAAGGTTATAACCGAAATCAATCTCTCCCTTTCTGGTGAATTTCAGGGCATTCTGGATAAGGTTTGTTAAAATCTGGACCAGCTTTCCACTGTCAGTTTCAATGATGCTTTCGCTGTCGGAAAGGGATTGCATACAGTGTAAACGCAATCCTTTTTTGTCCATTTCATGCTTGAAAAAGGTATAGAGATCACGCAACAGTTCATTGACAGAAGTTTTGGCTATGTGCAGCAAGGTCTCTCCAGCTTCGATACGCGAAATATTAATGAGGTTGTTAATGAGATTCAGCATGCGTTCCCCGCTTTGCTGGATCATATCAATATACTCGCCCTGCTCAGTTCCGGAGAGCTGAGGTTCTTTCAGCAGTTGAGCAAAACCGAGAATGCCATTCATCGGTGTGCGTATTTCATGGCTGATATTCGCCAGAAATGCTGACTTTAAACGGTCACTTTCTTCAGCCCTCTCTTTGGACGCTATCAGTTCACTCAATATTTGTTTTTGTTCAGTAATATCAAGCTTTACAGCTACAAAATTGGTTATCATACCCTCTTTATTCACAATGGCCGAAATAACCGCCTGATCCCAGTAGAGTTCACCGTTTTTCTTCCTGTTTTGCAACTCTCCGCTCCAAACATCACCTGAAAGAATGGTTTTCCACAGATCTTCATAAAGAGCCTCCGGCATCAGGCCTGACTTTAGGATACGGGGATTTTGTCCCAGCACCTCTTCAGCAGAATAGCCTGTCACTAAGGTAAACATCGGGTTAACGAATTCGATATTGCCAAGAGGATCAGTAATGACAACAATAGCGGGACTTTGCTCTACAGCTGTACCAAGTTTTTTAAGCTGCATCTCAGTCTGCTTTCTTTCCGTAATGTCATGGATCAAGCCGATGATTCCATGCAGCTCCTGATCGTGATAAACATGTACATGAACTTCCCCATAAACAGGTGAACCGTTTTTGTTCCTGAAACTGAATTCGAAAACTTCATCTGTCACATTATGTAACACAATGTTGTTGAAGATGGCTAAAGCATCAGGAATCCCTTCTTCTGGAAGATATTGAGTAAATGGATAACCAATAAGCTCCTCAGGCAAATAACCAAACATTTTTTCAACAACAGGCGAAACATAGGTCAAGATTCCCGCAGTATCGACAACCATAACTACCTCTGACATTTGCTCAGTTATGTTGCGAAAGTTCCTCTCACTTTTACGCAATGCTTCTTCGATCTCTTTGCGCTCGGTGATATCGTTGATAATTGCATAAAAGATTTCTTTGCCATCAATAAGAATCATCTTGATGGTTATCTCAACATCACGAATGGAGCCATCCGCTCTCTTGTGCTTACGTGCAAAGCTGTCAAGTTCGGATTTCCTTATTTTATTCAGGTCATCCATGACACACTTCATAGATGACATTGAAACCTGCCCAGCATGCATCATTTTAAGCTCATCAATCGACCATCCATAAAACAGTGCTGCTGCCGGGTTGGCATCGATGATATTTCCCGATTTGTCAATGACCAGCATAACTGAGGAGTGCCCTTCAAAGAGTTGTTTGAAGCGATCTTCACTATTTTTCAGAGCGGCTTCTTCTGCCTTCTTCCTGTCTGTGATATCGGATCCAATACCAAAGAGAAATTGCTCGCCATTGACTATTATCTTCTTGCCAGATATACGAAACCATCTAAATTCCGGACCACCATGTATAAGGATTCTTACCTCTTCAGAATCCTCAACGTTCCGGTTCATAATATTCAACTTTTTCTCTGCGATCAATGCCTTATCATCCGGATGAACTGTATCCAAGGCAAAGGTATTCACCATCTCACTATCCGATTTTCCAACGACAACATCCCGTTGATATGCATTCCACTGCACATAACGACCCCCGGCATCAAGCATATAAAAAGCACCAGGAATCGCTTCGATAATTTCTCTGCTGAATATTGTCTGGTTTAACGAATTTTGTTCCGCAAGCTTAAGCTCTGTAATATCTCGTGAGATAATATAGAGTCGAAATATAGTGCCATCCTTATCTGCTATCGGATTGATGGTATGCAGAATAAAGAGACCGTCTCGTTCATCCTCAAATATGATCTGTGTTTTAGTACGGAAGGCCTCATCAGCTTTTTCTTTTCTTGGGATTGCCAGCTTGGGAGGGAGTAGATTATAAACATTAGCATTAATGCACTCATGCACCTCTTTACCAAATATCAGGGCAAATGCTTTGTTAGCCTCAATAATCTTGCCTTCACTATCAATAATAAAAACTGGCTCCGAAATGCTATTGAATACGATATGCATAGCACTCTCACATTGCTGACCATCATCTTCTGAGCTTTTTCCTTCGTTCCGACAGTTAAGCATAAGAGTTGAGTAGATGAGAATTTATGAAAATGACCTGAACACCATCATCCTTTATGAGATGCGTAATGATCGGAAGCACTTGTAATGAACTACAATTTAATGTTTTGCAACATAAAACCTCTTTTCGAATGCATTGCAGTTGTATTGGTAGGACGGTTATCATTTTCATATTGATTGGATCATAAGATGCTCAGGCAAAACCAAGCCATAACATCAAGACACGGTTAATTGAAGTGGACCCCAACCGGTAGACAAAAAGAGGTTGAGTTTAAGTTGGTAGCCTGACCTGTTCATGCAGCGGAAAGGCGCTGCCCCTCTTTTACCTTTAAATCTTCTGTCGGCGTGTTCAGTTTCCTATACTTGTCAACTATTCTCGCACCGCCTCCTACTGCTGCTCGGTAGACCTTATCTGGTGTACTATAGCCCAAAGACTGATGCGGCCTCCCATCATTGAACAGTACAAAATATTCTTTTAATCCGCCCTGTAATTCTGCTGCGGTAGCGTAGCCTTTAAGGTAAATATCCTCATGTTTGACACTCCGCCATAGCCGTTCGACAAAGATGTTATCCAGTGCTCTGCCACGACCATCCATGCTGATACTGATGGAAGGATGTTCCGTCAGTGCACCGATAAAGGCGGTACTCGTAAACTGAGCACCCTGATCAGTATTGAAGACTTCAGGAGTTCCGTACTTCCGTAACGCTTCTTGCAGACAGTCAACGCAAAAGGTGCTTTCCATCGAGTTCGATAACCTCCAGGAGAGTACTTTCCGGGAATACCAGTCAATGACTGCCACCAGATACATAAAGCCCTTTGGAAGGCGAATATAGGTGATGTCAGTCGACCAGACTTGGTTGGGTTTTATGACATCAACTCCCCGCAAAAGATAGGGGTAGATCTTGTGCTCCGGATGCGGCTTGCTGGTATTGGGGCCCGGCGCCATACCGGCAAGCCCCAACATTCTCATAAGCCGCTGAACCCGTTTCCGGTTGATATTGTAACCCTCGTTACGCAGATAGTGCATGATTTTACGACTGCCATAAAATGGATGCCGGGTATACTCCTGATCAATCAGTTCGAGCAACCGCAACTCTTTTGCATCAGGAAATAATACGATAGAAGGCAAATATACCGTCGAACGATTAACGGATGCAAGTGCACATTGCTTTGCCACCGGCAAGGGCTCTTTGTCGCTGATCCACCATCTGCGCATACTCACAGGGAGAACCCGGATTTTTTTTTTAGCCAGTCCAACTCGACTTTTAATCGGCCAATTTCGGTATAGAGCTTTTCCGGATCAGCAGCCGGTTCAACCGGTTTTGGACCCCTTTTGGCATCAAACAAGCTCGACGCCTGTTCTTGCAGCTCTTTCTTCCATTTGCCGACCTGAACGGGGTGTACTCCAAATTCCTGACCGATTTCATTCAGCGTTTTGACCCCTTGAATAGCTTCAAGCGCCACCTTGGCCTTCAAGTCACTGCTGAAAATTTTTCGTGTCCTTTTTGTCATTACCTGCTCCTTTTGAGGGCAAGTTAACATCTTAAACCGCTGTCTAAAAATCGGGGTCCACTATAAATCGCATGCATCGCTGTATCATCCAACCGTCCGAAGTTCGATCCAACTTTTTCACAAGAAATAGTCTGAATCTTATCGACCATGACTTGCGAGATTTTCTTCAGGTTATTTTCTGTCGTCGGCTCGATCTCGATACGGAATAATGGCGCTCGACACAGCTCGCTTGTCACTGGCAAAATAGTTACAGAAGGATGCTCTGAAAATAAATCAGACTGAACAACAAGGGCTGGTCGATGCTTACCGCAATCGCCAGATAGAGCAATGGTAACCAGATCTCCTCGTTTCATTCTGTCCAGCCTTCCTGATCTGCCGCGGTTTCAAGAAACTGTAACGTATCTTTCTCCTGCCCATCGCCCTTGACAAGTGCAGATTGTCTCATACATTCCTGAACAAAGCCAGGATTTCGCGTATCAGGAACCCAGATTTGCAGCGGTCGCAATCCTGACTTGCGCAAGCTTTCCCTGTACTTCTGTACCCTTTCTACTACACCTGCCATTTTGCACCTCTGAAATTAATTTCCACTATTGTTACATGTAACAAAGACAATAACACTAAAATATGCAAAACATTACTCAGTGGCCTGATATTGAGATCCCGCAAACCAATTTTTTTTAGTATCCGGATGGAGTAGGAATTGTATATTCTTCTTTTTTAATCACGCCTTTAATCCTTTTTATCTTCCATGCTTGTCAAAGAAATACTGAACGCCGCAACCAAGCCTGTATTCAGTTTCGAGTTCTTTCCCCCGAAAAAAGATGAAGAGTGGGATAAGCTTTTTGAAACCATAGCAGCTCTTTCGCCACTCAATCCTTCATACGTCAGCGTTACCTACGGTGCCGGTGGATCGACCCGTTCAAGAACCCATAGTCTGGTGACAAGAATTCAGAAAGAGACAGGACTGACGGTTGTTTCTCATCTGACCTGCATCTGTTCCGACAAGGAGGAGACCGGAACAATTCTGCAGAACTACCAGGAGCATGGCATCAATAACGTGCTTGCCCTGAGAGGTGACAAACCTACCGGTTCAGCATCAATGGCTGAATCTCTCAAGGATTTTCCACATGCGATAGATCTTGTGCGCTTCATAAAAACCAACTATCCTGATATCGGTGTCGGTGTGGCGGGATTTCCTGAAGGCCACCCTGAAACGCCGAACAGGCTGAAAGAGATTGAGTATCTGAAAGAGAAGGTCGATGCTGGTGCTGACTATATTGTCACCCAGCTCTTTTTTGACAACCGGGACTATTTTGACTTTGTCGAGCGCTGCATCATTGCTGGTATTACCGTACCTGTTATTCCGGGAATCATGCCCATCACAACACAAAAAGGGATGATCAGAATGTCGGAACTGGCACTTGGAGCAAGAATTCCTGCTTCTCTAATAACAAAAGTACAGAATGCTGAAAAAGATACAGAGGTCGCGTCAATCGGTATCGAGTGGGCTACAAACCAGGTACAGGAGCTCATCGACCATCATATCAGAGGCATTCACTTCTACACTCTGAATATGGCCGATGCTACCCTTCAAATTTTCAACAATATCCACCAGTAACGCTATATCACTCCAGGTGGATCACACCCCCTCTCTGACAAGAACAGTTCGTTTTGAACGAGCTGTTCATAGGTTTCACGTTTTCTGACCAGCGTTACCTCGCTTCCGTTCACCATCACTTCTGCAGGACGCAGCCTCCCGTTATAGTTGCTGCTCATCACAGCGGCATAAGCTCCTGAAGACATAACAGCAAGAAGTTCTCCCTCTTCTGCTGCATCGATAGACCTGTGACGGGCAAAAAAATCACTTGATTCACAGATCGGGCCTACAACATCGGCAATAATGGTGTTCTCATGACGGGTTACAGCCTGAACTTCATGGTGCGACTGGTAGAGCGCAGGGCGGATCAGTTCGGTCATGCCTGCATCAACCACAAAAAACTCCTTGCCGGTATGATTGCGCTTTTTATAAAGAATTCTTGTCAAGAGTACCGAAGCATTTGCGACCAGATAACGTCCCGGTTCTAAAATTATTGTAACACCGGCGGGCTGGAGCATGGGAATCAGCTTTTCAGCAAAATGCTGGATCGGTGTGGCTGGTTTAAGTGGATCGTAGGTTACCGGAAACCCTCCGCCGATATCAAGAAATTCAACAGCAAAGCCCATAGTTTTCGAAGCATTAAAAATCGAAAGCAGCTTGATAGTTGCGGCCACGTAGTATTCTGGATCAAAAATCTGGGAACCGATATGCATGTCAAGTCCGATAAGAGTGATATGCTTCAGCTGCCGAAGCAGTGCAAATACCTCCGGCAGTTCCGCTTCATCAATACCGAATTTTTCTTTGCTGTCGCCGGTGGTTATATAGGGATGGGTTTCAGCGGTTACATTTGGATTGATCCTTATGGCGACAGAGGCTTTTTTGCCATGCTCCCCTGCAATACGATCGATGGCCTTAAGCTCAGAGAGCGATTCAGCTTTAAGCATAAGCACCCCGCTTTCGAGCGCATAGGCAATCTCTTCAGGTTTTTTGCCGACACCGGCAAAAATAATTCGTTCGGGGGGAACACCGGCCTGAAGTGCTCTATAGAGTTCTCCACCGGAATTAACATCACACCCGCAGCCAAGCTCAGCAAAGGTGTTGATAACACTCAGATTATAGTTCGCCTTGACTGAGTAGCAGGTAAAATGAGGTAAAGCGTCAAAAGCATCTTCGAAGGTTTTATAGCTTTCAAGGAGGCTACGGCGGGAGGTCACAAAAAGAGGAGTTCCGAAGGTGCCGGCAAGCTCTTCAAGCATGACTTCATCGCAGCTGAGGCTACTACCGGTATAGTGAAATAAGTTACTGTCAAGCACGGTTCTGCTACCTTTTAAAAGTGTTATAAAGAAGTGAAAAATAGCTTTTCTCCTGTTATCACGAAAAGAAAAACCCCAATACTTGCAAAATCAACTGACAGGGCTTATATTCACAGCTCTTTACAACTTATACCTGACTGGGGTTTACAATGGCAAAAGGAAAAGAAAACAGAATCGTTATCACACTTGAATGCACTGAAGCCAAAAAAGAAGGGCAGACAGTTTCAAGATATACGACCACAAAAAACAAGAAAAATACCACAGAACGTCTTATCTTAAAAAAATACAATCCAAATATGCAGCGTCACACTTTGCATAAGGAGATTAAATAACGCTCTCTTTCAGCATTACAGCAAGCAATAAGTTGCAATTGTTCTTGTCTGAGCATAACGCAATGCCCGAATGGCGGAATTGGTAGACGCACGCGTTTCAGGGACGCGCGCCGCAAGGTGTAGGAGTTCGAGTCTCCTTTCGGGCACAAACAATCTTCCCTGCGATATGCCTGTGAATATACTCGACAATATTTCATCAGTCGATGCAACTCAATCAGACTTTTTGACATACAACACAAAGGTATGCACCTGTCCCTTGGAAGGTGCTTTTTTTATGCTTTTTTAATAATCCAAAACATCAGCAGTAGTGGATCATACCAAAATAAACCTTCTTGTCAAGCTCCAGCACCTTGATAATCAGATAGAAAGCATAGTCAGTCTGCAGAAGGGACTGCCGGAGGAAATAATTGCTCTGGATGAAGACCTGACATTTACAAGCCGACAGATCGAGTCACGTAAGAAAATAGCTGACGATCACCTGAAGCTTAGGCAGCGCCTGCACGGAACTGTTCATGATTGTAAAAATAAAATCCTGAACTTCAAGGAGAAGCAGACACTTGCCCGCAACAATAAGGAGTATGACGCTCTCTCCAAGCAGATCGAATATGAAGAGAAGGAGATTGCTCAGGCTGAAATCCAGCTTCAGGATATTGTTCATGCTGAACAGCGTGCACTTGAAATCCAGAAAAAAGGACGTCAGCTGATTACAGAGAACCGCTATGACGAGATTACAGAAGAGATGATGCCTGATGATGTGCTTCATCAGCAGCTTGAAGATCTGAAAAAACAACTCGATCTTAAAAAAGAGGAGCTGGACAGTATCGTTATTGAAACAGCAGAGGACGTTGAATCTTTGAAAGTAAAGGTCAAGAAGCAACGGAATCTTATTGAGAGTGAAGCAAAAAGATTACTCGACAAGTATGACCATCTCAGAAGCGGTACACTTCAAAATGCTGTAGTACGGTTGAATCGCAATGCCTGCTCCGGATGCAACACAAGGGTTCCTACAAATCGTCATACCATGATTGTTCAGGGTGGGTTCTATCTTTGCGAGTCATGCGGACGTATTGTTGTTCATGAACGACTCTTTGAAGAGGCTGAGGGGCTGTAACGCTTCAAGAATAATTCATTTAACGCAGGGTTCTTTGTTTTAGCTGAAACTGAAAGTGTGCAGTCGCTGTGCAGCATCTGGCTGTGCAGAGGAAAGTCCGAACTTCACAGGGCAGGGTGCCGGTCGAGAGACTTGAATGCTGGTAGTTTAACACTACCTGTTTTTCAGGTCTCAAGCCTGGGGATGACGGTGCAAGCCGGTTATCACAGAGAGCGCAACAGAAAACAAACCGCTCCGGGCAACCGGAGTAAGGGTGAAACGGCGGTGTAAGAGACCACCAGACATTACAGTAATGTAATGTGCTTGGCAAACCTCCCCGAAGCAAGGCTAAATAGGAAAACTTTCCCCTCAGGGGGAGAAGAGTGGCCCGCTCAATTCTGAAAAGAGAGTTTTCGGGTAAGCCGCATTAGATAAATGGCTGCAGTTTTATCCGGTTAAAGCCGGATAATCCACAGAATTCGGCTTACAGCTTCGGTTTCAGCTTTTTTTTATCTCCCCTAATAACCAAGACTTCTCTTGTTACGGGAAAAATTCATCGCCAGTCCCACCATTATCATATTTCCAATTAAAGAAGAGCCTCCATAAGAGACAAAAGGAAGAGGAACCCCAATAACCGGAATCAGACCTATGGTCATACCGGTATTAATAACAATATGTATAAAAAGTAACGATACATATCCGGTAAGTGTCAGTTCAACAAACCTGTTTTTTATTGAAAATATTGCCCAGATGAGCCTTAAAATCAATGTCAGATAGAGTGACAGCAAGAGTGCTGCTCCTATAAAACCAAGTTCTTCGGCAATAACACAAAAAATAAAATCAGTCCACTGAGCTGGAATAAAACGAAGTTGCGTCTGCGTACCGTGAAGAAAGCCTTTCCCTAAAAATCCCCCTGAACTTATGGCTATTTTTGCCTGAAGCACATTATATCCCGCACCCTGGGGATCGTTCATGGGATCAAGAAATGTCTGAATCCTGTCTATCTGATGAGGTTTGAGTATGTCTGCAGCAAAACGATGTGTCAACAGACTCGTGGCAAGACCGATGCCGATAACAAATAACTGATGGATCTGAAATTTTTTATGATGTGCAACAAGTATTATGAAAAGAAGCAGGGCAAACGCAATAATAAAATAGATATTAAAAAACCCGGTGATCATAAGAATCAGGGGGAAAGCAAACAACATGAGGATATAGATATCAAATCCTGAAATAATAAGCATGGGAGCAATGAATGACATACAGGTGATCGTTGTCCCCATATCAAGCTGAAGGATGATAAGCAGTGCCGGAAAAAAAGCAATTCCGAGAGCAATAAAAAAATGTGGTATTGAGCGGATATCGGTTTCATCATCGGAAAGAAATCTTGACAGCGCAAGAATAGTCGACATCTTGGCTATTTCGGAAGGCTGAAAACTGAAAAACCCGATTTTTATCCAGCTTGAATGACCGCCAACTTTCTTGCCAAAAAGCAGAACAGCTACCAGAAGAAGAATCCCGATCGCATAAAAAATATAGGCATTATCGCGGATAACACGAACATCGTGGTAGTAAACAAAAGAGATAACCACGACACCTATCACCCCCCAGGTGAACTGACGGTAAAACAGGGTTGGATCACCGGTTCCATGGGTTGCACTATAGATTGCCATCAACCCGATAACTATAATCCCTGCCATTGGGACCAGAAACCATAGATCGAGCTTGCTTTGTTTTTCCATCATGCTCTTGAGTTAGCTCTTATAAGCTATCCGAATGATTCATTTCAGGATGGCTAATATCTCCTCGTTATTTATTATGCAGATAAACCTCTTCCTTGGCTTTAAGGTCATTCGCCCAACCCCCGCCAAGGGCTACAAAAAGTGCGGTCGTATCCTGCAGTTGCTGAGCCTCAGCCTGAAGGTAACCGATTTTAGCCTGACGATACTGGATATCAGTGACCATGACCTGCAGATAGTTTGCCGTTCCGGCCTGATAATTACTTTTGAGAAGATTCAGGGATAGCTCTGCATCCTTCACTGCCTGAGCCTCGGTTTGCGTGAGCTGTGCATCGTGCTCCAGGGCACGCACAATATCGGCCACCTGGGCAAATGCAGCAAGAACCGTCTGCTTGTAGCTGGCAAAACTCTGCTGGTAGGCACCAATTGCCGCACGACGCTGTGAGAGAAGCGTTCCGCCTTTAAATATCGGGGCTGTCACACTGGCACCTATCCCCCAGACATTACTGCCACTGTTGAGCAGGTTATTCATTGTTTGACTGCTCTGGCCATAACTGCCATTCAGGGTAACACTCGGGAAGAGTGCTGCGGTAGCCACTCCAATTCCTGCACTGGCTGCATGTAACTGAGCTTCAGCTGCCAGAATATCCGGCCGCTGGCGAACCAGTTCCGAGGGCAGTGATAAAGGCAGCTGACGAGGAAGAGAGATATCGGTCAACTGAAGGGTTGGTGGCTGAAATTCAGCTGGTGTTTTACCCTCAAGCGTGGCAAGCAGATGTTCTGCCTGGCTTAACTTCTGACGGAGAGGAGGCAGCGTTGCTTCAAGTGCATGCAATTGATTCCGCAATGCCAGTACAGCTCCATAGGCAGTCAACCCCGCCTTGAATTGTTTTTCAGCAATGCTTATCTGATCTCTTTCCAAGGCAATCAACTGCTCAAATTCATCAATTTCAGCACGATATGCCGCTATGGCAATCGAGGTGTTGACAATGTTTCCCGTAAGCATCATGTAGGAGCCAAGGGTGAGAGCCCTTTGCTGGTCAACCTGTGCTGCCAGACCTTCTACAGTACGGCGTTGACCGCCAAAAACATCGAGCGCGTAACTTACCGATGAGGATAAGGTTGTTATATTAAAGATGCTTGCCGGTGCAGAGCTGCCGATGGATGCCGGTGAATTTCTTTCGCGATTCTCGGCAAACGTTGCGCTGAGCTGCGGATAAAAAATTCCTGAGCCCGCCCGCAGGTTTTCCTGACTCTGCCTGAGAGAGGCTTGAGCCGCCTTTAAGCCTGGATTATCAGCAAGCCCCTGGATAACAGCAGCATCAAGCTGCTTTGACTTATACAAGCTCCACCAATTGGCAACCGGGCCAATACCTTCTTCAAAACCCTGTGAGATACCTTCCGCTGTAACACTCTCCTTTGTATCCCCACCATGGTTGTAATGGGTTAGCTTTGGCGCTTCAGGATGAACAAAGTCCGGGCCAACAGCACAACCCGATAACAGGAAGAGGGATACCACGAATGAAGCGAGGAGAGCACTGCCACGGCGATAGCCCTGAAAAGCTGCACTATTTTTTGGGGGTACTGTTTTTTTCACCAATGTAGACATCAACAAGTTGACCTGGATAGATTGAAACGCCCTTCTGTTTTTCAAAACTGAAAATAACCGGCAGTACACGAACATCAACCCGCTCTGTTCTCTGGCTTGAAAGTTCTATTTTTGGTGTGACGTTCGGCTGTATTCTCACAAATTTCAACGGAATGTTGACATCCGTTCCCTGAATAGTCATTCTCGCCTCTATCTCGGATGGGGCGGGAATCCTGTTAATCAGGATCTCATCAATATAACACCGAACAGCAAGATCGCCTTTCATATTGCCCAGCACCATAACAGGTTGAAACACCTGTGTATAGGTGCTGTAAACACCCTGACTTGAAATATAACTGCCGACAGCTGTGTTGATGGAGAGAACCGTTCCGTCCGAGAGTGCTTTGACAGCATATCTGCCCAGAAGTGCACTGGCTGCCTCGTACTGCTTTTGAGTGAGTTCAAGATTTGCCTTGGCTCCTTTTACAGCATTTTCTGCTGTATCCAGCGCATCTTTACTGACTGACCTTGGGTCAAGAGCCCATGAGGCTTTCTGTTTGCTGTACTGAGCCTTCAGGCTTGTATAGGTTGCTTTTGCTACATCAATCTGGGCTTTGGCCGATGCAGTCGTGGAGCGCTGTACCGAGTCATCAAGAATAAACAATGGCGTTCCTGCCTTAACATGCTCGCCTTCAGTCACAGAAATCTTGACAACCGTACCCGGAACTTCTGGATAGACATTGATATTCTCGCCACTGGTCTGGACTGTTTCAATAATTCCGTTGGCATAAATGCCCTTTGCATAGGGATTCGATGCGGGTTTGAAGGCCGGTGGCTGAGGTTTGGCCGGTATCCCTGAAATATAGGCACTACCGATTGCAAGCAGGATGCCAAGTATGGCAAATCCGATTAAAAGTTTGTTTCTCATTGAGCCGTTAAAGTATTTCTTTCAAAGCCAATTATTTTTCCATCTTCCATTTTCATGATTGTATCTGCATACTCATAGATGCGGCTGTCATGCGTTACAATGATGACACAACGATCTGCAGTGAGGATTTTTGTTTTGATAAACTCTACAATCTTTCTTCCTGTATCACCATCAAGCGAGGCCGTCGGCTCATCAAAAATCAGAATATCTGGATGGCCGGCAATTGCCCGTGCAATTGCCACACGCTGCTGCTCACCACCACTCAGCTTGACCGGCTGCAGTTGGGCCCGATTCTGGAGCCCAACGATTTCAAGGTATTCAAGGGCAACTTTCAGTGCCTCATTCCAGTCCATTTTTTTCAGGATAAGTGGAATAGCCACGTTTTCAACAGTGGTCAAGCGCGGAAAAAGATGGTAATCCTGAAAAACAAAGCCGATTTTGTGCAAACGGAGATCGGCAATGTCGTCACTTTTCATCTGCCAGATATCTTTACCCTCTACCAGAACACTGCCCTCGTTTGGCTTGAGAATACCCGAAATCATGCTGAGCAAGGTTGTCTTGCCGCTTCCCGATGGGCCGACAATATAGAGCAGCTCTCCAAAG
>Ga0208259_1000377_pt1 | contig 13574 bp, 12 predicted proteins | sample CryBogCBH22May08_FD_184618 | JGI IMG/M metagenome (GOLD analysis project Ga0208259, IMG submission 184618) | Freshwater microbial communities from Crystal Bog, Wisconsin, USA - CBH22May08 (SPAdes) | ecosystem: Environmental > Aquatic > Freshwater > Lake | place: Crystal Bog, Wisconsin, USA... | reverse complement strand
GATCTTAATTGAGTAAAATTTGAATCACAAACTGCATATAAACTTATATATCCTAAAGTAATGTAATATTGTTTGCTTGATGAATCAAATTTTAAAGTGCCTATCATTGAATCTACATTTTGTATAGTTGGTGAATTACATCCGCAATTTGGTATATTACTTTTAGAGCAACTAGTAATAATAAATATTATGAGTATTAAAAATGTTAAAATAACAAATAATGTTTGTTTCATATTTTTTTTAATTTAAGTTTAATTTCCCGCAGAGTGTACTTCTCCGCAGACGTCTCATTTTCCCATCTACAATTACAAAATTAAACTACTCAAAAAGGGAAAATGGACTCGGCGGCCTCTCCAGATTATAAACATCCTGTCAAAAACAAATCTATCTAAAAACCACAATTCTATAAGCTTCTCTGGCAGAGTTCACCTCCCCACAGTCCCCCATTTCCAAAGAAGTCTCGTTTTCCCCTCTCGTCACAGCTTACGAACACTCGGAGTGATCCTCGGAACAGGCTTAGCCTGTTTCGTAATCCATTGCAGCTTTAAGCTGCATTTACAAATTATCAATATTCAAAATACCGCAAGTGTTTACATTACATGTATTCATTATCAATAATCCATCAACCATTATCAATTGCTTAAAGCGCTTCGCTATTTCAGTCACAAACCAATCAACTGAAATTACCTCTCAAAATAATAGAATTAAACCATCCCTCCCAAATAATAATCCACTCAAAGCCCTTTAGTTTTTCCGTTTTTAGTATTTAGTTTTTATTGTATTCATGTTCTATTAATTTTCAAATTCCCGAATTTTCAAATTTTAGCTGCATTGTAATTCTTTCAAATCATAATACTTATCATGCTTCCTAAAAAGTACATACCACTTATTGTTTTTACTGTTTGTAGCAAGTATTCTATAAGCTGCTGATACAGTATGGTAAACAATATTGGTAAGTCAACAATTGATAGGCAGAAGTTGATAAACGATCGGGTAAAGTCACTAAAGACTATCCCTAAGTCTATAAACAATAATCATAAGTTGATAAATGATCAGGCAAAGTCCCTAAAGACTATCCCTAAGTCAACAAATGATAGGCATAAGTTGATAAATGATCAGGCAAAGTCACTAAAGACTATCCCTAAGTATATAAACAATAGGTGTAAGTTGATAAATGATCAGGCAAAGCCGCAAAAGACTAACTCTAAGTCTATAAATGATAGGCAAAAGTTGATAAACGATCGGGTAAAGTCGCTAAAGACGAATAATGTATTCCGTTAAACGTATTAAACATTAAACGCATTAAAAGTTTATACCTCATCAAATAAATTACAATGGACACATTCAACAATTCAAAATCAACAACGTATATAGGGTTTAGAAGTCTGTATCGTATTCTCCTGTCTCCTCACTCCTGTATCCTTTCTCCTTGTATTTTCTTCTTACACCCACCTTATTCACCCGTTCATACACGGCCACATCAGTCGGTCCGGTTTTGGCGTATGCCAAAATGTTGAACCCACTTTAGTGGGAGAGACAAGGGGGCAGCAGTGGTAGGTGTATTTCTCCCCTCACTTTCGGAGAGGGGTTGGGGGTGAGGCCGCCTGTTGGCTATGAGACAAATTCCTAAATGAAGTGGCATTTCAAATATAGTTTTTAGGTTAATCCGTATTATTCAAACTGAAGAAGTTAATCTAAGCACCCTCACCTAAAATATAAACATAGTAAAATTGCATCTATACACCGTGTTCAACAAACTGAGCAATATATAAATTCAAATGGATATCGTCTTTTTCAAACCGAACTACTTATGCTAATTCATCAATGGTTATTGTAGCAATCTGCTATTGTATGTTTACAAGTTTAAGAACCCTTCTACTAATATTAAAGACTCTTTATATAAATTGAACCCTACTTTATTAAATTTGCATCATTACAATGTCAAACAAAGAAGATAATAAAAACTTGTTACTACAATATGCTGGCTTTGCTACACAACTATGTATTAGCCTCGGCGTATCGTTATACCTCGGCATCTGGCTCGATAAAAAGATAAACTTATCCTTCCCTTTATTAACCTGGATATTGCCGTTAATAGTATTGATAGTAATTTTGACCAAATTAATTAAAGACACTTCTTCGAAAAGATAATATATGAACACAAAAAATCTGTCCAAAGCTATACTGCCACTATTCATTTTATTTATAGTAATCGATTCCTTTATCCTGTATAGTCACTCCTACTTCACCTCTACATTAATCGACCTAATGGCAATCTTTGTTTGCAATTGTCTTTTATTTGTTTTAAGTGTTTTAAGTTTAGTAATGCATGAAAAAGCAATACAACAAAAGAATGCCAATGCAATGGTTAGAAGTGTAATGGGGGCTACATTATTAAAGCTATTCGTATTAGCCACTGCTGCTTTTATCTATTTGTTTTTAAAGAAGTCCGCCAATGTAACTTATACATTATTTATTGTAATGTTTATGTACATATTATATACCGGAATGGAAGTAAGAACTGCATTAAAGAGGAACGACAACAATGGCAATAAGTGAGCACCCAATGCAGAAGCTGGCAGAGTATCTTCCCGATAATACTTTCCATCCAGTACTCAGCATCCTGAATCAATTTAAAGTTCACCTGAAAATTACTCGTCAGCGGGCTACTGTGCTGGGCGATTACCGGCACAAGGGTATGTATGGCAATCATATTATTACCGTAAATGGCAACCTGAACAAGTACGAGTTTCTACTAACTTTATTGCACGAGTTAGCTCACTTACTTACCTACGAACAGCATAAGAATAAAGTAGCCGCACATGGCATAGAATGGAAAACTAATTATAGCCTCATTCTAAAAGATTTCATTCAATTAAAATGCTTCCCTGCTGATATAGAAAAAGCTTTACAGAAAACTATCCGCAACCCTGCTGCTACAACTGCTGGCGAAACTGAGTTAATTAAAATACTTAGAAAGTACAATGCGAATAGCCGTCCCGATGTTTTGCATGTAGAACAACTTCAGTATGGTCAGTTATTCACTACCAAAGATGGTCGTGTATTTAAAAGAGGAGACCTACGCCGCAAGCGTTATGAATGTATAGATATAAATACTGGTTTAAGATATCATATAAGTGCCATAGCAGAAGTGAAGTTGTATGAAGCGGATCTTTAAAAGTAAAATTATTAACAATTAATTCAGCCTATTCCACCAAAATTAATTAACGCCTATTTTAAAGTTTAAATTACGCTGCTCAATTAAGAAATCTTACTCCACAAGGTTTTACCTTTCTTAGATTGAAGGTATATTTTCAACGGATTATTTTCTGGGCTTATCAACTCAGGATCATTTTCAAGAACCCTCTCCGCTTCTGCTTTAGCTTTCTCCAGTATTACTTTATCATTTACAAGTGAAGCAAGCTTAAAGTTTAGTGCTCCACTTTGCCTTGTACCCTCAATATCTCCTGGACCTCTTAATTCAAGGTCTTTTTCGGCTATAATAAACCCATCATTTGTTGCACACATCGTTTTGATCCTTTCTCTGGCTTCATTTCCAAGCTTACTACCTGTAAGTAAAATACAATAACTCTTTTCACTACCTCTTCCTACTCTTCCTCTTAATTGATGTAACTGTGACAATCCAAATTTTTCCGCACTTTCAATAATCATTACAGATGCATTTGGAACATTTACCCCTACTTCAATCACTGTTGTACTAACTAATATTTGCGCTTCCCCACTCACAAAACGTTGCATATTGGTGTCCTTAAGCACATTGGCTTGCTTTCCATGCACCATTCCAATTGTATATAAATGTTCAGGAAAAAAGGATTTCACATGTTCATATCCCCTCATTAAATCTTCATAATTAAGTTTATCACTTTCTTCAATTAAAGGATAAATAAAATAAGCCTGACGTCCTTTAGTAATTTCTTCTTTTACAAAATCCATTACAGAAGCCCTTTTTTCATCAAACCTATGAACAGTAGTTATAGGTTTTCTACCAGGTGGTAATTCATCCATTATACTGTAATCCAAATCACCATAAGCAGTCATAGCCAATGTGCGAGGTATAGGTGTTGCTGTCATTACCAGTACATGAGGATGTATAGCTGCTTTTTTCCACATCTTTGCTCTTTGTTCCACGCCAAACCGATGTTGCTCATCCACAATTACTAGTCCTAATTTTTTGAAAACAACGGGGTCTTCAATTACCGCATGTGTACCTACCAATATATGTAACTCCCCATTTGCAAGATCTTTCAATAGTTCTTTTCTTGCCTTTGTTTTGGTAGTGCCTGTTAGTATTTTTACTTTTACAGGCATATCCTTAAGTAGTTCAGTTAGTCCGTTATAATGCTGTTGGGCTAATATTTCAGTAGGAGCCATCATACAACTTTGATACCCATTGTCTGCAGCAAGTAACATTGCTAGAAGGGCAACAATGGTTTTACCACTTCCCACATCACCTTGCAATAGTCGGTTCATTTGCCGTCCTCTAGCTGTATCTGTCCTTATCTCTTTTAATACTCTTTTTTGAGCATTGGTCAACTCAAATGGTAAATACTGTTTATAAAATATATTAAACCAATCCCCTACTTTCTCAAATCTCACCCCTTGGCTACTCCCATGCCTCTGTAGTTTAATGAGTTGCATTCTTACCTGTGCTATAAAAAGCTCTTCGAATTTCAGTCTTTCCAATGCTTTTTCATACACATCCTGAGAAGCCGGGAAATGTATTGACTTATATGCATTAAATCTATCTGTAAAATGATGTTTCTGCTTAATCGATTCTGGCAAATTTTCAACTATATCCTTGGGCGTTAGTTGACTAATCAGTTGTAGCATTAGCTTTCCTATCTGTCGCCCATTTAACGATCTGGTTTTAAGCTTCTCCGTTGTTGGGTAAACAGGCTCTAAGTAGCTTTTACCTTCTGGTTCAAGGGCAAACAATTCAATTTCTGGATGTACTATTTGTGGTTTACCATTAAAAAAGCTCACTTTACCAAATACTAAATACTTGTATTTTGTATTCAGTTGCTTTTCTACCCAGGTTACCCCCTGAAACCAGGCTAACTCTATTGTCCCTGTATCATCCTGAACATGAGCAATTAGTCTTTTTGTGTACTTTTCCCCCAATACTTCAGCATCTGATAATATCCCCGCGATCTGAATGTAGTCTGTTTCAGGAGTAATTTCAGAAATCTTTGAAACTTTAGTTTTGTCTACATGTCTGAAAGGGAAATGTTCAAGCAAATCAGCAAAAGTGAAGATATTCAGTTCTTTCTTCAACATTTCTCCACGCTGAGGCCCTACCCCTTTAAGGTATTCAATCGGAGAGAATAATATGTTTGCTACAGAAGAAATATTTGCTATTTTATTGGTCAAATATCAATTAATATTATTATCGATAATGATAGGTGAATAAATAGTTATACCTAAAATTTAATACATTAATATTTAACACCAATAAACATCCTCCTATTGTTATGCTTATGTCATTCTTTTATTGTATAGTTTATAACCCCTTAATTTTGTTTAGATAAGATATATTTATGAAAAAAATTTTCCTCATTTTATTAGTGTTTATTAATAATCAATTGTTTGCTCAAAAACTGGATTCCTCCAATATTAAGGTCCTTATAGTTATTGCACACCCCGATGATGAAACAGGTTGTGCTGGTACAGTTTATAAACTTACACATGATTATAAAGCTAAAGTAGATTTAGTTTGTATTACGAATGGAGAAGGAGGCTATAAATATTCTACATTAGGCAACGATTATTATGGAATGGATCTTACTGATCCAACAATTGGAAGACAATATCTTCCAGCAATTCGCAAAAGAGAATTGATGAACGCAGGAAAGATGCTTGGTATTCGAAATTTTTTCTTTCTAGATCAATTGGATGAGAAATATGGCTTAAACCCTCATGCACCTTTAGACACTTTCTGGAATGCCCCCCTTGTTAAAACAAGACTTACAGAAATTATGACTAAAGAAATTTATGATTTTGTATTCTGTCTTTTGCCGGTTCCTAGCACTCATGCACACCATAAAGCTGCTTCTATTATGGCTTTGAGAACAATTAGCGATTTGCCGGCAAACAATAAACCTATAATTTTAGGAATGGATGTAAAGAGCATTGGGGATACAACAAAACAAACGTTTACAGCATTGGAAGGGTTTCCCGAAACAAAACTATCCAGCAGCATTCCTCCTTTTCAATTCGATAGAAATCAGAAATTTGGATTTAAACATGTACTTGATTACCATATTATTGCGAACTGGGAAATTGCCGAGCACAAATCACAGGGAACAATGCAACTAGCCGCAGGAAAAGGAGACTTTGAACATTTTTATTTTTATAATATTAATCCTTTAACCGCATTATCTAAAACTACAGCCCTGTTCCGATTACTTACAATCAATCATTACCCAGAATTAAAGTATTAATGAATAATACGAGCAACAGTTTACAGAGAAGATTAGGATTAACAGAAGCAGTATCGCTTAATATGATAGACATGGTGGGAATTGGCCCATTTGTTACACTGCCTCTTATTATGCAATTAATGCCTGGCAAGAATTCGTTATTGGCCTGGCTGCTTGGTGCTTTACTTGCTCTACTAGATAGTTTTGTATGGAGCGAATTAGGAGCGGCATATCCCGAAGCTGGTGGCAGTTATCAGTTCCTGAAAATAATTTTCGGCAAAAAATATGGCAAGTTATTTTCTTTCTTATATACTTGGCAAACTGCCATTCAAGCACCATTAGTTGTTGCATCGGGAGCTATAGGTTTTTCGCAATATTTCCAGTACCTCATTCCTCTACCTGAATGGTGGCAACAAAAACTAGTCTGTATTCTTTTAATTACAGTTTTATACTTTTTATTAAACCGCAATATTGTTACAACAGGAAAGATTTCAAAAGCTTTATGGATTGGTGTTCTTGCAGTTCTAGCTATTGTTATAAGTTCAGGGTTATTTCATTTTGATTCCAAAATATTACAAGCACAGGATCCTATTCATTTCAACTGGATAAATATAGGAGCATGGATGATACTTGGACAAGCATCAACTAAAGCAATTTATTGCTATCTTGGTTATTATAATGTTTGTCATCTGGGGTCAGAAATTAAAAGTCCTGAAAAAAACATTCCACGTAGTATGGTTGTTTCCGTTTTGGCTATAGCAGGTTTATATCTCTTACTCCAATGGGTTGTAATTGGTAATTTAGATTCGGCTACTGCTGCAAAGTCAGAATTTGTGTTTAGTACCCTAATGCAAATATGGTTTGGTCAAGCAATAGCCCGATGGTTTACCATTCTTATATTATGGGTAGCACTCTCTTCCTTATTTGCTGTGATGTTGGGTTATTCAAGAGTATTATATGCTGCAGCTGCTGACGGTAATTTCATTAGTGCTTTTGCTACCATTGATGAAGAAAAAAAGATACCTAAATTGTCTCTTTTATGGCTTGCCGTAATAGGCGGTGCATTCAGTTTGTTGTTTAAATTAAAACATGTAATCAGTGCTATAGTAGTGGTAAGAATACTTACACAATTCATCTCCCAATCTGCCGGACTTATCTGGCTACAAAAGAATGGCACTCGTAGACTTTTCCCCTATAAAATGCCTTTATTTCCTATCCCAATCATTTTATCTTTAGTCATCTGGTTATTTGTATTCTTCAGCTCCAAGTTAGAGTACATATTAGGTGCTTTTGGGGTGATAGTTTTAGGAGTAGTTATTTATTGGTTAAAGGAAATTAAAACAAAAGAAAATTATTAGATGTTACTTGATATAGAATTGTGATCATATTCTGTATGAAAAACTATTAATGATTTATCGATGCAGATATTACCAATAGCCTATATTTCTATGTGTAATTATTAAAACGTTCAAATGAATCAATTAAGATACTACTTAAATTATTCCAATATTTTTTTCAGCTTAAATCCCCATATTTGCAGCAGATAAACTAACGACTGTTATGGACACAAAGACATTTCTTGAAAAGTATGCTAAACACCCAGTTTATATTGCGCCAACGGGTACTACATTGAATGCTAAAAGCTGGCAGACAGAAGCACCGTTGAGAATGTTGCTGAACAATCTGGATAAGATGGTAGCAGAAAACCCCGATGAACTAGTTGTATATGGTGGTATTGGTCAGGCGGCACGTAACAGACCTGCTTTAGAAAAGATAATTGAGATTTTATTGACTCTTGATAATGAACATTCATTATTAGTTCAGAGTGGTAAACCTGTAGGAATTGTTCGTACGCACGAACAAGCCCCAAGAGTATTGATTGCCAATAGTAATCTGGTACCTCATTGGGCTACCTGGGAACATTTTAATGAACTAAGAGCTAAGGGATTGATGATGTATGGTCAGATGACTGCAGGTTCTTGGATATATATCGGCACTCAGGGTATTCTCCAAGGTACTTATGAAACTTTTGCTGAATGTGGTAAACAACATTTTGGCGGTACCCTAAAAGGACAACTTTTAGTAACTGCTGGTATTGGCGGAATGGGTGGCGCACAACCTTTAGCGGCTACTATGGCAGGAGCAACATTCCTTGGAATTGATATCAATCCTGAAAGTATTAAGAAAAGAATTGCTACCAGGTATATAGATAAAATGACTTACAGTTATGAGGAAGCTATAGAATGGGTATTAGCTGCAAAAGCGAAGGGTGAAGCATTATCAGTTGGCCTGGTAGGCGATGCAGGCGATGTATTACAAAGAATGATAAAGGATAATATTATTCCGGAAGTACTTACAGATCAGACCTCGGCACATGATCCATTGTATGGCTATGTACCAAATGGAATATCGCTGGAAGATGCTTTAGAACTTCGTAAAAATGATCCTGAATTATACAAACAAAAAGCTATTGCCAGTATGGGTCGTCACGTACAACTGATGCTGGATATGCAAAAGCTTGGTTCCATTGTTTTTGATTATGGTAATAATATAAGAGAGTATGCAAAACAGGCTGGCATAGCAAATGCTTATGACTTTCCTGGTTTTGTACCAGCTTATATCCGTCCATTATTCTGCGAAGGAAAAGGCCCATTCCGTTGGGTAGCTTTAAGTGGAGATCCTGAAGATATTTATACAACCGATCAGGCATTGATAGAAGCATTCCCAGAGAATACACATTTGATTAACTGGCTTACCCAAGCAAGAGAAAAAATTGCTTTTCAAGGGTTACCTGCTCGTATCTGCTGGCTGGGAATGGGCGAGCGTGAAAAGGCTGGATTGATCTTTAATAAACTGGTTGCGGAAGGCAAAGTAAAAGCACCAATCGTAATAGGAAGAGATCACCTGGATTGTGGTTCTGTAGCCTCTCCAAACAGAGAAACAGAATCTATGAAAGATGGTAGTGATGCGGTAAGCGACTGGGCATTACTTAATTTATTAAGCAATGCAACTGGTGGTGCTACCTGGGTATCGTTCCACCATGGTGGCGGTGTAGGCATGGGCTTCTCTCAACATGCGGGCATGGTAGTAGTAGCAGATGGAACCGATAGAGCCGCAAAATGTTTAAGCAGAGTATTATACAACGATCCTGCTATGGGCGTATTCCGTCATGCAGATGCAGGGTATGAAACAGCAATTGAATGCGGGGAGCGTAATGGTTTACTGCTTTAAATACAAATTATGAATTATGAATTAATAATTATGAATGAAACACAATTGAGTAGATCACATAAAAATGTAATTGCCTTTTGTATAAATTAATTTGTATTCTTAAATTCATAATTTATAATTCATAATTATTAATTACTACATAAATGAACATCCCTCCTTACCTCTCTGCTGGCGCTACTATTGGTATGGTTTGTCCTTCTGGCTACCTGGGTTTAGAGAATGTACAAAATTGTATTACCACTTTTGAGTCGAGGGGATATAAAATAAAATTGGGTAAAACAGTAGGGCATCAGTTTAATTACTTTGCAGGTACCGATGCTGAACGACTTGCCGATTTGCAACAGATGCTGGATGATGATTCTATCGATGCTATACTTTGCGGCAGAGGCGGTTATGGATTAAGTAGAATAATAGATCAGATTGATTTTACAAAGTTTATAAAACATCCAAAATGGATTATAGGTTTTAGCGATATTACAGTACTACATGCCCATATTTATAGTCGTTATGGTATAGCCACTATTCATGCTCCAATGGCCGCTGCTTTTAATCATTCATTATCCCCCAATCCTTATACCAATTCATTATTTACTGCATTAGAGGGTACTCCACTCTCCTATTCTACCACAACATTTCCTTTAAATAAAAAAGGACATATAACTGGTGAATTAATTGGCGGTAACCTTACCATAATCGCTCATTTAACTGGCTCTGTTTCTGCTTTTAATACAAAGGGCAAAATATTATTTATAGAAGATATTGGCGAGCATTTATATAATGTAGACAGAATGCTTTACCAGTTAAAAAGAAGTGGCGCTTTACAGGATTTAAAAGGACTGATTGTTGGTGGTTTTACCGATATGAAAGATACTACCATTCCTTTTGGTGCTACTATTCAGGAAATAATTTATGAGCATGTTAAGGAGTATAATTATCCTGTGTGTTTCGATTTTCCTGTTAGTCACGATACAGAAAATTATGCCCTTAAGATTGGCTTGAATTATACTTTAGATATAGAGGATGATGTTGTAAAACTCTATGAAAACGCGTAATTATATACTTTACCGAGCCCAAGCCCCCCATTAGACATTTCCTATAAATAAACCTATTTATTAGATTATTATTATAAATATACCCGATACAGAACCCAAATTAAATATTATTTTACAATAGTATTATCCTCCAATGGGTTCCAACATGACGAATGTCATAACGTGTTATTCTTTCCAGAAATATATTTACTTTTTAATTATTAAAAATAACACGCCATATGCAAAGAACTTCCTGGGCAGAGCCCTTTAAAATTAAGATGGTTGAATTGTTGAAAATGACCACTTTAGCAGAACGTAAAAAAGCCATCAAAGAAGCAGGCTTCAATACTTTTCTTTTAAAATCGGATGATGTATATATTGACTTACTTACCGACAGTGGAACTTCGGCCATGAGTGATAGACAATGGGCAGGAATGATGACGGGTGATGAAGCTTATGCAGGTAGTGTAAACTACTATCATCTGGAAGATGCAGTAAGAAAATATTATGGTTATAAATATCTGATACCTACCCATCAGGGACGTGGCGCAGAACATATTATTTCGAAGATATTGATTAAAAAAGGGGACGTTATTCCGGGCAATATGTACTTCACTACTACCCGCCTTCATCAGGAGCTTGCTGGCGGTACGTTTATAGATGTAATAGTAGATGAAGCGCACGATTCTACCAGCCTTTTTCCTTTTAAGGGTAATATTGATTTGAATAAACTGGAAGCGGTCATTAATAAATATGGTGCTAAAAGAATTCCTTATGTATGTATGGCTACCACGGTGAATATGGCTGGCGGTCAACCCATATCGATGGAGAACTTAAAAGCGGTAAGAGCATTAACCCAAAAGCATGGCATTAAGATTATTCACGATATGACAAGGGTAGCAGAAAATGCTTATTTTATTCAGCAGAAAGAAAAAGGTTATGCTAAGAAATCGGTGGCTAAAATTGTAAGAGAAATATGTGCCTTAACCGATGGGGCAACCATGAGTGCCAAAAAAGATGCGATGGTAAACATTGGAGGCTTTCTGGCATTAAACGATTGGGATACATTTGAAGAAGCCCGCAACATAGTGGTTATATATGAAGGCTTACATACCTATGGAGGTCTTGCCGGACGTGATATGGAAGCAATGGCAATTGGTATTGCTGAATCTGTTTCCGACGATCATATGAAAGCACGTATTGGACAGGTGCTATACCTAGGCGATAAGTTGATAAGCTACGGTGTGCCAATAGTTCAACCTACGGGAACACATGGCGTATTTATTGATGCTAAACAATTTTTACCACAGCTTACACAAGATCAGTTTCCTGCTCAAACTTTAGCTGCCGAGTTATATATTGAATCGGGTATCAGAAGTATGGAAAGAGGGATAGTTTCTGCCGGAAGGAATGCTAAAACAGGTAAGAATTATTATCCAAAATTAGAGCTGGTAAGATTAACTATTCCAAGAAGAGTTTACACACAGGCTCATATGGATGTAGTAGCCGAATCGGTTGCAGTAGTATACAACCGAAGGGATAAAATAAAAGGTTTAAAAATGGTGTATGAACCTAAATATTTACGATTCTTCCAGGCTAAATTTGAACAACTTTAATACAAAGTATTCTAAAAAGCAAAGAGCCTGCAATTAATAATTGCAGGCTCTTACACTAAAAAGAAAATATATTATTCCCCTATAACTTCAAATTCAATTTCAACAGTTTTACCGTTACCGAAATCGATGTTTGCTTTATAAGTTCCTAATTCTTTTACTTCATCAAGGATAGCGATTTTCTTACGATCGATATCAAATCCTTTTTGAGCAGTGATAGCTCTAGAAAGTTGTAAAGTAGTTACACTACCAAAAATCTTTCCGCTAGTACCAGTTTTAGCACCGATCTTAACGCTTTCGCCTTTCAACACTGCTATTACATCATTGATCTTAGCCAATAAAGCTGCATCTTTTTTAGCTTGTACTTTCTGACGCTCTTCTAATTGTTTCACGTTAGAACTACTAGCTTCAATAGCAAACTTTTGAGGAATAAGATAGTTACGAGCATAACCGTTTTTCACAGTTACCAACTCATTTTTTCCACCTAAATGATCAACGTCTTTAATTAATATTACCTGCATGGTTGTTGTTTTAGTTCCCAAAGAGCCCAATCAAATGATTGCGACTGTCAATCTCTACTTTATTAGTAAGAGAAATTAGGGAATGGTTACTAAATGTTTTTATTTCAATAAATCAGTTACGTAAGGTAACAAAGCCATTTGACGTGCTTTCTTAACTGCGTCACTTACCTTACGTTGATATTTAAGAGAGTTACCACTTAAACGACGAGGAAGCATTTTTCCTTGCTCGTTGATGAACTTCTTTAGGAATTCTACATCCTTATAATCAACATACTTAATTCCGTACTTCTGAAAACGACAGAACTTCTTTCTTGGCTTTTCTTGTTTGAAAGCCGTAAGATACTTAATTTCATTTCTAGCCATGATTACGCTTCAGTTTTATCGTGTTTTGGAAATCCGCCATTTCTTTTAACATGATTGTACTCAACGGCGTTTTTGTCGAGTTTGGTCATCATGTGTCTCATTACTTGCTCATCGCGAAGTAATTGAATTTTCAGCTTCTCATTTAATTCAGAAGGAGCTTGGTACTCTAGTATCCAATAGATACCAGTTGTTTTCTTTTGTACCGGATACGCTAAAGATTTAAGACCCCAAGGATTGCTAGCTACAATCTCACCTGAATGATCTGTAATGAATGAAGAAAACTTCTTTTGAGCATTCTTAAATTCTTCATCAGATAAAACAGGGGTAAAAATCACCATTAATTCGTAATTGTTCATTACCCTTTTTTGTTTTAAT
>Ga0208259_1000376_pt1 | contig 13605 bp, 9 predicted proteins | sample CryBogCBH22May08_FD_184618 | JGI IMG/M metagenome (GOLD analysis project Ga0208259, IMG submission 184618) | Freshwater microbial communities from Crystal Bog, Wisconsin, USA - CBH22May08 (SPAdes) | ecosystem: Environmental > Aquatic > Freshwater > Lake | place: Crystal Bog, Wisconsin, USA... | reverse complement strand
ACACTTGGTCGCAACGGTCAATCACCAGTCCGCGCAACAGGTAGGGGTAGACCTTATGTTCCGGGTTCCGCTGGCTGGTGTTGGGTTTCTGGCACACCGCCTCCAGCCCCATCTTCCGCAGCAAACGCCTGACCCGCTTGGCGTTCACCACATGACCCAGGTTGCGCAGATGCGCCACCATTTTCAATGCGCCATAACAGGGTGTCCGGGTGTGTTGTTCGTCCAATAGCCGCATCAGCGCCAGGTTTTCCGCGCTTCCTCCCGCAGGCTGGTGGCACAGGGACGAACGGTTAATGCCCAGTAGGTGGCATTGCTGCCGGACACTGAACTGCGGGTCTTGCGGGTCAATCCCTTGTTGCCTTGCCGCTAATGGCTGGCCGAGGACTTTTTTTTAAGCCAGCCCCGTTCGGCGATGAGCTGGCCTATCTGGCGGTGCAGCCCGTCAATGGCCTGCTGCTGGTTGCCCCGTGCCTTTTCCCTCTTGCCGCTGGAGGCTTCCGGGATCACCGCCAACGCCTGCTTTTTCCAGAGGTTGATCCGGGTGGCATGGACACCGTATTCGCTGGTCAGCTCATTAACCGTTTTTTGTTGGCGGATCGCCTCGACGGCCACTTTAGTTTTAAATTCCGTTGTATGGTTCTTGCGTACATTTGCTATAGTTTAGTTTGCCTTTTTGGGTAAGGCTTTCTATCTTAACTGCTGGTCTAAAATATGGGGAGTATCATAATTTTAAACATGCCGATCAATTTTAATTAACATCAGTTGAAAATCATCCGAGTATTCTTGCGGACATTATGATCTTTTGTATTCCATGCCGATAGGGAAGTTCTGAATAAATCGATTTTCTGACACAATTTATTCATATCCACATGATTTTAAAAAAGAAGAAAAGTTGATGTTTGAATTAATCAGAGCTTCCCTAGGAAACTCCCAGTAGAGAAGGGTGTTAAACGGCGTTGGAAATTATCCCCCATTGGGTCGGTAGGATAATTGAGGGATGCACTTCGGAACAATCCCCGCCGTTTAACAACAAAGATGCCTAAAAAATTTTCTTATTGCATTGCAAATGCTTCACCACGCCCACCAGACGGTCAATTTCCTCATGGGTGTTATAGAAGGCCAGCGAAGGCCGCACTGTGCTTTCCAGGCCGAACCGGCGCAGGATAGGTTGGGCGCAGTGGTGGCCGGAACGGACAGCAACACCCGCCTTGTTTAAGGCTTCGCCAACATCTTGCGTGCTATGCCCGGCCAGCACGAACGACAACACGCTGGTTTTATCGGCGGCGGTGCCAATCAGCGTCAGCCCCGGAATGGCTTGCAGGGCATGGATGGCATACAGCAACAATTCGTGTTCATAATGGGCGATATTTTCAATGCCGAGCTTGCTTACATAATTGAGTGCCGCCCCTAAGCCCACTGCATCGGCTATATTGCCGGTGCCCGCTTCAAACTTGGCGGGAGCCGGTTGGTAGGTGGTTTTTTCAAAGGTGACATCTTCAATCATATTGCCGCCACCTTGCCATGGCGCAGTGGCTTCCAGCAGTTCCGCCTTGCCGTACAACACGCCAATACCGGTCGGGCCGAAGATTTTATGACCAGAAAACACCAGCCAGTCGCAATCCAAGCTTTGCACGTCTATCCGCAAATGTGAGACTGATTGTGCCGCATCCAGCAAAACCTTCGCGCCGACCCGGTGCGCCATAGCGATTATTTCCTGGGCCGGAGTGATGGTGCCAAGGGCATTGGACACATGGGTAAATGACACCAGTTTGGTGCGGCTGTTGAGCAATTTTTGATAGTCCGCCAACAGCACTTGACCATCATCATCCACCGGAATCACCCGCAATACCGCGCCTGTTTCGGCACACAATTGTTGCCAAGGCACAATATTTGCATGATGCTCCAGCCAAGTGATAATAATCTCATCACCTTCGCGCAGCGATTGTGCGCCCCAACTTTTGGCGACCAAATTAATGGCCTCCGTGGAGCCACGGACAAACACAATTTCGTTGGAAGAAGTGGCATTGATAAAGCGGCCGACAATATCCCGGGCATTTTCATACGCGTCAGTGGCGCGTGCCGCCAGCTCATGCGCGGCACGGTGGATATTGGAATTTTCGTGTTGGTAAAACGCCGAAATCCGGTCAATCACAGCTTGCGGTTTTTGGGTGGTGGCGGCGTTATCCAGCCACGCCAAAGGATAGCCATTGACGCGCTCTTGCAAGATAGGAAAATCACGGCGCACGGCATGGACATCCAAACTAGGCTGTGCCAACCTAAGTCCCGGCAGTTGCGGGTTGCTGACGGATGCGGCACGCCCATCCAAAAAATAGAATGACGGGATGCCAATATCCGGTTGTTGCAAAGGGATTGCCCCTAAGCTCCCCACTGACCGTTCCAATCCGGCAAGGTCAGGATTACTGTGGGGTTGTCTGGCAAAAGCCGACAACGCCAAGTCATTACTGGTCGGTAAGGTGGCAAAGCGTTCCGTTACGGCAGCCACGGATGGGGCGGCTACCGCCAAAGGCGGCAGGACATCCGTTAGGGTATTGCTATCCGGCAATGCCGAAAACAACCGATTGGCCAATTTGTTCAATTCGCCAATATCCGGCAGGCCGGACAACCCCGCAGGGTTGCCGCCCGCCAGCGCTTGTTGCGCCAAGCTCAATAAATGGGGGTTATTTGTACTCATGGTATTTGCCCACTTCGACATTTTCCAGCACGCCCAATGCATCGTCCGTCAATACTGCCAGCGAGCAATACAGCGAGATCAAATAAGAGGCAATCGCCCTATGGTTAATGCCCATGAAACGGACTGACAAGCCCATGCTCAATTCATCTGTCAAGTTAGGCTGATACAAGCCGACCACGCCTTGACGGCTTTCACCAGTGCGTAGCAGCAAGATATTGCTTTTACCATTGACAATTTTCAGTTTGTCAGTTGGGATTATGGGCAGGCCGCGCCAGCTCAGGAACTGTGAACCAAACAAGGAAATAATGGCCGGTGGCACACCCCGACGGGTACATTCGCGTCCAAATGCAGCAATAGCCAAGGGATGCGCCAAGAAAAAGCCGGGCTCTTTCCAGACTCTAGAGATCAGCTCATCCAGATCATCAGGCGTTGGCGCGCCAGTGCGTGGCTGCACTTTTTGGGCGGGGGCGACATTGTTCAGCAGACCGTATTCGGCATTGTTGAGCAACTCGCTTTCTTGGCGTTCCTTAACCGTTTCAATAGTCAAACGCAATTGTTGTTCTATTTGGTTGTGCGGGCTGCTGTACAAATCGGCAACGCGGGTATGCACATCCAGCACAGTGTTGACCGCATTCAAGCGGTATTCGCGGCCCCATTCTTCGTAATCGACATAGGTTTGCGGCAGCACTTTTTCATCAAGACTAGAGCAATCCACGGCAATGCTGGTTTCGCTTTTGACTTTGTTTACCCGGTAAATGCCCGCCTCGACAGGTATCCATTGCAACAAATGGACTAACCAACGAGGCGTGATGGTGCCCATCATGGGGACTGTTTTGGTGGCGTTCGATAAGGTACGCGCAGCGACATCGCCTAATGCGGTATGGGCTTGGTGGATATCAGTAGTGTCAGACATGGTTAGGTTTCCTCGGTGAATAGTTCAAGTAATAATTGTTGTCAGTTTTGTGGTATCAGATAACGGATTGCATTTTTTATGTGTTTGCCACGGTTGCCAAAGCACCGTGAGGGTATGCTCCTATAGAAAGTGGCGGGGTATGGTTGGATTAATTCAGTTAGCTTAGCTACGCACTTGCGCTTGGCTGATAAAACTATTAGGGGGCACGCTGTGGGTAAGCCAGACATTGCCGCCGATAGTCGAGTCATGGCCTATAGTGATACGTCCCAATAAAGTGGCACCTGCATAAATCACCACCCTGTCTTCAACTATCGGATGGCGGCTGCTGCCTTTGACCAAAATGCCGTTGTCGTCCTTGTCGAAACGTTTGGCACCTAAGGTGACGGCCTGATACAAACGCACATGCCGGCCAATCTGGGCGGTTTCCCCAATCACCACGCCAGTGCCGTGGTCAATAAAAAAGCTGTCGGCAATTTGTGCGCCCGGGTGAATATCGATGCCGGTGGCGGAGTGCGCCAATTCTGCTATCACCCGCGCCACCAACGGCACCCCTAGCCGATACAGCTGATGGGCAATACGGTGATGGATGACTGCGTAGATGCCCGGGTAGCAAATCAGCACCTCATCAGCCGAGTGGGCAGCCGGATCACCTTCATAAGCCGCTTGAATGTCACTGTCAATCAATAGCCTAATAGAGGGCAAAGTGGCGGCAAAGGCGCGGGTGATTTGCACCGATTGCTGTTGGGTATCTTGTGTCAGCCCTTGTTGTTGGGCGTAAAATTGCAATTCCAGGCCAATCTGCTGGTTCAGTTGGCGCATCACACTGTCCAACGTGTGCCCGACAAAATAATCAATGCCTTCGTCATTAATGTCCGGCAAGCCTAAACGGTTAGGAAACAACACCGCAGCCAGATTATCGACAATATCGCGGAGTATTTTTTTTGCAGGCAGTTTGGGAGGATGCTGCAGGCGCTGGCGGTTTTGCAAAGATTGCAGGCGCAAACCGCGCAATTCGGCAACCAGCGGCAGGATGCCCCAGTTGTTGTCATCAGTGGCTACACTCATGGCGCAACCCCTTGTGCCACTTGTGGAGCAATTCCTTGGCTATCAAACAGTCCTTCAAACAAAGCGGAGCTAAGATAACGTTCGCCAGAATCCGGCAAAATGACCACAATAGTTTTACCGGCATGTTCTGGGCGTTTGGCGACACGTACCGCGACCGCCGCCGCTGCACCACAAGAAATGCCTGATAAAATACCTTCTTCTTTTGCCAGCCGCCGTGCGAAATATATCGCCTCTTCATTACTGACCTGTTCAATCAGATCAACCAACGACAAATCCAAAACATCAGGCACAAACCCCGCGCCTATCCCCTGAATTTTGTGCGGCGCCGGTTTTATCGCTTGGCCCGCACGGGATTGTGTCAATACCGGACTCGCTTCCGGCTCGACGGCAATTGCAATGATCGGTTTGTTCTGCACCTGTTTTAGGTAGCGTGACACACCGGTGATGGTGCCACCCGTACCGACACCAGAAACCAAAATATCCACCGCACCGTCTGTATCACGCCAAATTTCCGGGCCGGTGGTTTGCTCATGAATCAATGGGTTGGCAGGGTTTTTGAATTGTTGTAGCAAAACGTACCGATCTGGGTTGGAGGCGGCAATTTCTTCGGCTTTGGCAACCGCCCCTGCCATGCCTTTCGCCCCTTCCGTCAGGATTAATTTGGCCCCATAGGTTGCCAATAATTTACGCCGCTCCAAGCTCATGGTTTCCGGCATAGTTAATGTCACTGGAATTCCCCGTGCCGCTGCGACAAAAGCCAAAGCTATGCCAGTGTTGCCGCTGGTAGCCTCTATGATTTCTTCCCCCCTATCGAGCAAACCACGTTGTTGTGCGTCATTAATCATGGCCACACCAATCCTGCATTTGACCGAATAGGCCGGATTGCGGCCTTCTATTTTGGCCAGCACCGTTGCGGACAAGCCTTCGGTGATGCGGTTCAAACGGACTAAAGGGGTGTTGCCTATAGTTTGGGAGTTGTCGGTGTACCAATGTGCCATGTTTTTTCCTTATAAACTTTTGTTGTAAGCCGCAATAAACGGTCTTTACCCGTGCCGTCATCGGGTATCGGGCTGTGTTCCATTAATGCCGTCATTAAACGATTGGAATCATTTTACCCACAAAAAAATGACTAATAAAATGTTTAAATTAGAATTCAATATCTAAAAATACGATAACATATAGATTCAACCAGTAAACAGTGAATCTGTAAAAAGTAGCTTGCCATATAAAATAACAATGTTAAATTAATGGTGTTATTTTAATAAATGCGAATCATGCCACCAAAAATAAAATCACCACAAGACCGTGAACAATTGCGCCTACTGATCCTTGATGCCGCCCGCTGCCTGTTTGTCGAACGCGGTATCGAATCAGTGTCGATGCGCGAAATTGCCAAACAAATCGGTTATTCCGCCACTACTTTGTATAACTACTTCACAGATAAGGAAGCCTTGCTGCAAGCCTTGTGCGATGCCGATTTTCTGGCTTTGGCTTCAGGAATGCAGGCGATTATGCAAATACCCGACCCTATCGCACGCATCCGCGCCATGTGCCAAGGCTATGCCCAGTTCGCCTTGCAACACCCCAACCATTACCGGTTTATGTTTATGACCCCTAAAACCCCCACTAATATGGAAATCACCCAGATTGAACAGGGCAACACCGAGCAAGATGCCTACGCGCAATTGCAACAGGTCGTGCAGACTGCATTTGCAGCGGGGGTGTTCAGGGATGATTTGCAAGACAGCGAACTGATTGCCCAAACCTTATGGGCTGGGGTGCATGGCGTTTGTTCGTTAGAAATTGCCCTAGGCAATGAAGTCTGGATGCAATGGGCGGACATTCAGGCACGTCTTGGCTTGATGCAGGAAGCACTGCTGCGGGGATTGCTGAAAGCTTAGGAGAAATATTGCCTCCCTTCGGCTTTGCTCAGGGAACGGCTTTTATAACACCACCGCCAAAAAGAGCTGAAGCACGTTGGCTAAGCGAAGCCGAAGCCCGTCTGCAACAGCGGCTATTTCATGCGCGGCAGCAGGCCATACCCACGAGCAACAAGCCACCACAGTGGCGGTTGGTCGTGGGCATAATCCACACATTTTATGCTTGTTTTTATCCCTACCTAATTAGGAAGATTTGCCATGCGACATAATAAATTACTGGGCTTTATTGCCTTACCGTTACTGACCGCTTGCAGCCAACCCAGCGAAGCCCCGCCGCCGCCACGCCCCGCCTTAGTGATGAAAGTCACCGCCAACAACACGGCGACAGCAATGACCTTGGTAGGCATTGTGCAACCCCGTTATGAGTCGGCACAAGGTTTCCGCCTGGCCGGAAAAATTATTGAACGGCGCGTGGAGGTGGGGTCCAAAGTGGACAAAGGCCAAGTGCTGGCAAGGCTGGATGCCGCAGACAGCCAATTGGATGTTGCCGCTGCCGCCGCCAACGTGGCGGCAGCGGCAGCCAACCACGCACTGGCGCTGGCGGAATTCAACCGACAACAACAACTCTATGTCAAAAAATTTATATCCGCATCGGCGTTGGATAGCCGCGAAGCCGAACTGAAAGCAGCCAGCGCCCAGTTGGCAAAAGCTAAGGCCCAAGCGGATATTTCCAACAACCAAACCCGCTACACCACCTTGACTGCCGATCGCGAAGGTGTGGTCAGCTTTATCCAAGCCGAACCGGGCCAGGTGGTGGAAGCGGGGCATGTCATCGTTAAAATTGCCGACACCCACGCCGTTGATGTGGCGGTGGTCGCGCCAGAATCACGCATGACGGAAGTACGGCTCCAAGCCCCCGTCCAGTTGGCACTATGGGCAAACCAGCAAAAGCTGTACACAGGGGTGGTGCGCGAAATAGCCCCCATAGCCGATGCCGCGACACGCACTTTTAATATACGTATCACCCTGCAACAAACCGATGCCGCCGTTAAGTTTGGCATGACTGCCGGTGTTAAATTTGCCGCCGCCCCGCCACCAACGCCCAGCGCAGTGATAGTACCCAGCCGCGCTGTCACTGCCAACAATGGCAAAAGCCAAGTCTGGATTATGGCCGATGACCACCATGTCCATGCCCGCGAAGTGACAACCGGAGCGTTCCGTGAAGATGGCGTAGTCATCCGCAGCGGCATAAATGCAGGCGAAACCATTGTTATTGCCGGTGTGCATACCCTGACCGAAAACCAATTGGTGCGTCCGGTGGATGCCGGGGAGGCATCATGAATATCAATCCCAATACTGAAGCCAGCAGCCGCTTTAACCTGACCGATTGGGCCTTACAACACCAAGCTTTGGTGTTGTATCTGATGCTGGTGCTGTCCCTGGCCGGGCTATTTTCCTACACCAAACTGGGGCAATCGGAAGACCCGCCCTTTACCTTTAAGGTGATGCTGGTCCACGCCACCTGGCCCGGTGCCAGTGCCGAGGAAGTGGCTGAACAGGTCACCGACAAACTGGAGAAAAAAATTCAGGAAATCGCCCATTTGGACTATATCAGCAGCTTTTCCCGCCCCGGGGAATCAATGATATTCATTACTATTAAAGATGATACTGCATCCAATGCCGTCCCCGAACTCTGGTATCAAGTACGGAAAAAAATCGGTGATATCCGCAATACCTTGCCCGAACAACTGGAAAGCCTGACCTTTAACGATGAATTTAGCGATGTCTACGGCAGCATGTACGCACTGACCGGCGATGGTTTCAACTACGCCGAGTTAAAAAAACAGGCGGAACTGATCCGTGCCGAATTGCTGCAAGTGAAAAATGTCGCCAAAGTGGAATTTTTCGGCGAACAAAAACAACGCCTGTTTATTGAAATTGACAATGCCAAATTGGTGGCCCTGGGCATCAGCACGCCTGAGCTGATACAAACCTTGCAAAACCAAAATGCAGTGGTGCGCGGCGGCACTTACGAATCACCGGATGAGCGTATCCGCATTGCCGTCTCGGGCCGTTACACCCAATTGGCAGATTTGCGCGAATTGCGTTTGCGTTCACATGGGCAAGATTTCCGCTTGGGTGATGTCGCCAAAGTTTATCGCGGCTACGAAGACCCGCCCCATGACAAAATCCATTACCAAGGCAAAGAAACCTTGCTGTTGGGCGTCAGCATGACCGAAGGTGGCGATATTATTGAGCTGGGCCATGCGCTGGATGCAGCAGTCAGCCGCATCCAAGCCAATTCTCTGATCGGCTTGGAACTAAACCCCGTCACCTTGCAATCACATATCGTCGCCCATTCGGTCAACGACTTTGTCCACTCGCTGGTGGAAGCCTTGTTGATTGTCTTGGCCGTCAGTTTGCTGTCGCTGGGCTGGCGCAGCGGCATCGTGGTGGCCATCACCATTCCGGTGGTGCTGGCCATCACCTTCCTGTTCATGCACTATTTTGACATTGGCTTGCATAAAATTTCCTTGGGCGCGTTGATTTTAGCACTGGGCTTATTAGTGGACGATGCCATTATTGCTGTAGAAATGATGTCGGCGAAAATGGAACAAGGCTGGGGCCGATTAAAAGCCGCCTCTTTTGCCTACACCTCCACCGCCATGCCAATGCTGACCGGCACACTGGTCACCGTAGCTGGATTTTTGCCGATTGCCACGGCTGCTTCATCGACCGGCGAATACACCCGCTCCATTTTTCAGGTCACAGCGATAGCTTTATTGGTGTCATGGTTTGCCGCCGTGATTTTTGTGCCGTACATCGGTTATCACCTATTGCCCGATTATGGACAAGCCCCGCAACCGTCAAAACTAGGCCGCTGGTTCAGGTCGGCCTTTAACATCAAAGCCAAGGTGGCAGAACAGCACCATCATGATATTTACAGCTCACCATTTTACCAACACTTACGCACCATCATCACCGCCTGTGTCCGCTACCGCAAAACAGCAATAGCAATCACCTTAGCGTTGTTTGTGTTGGCAATTGTTGGTTTTGGCAAGGTTCAGCAGCAGTTTTTTCCTGATTCCTCGCGTTTGGAGTTGATTGTCGACTTGCGCCTCACCGAAGGCGCATCTTATGCCGCCACCGAAACCGAAACTAAAAAACTTGAACAATGGCTATTGGCGTGGAACCAGCAACACCATGGCATTGATAATTTTGTCGCCTATATTGGCTCCGGCTCGCCGCGTTTTTATTTGCCGCTGGATATCCAATTGGCGCACCGTGGCTTTGGACAGCTGGTTGTATTGACCCATACCCTGGCAGACCGCGAAGCCTTGCGTAAAGACCTGCTGGCCCTGTTCGACCATGATTTTCCGGCCTTGCGGGCTTCCGTACTGCGTTTGGAAAATGGCCCGCCGGTTGGTTTTCCGGTGCAGTTCCGCGTCAATGGCAACAATATCCAGCAAATCCGTGACATTGCCCATCAAATTGCCGACATCATGCGCGGCAATAGCCACCTAAGCAACGTGCAACTGAGCTGGGATGAACCCAGCAAGGTGGTCAAAGTCAGTGTCGACCAGATGAAAGCGCGGCTATTGGGCATCAGCTCCGTGGACATTGCCGCCGTATTAAATGGCGGCATCCAAGAGCTGTACATCACCGAATACCGCGAAGGCATTGAACGCATTGATCTGGTTGCCCGTGGAGCCGAACAACAGCGCCTGTATTTGTCGCATTTGCCGGACTTGATGATCAACACACCCGCCGGTGTCGGCGTGCCGCTGGCACAAATTGCCACCATCAGCTATGCATTTGAAGAAGGCGTGATTTGGCGGCGCAACCGCATTCCCTCCATAACGGTGCGCGGCAATTTGAACGGCAATGTGCAAGCCCCGTCGGTGTCCGCACAAATTGAAGCGCAACTGGACGGACTAAAACAAAGTTTGCCAATGGGCGTGAGCATAGAAACCGGCGGTGCGGTGGAAGAATCCGCCAAGGGCGGCGCCTCGGTCGCGGCAGGCTTCCCGCTGTTTTTGCTGGTGGTGTTGACTGTACTGATGATCCAGCTGCAAAACTTCTCGCGGGTGCTGCTGGTGCTGTTGACCGCGCCGCTAGGGCTGATCGGCGTGACTATCGCCTTGCTGCTGTTTGACAAGCCGTTTGGTTTTGTCGCCATGCTCGGCACCATCGCCCTATCGGGCATGATCATGCGTAATTCAGTGATTTTAGTCGATCAAATCGACCAAGACCGGGCTAGTGGCATAGTACCTTGGCAAGCCGTGGTTGAATCAACGGTGCGCCGATTCCGGCCTATCGTGCTGACCGCAGCGGCAGCCATTTTAGCCATGATACCACTGACCCAAAGCGTGTTTTTTGGGCCGATGGCGGTGGCGATCATGGGCGGGCTGGCAGTGGCGACCTTGTTGACGGTGCTGTTTTTGCCCGCGCTGTATGCTTTTTGGTTCAGGGTGTCCATACCCAAACCTAATCCATTGCCATAGCGCTCCCCCTAACGTTATAGCCAATCCATCACTTCAAAGGATTACCCACTATGCGCCAAATAACTTTATTCATAACCGCTGTGCTGTTGGCAACGGTCGCCCATACCGACCCTAATGCCTTGCAGCAAAAACCACAATCCCTGCTCGACATTTACAACCAAGCACTGTCCCACGATGCCACCTTGGCTTCCGCCCTGAGCGCCAACAAAGCGGCACAAGAACTGATCGAACAGGCCAAAGCCTTATACCGCCCAGTGGTCAGTTTTAAGGCCGGAGTCTCGGACAGCCAATCCGACGTGCACTACAAAGGCACAGGCGTACCCTTCCCTAATGGCGTACGTGCCTACCAAGGCTACCAATACGGCATAGAAGCCCGCCAACCGTTGTTCCGCAAGCAAAATCTGGTGCAAATGGAACAATTGCTGACGCAAGTCAACCAAGCCGACAAGCAATTGCATTTGACTTTGCAAAACCTCATGCTACGCACCACGCAAAGCTATTTTGACGCACTGCTGGCGCAAGACAAACTGGACTTGATTGTGGCGCAAAAAGCCGCCATTTTAAGCCAGCTAGAGCAAGCCCGAAGCCATTTTCAGGTGGGCAGCAGCACTATCACCGACAGCAACGAAGCCCAAGCCCGCTTTGATTTGATTGCCGCACAACAACTGGCCGCGCAAAACAACCTGGCAATCGCCAAACGCAACTTGCAACTGATCACAGGGGATTTGCCCGGCCCATTGGCAAAAGTGAAGGCTAGCCTACAACCGCAAATGCTGGCACAAACCATGGATGAATGGCAAAAAGTGGCCGAAGACAGCAATTTACGCATCCAAATCCAGCAAGACCTTGCCAAACTGGCCGCGCAAGAAATCCAGCACAAACAAGCCGAAAACTTACCCACCGTCGATGCCGTCGCCAGCTATAGCGAAACTTCCGCCAACGGCAGCACCTACGGGTTTGGCAGCAACATCAACACCGGCATGATAGGCGTAGAATTGCAATTGCCGCTTTATCAGGGCGGCAGCATCAGCTCGCGTATCCGCCAAGCGGAAATGAACAAACAAAAAGCCTTGGATGATGTGGACATCACCCGCCGCCAAATCGAACTGGACACCCAAACCGCCTACTACAACCTTAATTCCAGCATTGCCCAAATCAAAGCCTACCAACAAGCCCTGCTAAGCAGCCAAAGCCAATTGGATTCCACCCAAACAGGCTACGAAGTCGGCATCCGCACCAGTGTCGATGTACTGAACGCCCAACAACAATTATTCTCGGCAAAACGGGACTTGCAGGAGGCGCGCTACCAGTATTTGTTGAACATCATCCGCCTGAAAGCGGCGGTGGGGGTGATTAGTGATGCGGATTTGGTGGATGTTGACGGGCAGTTGGAAGGGTAGGGGATGGGATTACCCCATGCCCTCTTGTTCATCACTTTCAGAGAATTTTATGTTTTTAAAATAACGGGTTAGGGTTAACAGTATCTGCTGATCAAACATTATCCCTAATATAGCGTAGGGCTGCCTCTTCGTCTTGTTCTATGGCGAGTTCAACGGCTTTTTTGGCAGTTTCCAGTAAGTTTTCGCTTTGTTTTTTAAGGGCGAAACTTTGCTCTATCAAATTGGCGATTTGCTGTTGTTTGTCATAATCAATAACAGGAACAACCACATTTTCAATTTCACTTACTCGCCAATGCAGGATTATTGAACCGCCAGCGTCCCTTTCCGCTTGCATTTGCACCAGTTTCGAATTGAGTGCAAGTGTTAAATATTCTGGGATAAAGCTGAATGTCGTTTTTTACTTTAAATGCAGGATTGCACCCGATGTTATGCAATCCATGTCATGCCGTAAATGATAAGCTGTGCTAACACTGCCATCTTTTGAAAATAGGATTGTGCCTTTTTTTGGTTTTAGTGAATTAATCAGTTTTTGGTTGGCTTTTACAAAATCAGCGGAAAGATATTTTTGAGGCACACTTGTACCATATTTGGAATAATCTGCGACACGCAAAAATGGCAAGCCTTCTTCCACATAATTTGCCGAGCCAGGTTCAATGGATTTGGAAATTGTAACAAGATTTTTCAGTTTATCATAGGGTTGAGCTTTAATTTTGGCATTAACCTCCTCATATTTCCTTTGGTAATATTCTGCATCTAAGCGACCAGAAATTGCGTAGCTGGCGGAAAAATTTTTGACATTACGGGTTCTGTGCTGGGTGAAAAATCCTTCAGCCCGATTTCAGACAGCAAAATTTCTTCTGCTTGGGCGTAGGTTTTTTTGGATTGCTCTATATATCTAAAAGAATTTTTAAATATATTCTCAATTTTTTGTTGAAAATTATCGCAAGGCTTAAAAATAAGAAGATTTTGTAAATCTCCTAAATTTAGCCCCTTTTGGATAGCACCTCTTTCTTTGCGTAGTAACTGTAATGCTTCAGATGAACTTGGACTTCGCCCCTCCACGAACAATGGAATTATGCGGCGTTAGCCAGGGGCTGACACACCGCCAATTCCACATTATTTAGCCGTCTTTCCTTCCTCGCCATCCGTG
>Ga0208259_1000374_pt1 | contig 13649 bp, 10 predicted proteins | sample CryBogCBH22May08_FD_184618 | JGI IMG/M metagenome (GOLD analysis project Ga0208259, IMG submission 184618) | Freshwater microbial communities from Crystal Bog, Wisconsin, USA - CBH22May08 (SPAdes) | ecosystem: Environmental > Aquatic > Freshwater > Lake | place: Crystal Bog, Wisconsin, USA... | reverse complement strand
AGACATTAATTTTGATAGAAGGGATGTCGTTAAGGTTAAGATCGATCAAAAGTTAAAAGCTCAGGAAATAAAGTTGTAATTAAGGGTAATAGTATTTGTATTACCCATTTGGCTGCTTTGGGTCGAGTAGCGACTGTCATGTGCCTCAAAAAAACCGTTTTGCCTGAGCTTGAGCTTACTCAAGTAGCTTTTGCGCATCATTCATTTCCAATCTTTCAGACCAATCTTATGTGGTCTGTCTATCAGCGCCTTCACTAAAACACCTCTGCTGACATTACGCTCATCTTTTCAAAATAAAGATAGGAGAGTTATCATCTTTAGCATTGAATACACTCACAAAAGAGCAAAACTATTTCGGATTGAGCTCAGCTTTCTGATGATCACGATCATTACCGGTGCTGTATTGATAGCAATTTTTTTCTTTTCAGTGCTAAGTACCCTCAGAATCCTGAGCTAACTCTGCAGTAATTACACCTCTAGTTCCGGGTAGATAAAGATTCCCTAGGAAAACAAGCCTAAAGAGCGGCCAGTAGAAAAATGGGGCAGTGCTTGCTGGGTATCCAAATGACTTGCTCGTAGACTCTCAAAGAGTACTTGCCGATAGTCCGTTGTGACTTGTAAGTCTAAGCCTTGATCCATTTCCTTGGAAGACAGGCCTGGCCATTTTCCAAAGAGATTGCCGCCTTGCACGTGATCACCTAATGCAAACCAACAGGCACCATGACCGTGGTCCGTGCCGTTGCTTTTATTGGAGCGCACGCGCCGCCCAAACTCAGTCATCACAATGATCGAGACACTTTGATTACCTGCTGACATGTCTTCGTAAAAAGCGCTGAGGCCTTTTGAGAGTTGTCTTACCATGTTGGCAAATTGACCAGACTGGTTTTCATGGTTATCCCACCCGCCAAAGTTCACGTTGGCTACTTGCAGTCCCACATTCATTTTGGCCAGGCGTGCAATCGAAGAAAAGGAGCGGGCTAATTCTCCAGCGCCGTCATAGTTAGCGCTACCACTGGCCTGATAAGGCAATACTTTTCCAGTGATATCACGCGCAATCGATTGATTGATATTGTCTTGCATCCGCAGAGCATCGGTCATGGCAGTGCTAACAGAATCCAATGCAGCTTGAGCATCTGAAGACGTGCTCATTTCTCGCAAGAGATCAACAGTAGGTTTGCCCCAAGGAACGCCTAAGCCGGCATTCAGATCCGGCGTAATCAGAGCATTGTTAATGCCCTCTAAAGACAGTGGCGCAATGGTGCTGGCTGAGTAGGCTGGAATAGTACCGACCCCACCTTGATTGGCTGGGCTCCCCGCCCTAGGCATAGAGCGGCCCGTCGCCACCGAGCGCGACATCCAACCTGGAATTCCTTGCGCATTGCGATCGTGCTGTGTGCTTGAAGCACCTCTTTCAATAATAGCTTGGGCTTCTTCATGTGAACGTGTGGCATCTGTAATCCCCACAGCATGAATCACACCTAAATATTTGGATTGATACAGGTCTGCTAAACCAGGAGCCTCATGGTGTAGATAAAAACCCACTTTGGCATCCAGTGATTGCTCTAATAAGAAACCCGCACGCGTACCAGAATCAAGCACTCGTAAATCAGCCGGTCTGGCATCAATGAAATCAGCATCATTGACGGGGCTCACCAAATTAAGACCATCAGCACCACCCCGTAAAAAGACCGTGACTAAGAGAGGATTTGGTTTTAAACCAGCGCTTGCTAAGCTCTCCCCCCACACCAAATTGCTCACCCCCGACAGGGGTAATAAGCAACCAGCGGCGCTCGCAGCTTTGATAAATTCGCGACGAGAGAGAATGAATTTATGAACCATGATGGTTTATATACACTTCAATAAGTGCAGTGGGCCTTACAGTTGGTTTTGTAGTTATTTTTGGAGTGATTTTTGTTCGTCGTTTTATATTGAGTTTGGGGAATATCTTTGCGCTTGATGTTGCATTTAACGGGAGTGAATGAGCAGTAAACATTAGCGTACCTGAAAGTCTGGTGTCATCGCAGCCCATGCCAACATGCGTTTGGCAATCGCCGGATTCGTTAGAGGGGCTTCTGGTTTTTGACCAGAGGCCTTAATGAGTTGCTCTGTTAACTTCTGAGTTTGTTTTTCGCTTAGTTTTTCGCTTAGTTTCTCGCTTACTTTCTCAGTTGGCCTATTGGCCAGCTTCCCAATTGCTTGCATTGGGCTTTTCTGAACTGCAAACACTTGCTCAGCGCAAACTTGGGCCCATTGAGCCGTTGCTGGTTTATCTTTTGTATTGCTTTGATTGGTTAGATTGTTGAGGGTAGAGTTGTTCAGAGCAAAGGCATCGAGATTGCCACATTGCCACCAATTGTCCGTCATGCCTGCGATCAGGTTCCAACGTTGCCATAGCGCATTGGCTCCCAGCCAACGGGCATTGACATCGGGAAGACCTGCAGGGGTAGGCCAGCCAAAGAGGGTTTGGCCACAGGCAGACAAGTGGTTGACTAAACCCATGGTGGGTTTAAAAGGATAGGCTTTGTTCGATTGCAAAGCGCGCGCATAACTGGCCATGAGCTCCATCGGGCGTTTGACTTTAGTACTTTGCGAGTTGGCAAATTCTTTGCTTAAGGCGATATGTTCAACTACTCTGGCAATTTGCTTGGGATCTTGTTGGTGGGTCACCCACACTTGAGCAGTACTTCTTACTAAACTCTCAGGTGGATTATCCGAGAGCAAACGAGTACACAGTTTTTGTGAAAGAAACAGCGCGGTAGCAGGGTGGTAGGCAGTCAGATCTAAGGCAATCAGGCCATCTTTCATGGGGCCTTGGTAAGGATCGATCTCCCTTGCCAGAATGCGTTTTTGGTATTGATCATGCCAAGCATCAACGTAGGCAAATTCTCCGGTGCGGGGTAAGCTCTTGCCATTACCTATGCCCGTACCATCCGCCACTGACCAACCCGTAAAGGCTCTCGCAGCTTCATACACATCTTGGTCAATGTAGCCAGATGGTTTTCCGTTTGCAGCCCCAGGTACTTTACGCCATTGCTTATACAGGGTATTGAGATAAGCGGGACTGCCCATGGTGTGAAGTTCAAATAATTCACGGGCGTAGTTTTCATTGGGTGCACCGGCACGCGAAGTGCGATTATTCAGATAGTTTTGCATCGCGGCACTTTTGGCAACTGCTTCTAACATTTGCCTAAAGTTTCCGAGCACATTGGGGCGAATAACATCGCGGTCATACACTGGCAAAGTGAGTAGCGTTAGTCCACCGACACCCACATTGACATTAAAGTGGCTATGCCAAAAATCCGCGAGTACTTCCCGTAATTGCCAGCGACTATAGACCGACCGAATTAAGGTAGCGCACATCACTTCACGCGCAGGGCGCCATTGCTCCTCCCCCGATACCGGTTTACCTGGTTGAGTGATATTCAGTAATTGTTCAGAAGAGGCGTTCAGCCAGCCAAAGGGGCGGATTTCATCTACGGCGGGCCATAAGCCGTCTTTATGCTCAGCATACTTAATGGGCATCGTAAAGTTGGCCATTTGCTGATGGCAGTCGGTATCTAACTCTTCATTGGGAGAAAGTTGCTCGGTCAGCCAAACCGCATAACCTTGTGCCTGGAAAGCCTGCAAACTGCCCTGGTCAGGACCAAAGGCTAGGCGGTTTAAAGCAATATTCGCTGATGGCTCAGTATTTTCTTTACTGGCAGCTATTTTGCGCAGAGGTCGGCTCATATAGGGCACTATCTTAGCGCAAGATTAGACCAGCACAGCCCAAAACAGGGGGGGATATCTACAGCAAGTGCCGATATTCAGTGGGCATTTTAAATGGTTGTGCCTATATAGCCATACTCATTACTGATCCCAATAAATGTCAATTAAATGACTAAGCCAAACAAATTCTCATTAGGGTGTTAAAAAGATGTGGTTAAATGAAATTAAATATATTCAACATCGTATTCATCAATAGCGCATAAGCAGCACTTCTAAATCGCGCTTTTGAACTGGTTTACCTTGTTGCAAATTTACCTTTTACTTCACCGATCTAAAGAGCCACATGCAAAAAACAAACTCAGCCGCATTATCTCGTTTTGATTGGTTCGATAGTCAGCGACTTGCTTTTGTTGTCTTCTTTTTAATCGGGGCCATCTCAGTCATTAGCCTAAAAGAACATGGCATTAGCCCCTTTATTACGATTGCTTGCTCACTGTTTGTGATGCTACTCTATATTGTCTATTCCGGCACTCGCCCATACTCAATCCGAGCCGATATTATTGGCGACAACATTTATTACCTGGGTTTTTTATTTACCTTGGTGAGTCTGGCATATACCCTCTATCGATTTACTTCTGCAGATGCAGAAATTGATGAAATTATTAAAAACTTTGGTATCGCCTTATCTACAACTTTAATTGGCGTGGTGGGGCGGGTTTACTTTAATCAGACACATGATGATGGGGACGATGCCAAGGCGGATGGAATAGTGGATACCGATGATCTTCTGGAACAAGAACGTTTGTTGCATGCTAGCTTATCGGATAGAACAAGTCACTTAATCTCCGAAATCGATGTGATTCAGGAACAGTTGATTAAGTTAAAAAATAATACTTTGGAGAGTGTGCAAAAAACCACCGAAGGAAGTATGGCGGGCTTTGTTCAGAATTTAGAAAAAATCATGTCCTTGCACGAACAGCATCTGGAAAAAGACCGAGAGCACCAAGTGGCGATGCAAGATGCTTTTTCTCAAAGCGTGGAATCGAGCTCCTCTGCACTGAACGCCTTGACGGATAAGGTACGTCAGAGTACGCAATTAATTAGCGAGGATGTGCAAGCCTCATTGCACCATTACAGTAAGTTGAGCAAGGATATTGAGCAAGAAGCGAAGGCCTCATTGGGCTTGATTAATACCTTACAAAGTGGCCTAGCTCGTTTAGGTAATTTTGGTCGCTCTGATTCCTCGGATAAAAACTAAGATGGCCCGTAGTTCAAAGAGTCGCAGCACTCAAGCTGCTGAGAATGAAGGGCGTCGTCGCGGGGTCGTGTTAGGCCTAACTATTGCTGAAATTATTCTGCTTATCTTGTTTGCCTTGTTATTGGCTATGACAGGTGTGTTGATTAAAAAGCAAGCGGCCATCAAGGTGCAATTTGAAGCAGAGGCATCCGCTAAGGTGATGACGCAAATGCTCTCGCCTGTTATTTCAGCAAAACTCATGTCGATGGGGATTGATGTGACCAAGAGTGATGGCGAAAATCGTTTATTGGCAATTTTAAATGCTGCCGAAGCGCTGATGAAATCCCCAGTCAAAGATCAGAATCGCTTAGATCAAGCCTGTAAAGCCGGTATCGAATTGCAAAATGCCTTAGGCAGGAATTTAAATGCGGCGGACTTGATTAAATCCGCTCAACAACTCAGCAAAGATTTGGAAACTCTGAGGATGGAGGCAGCGAAATGTAACGGTGCTGCCATTCCATCGCCATGCTATGAAAAAGCCGGTGGTGAATCGACTGTCTTTATTTATGATGCACGGGTAACTACTGCTGGCATCATTTTGAATAACGTTCTTCCAGAGCGTTACCGCACCCGTTTTGAGGCAGACTTTAGCAACCCTCCGCCAGTCAATAAAGCCCTGACGAATGCAGAATTTAAGACGACCACTAATCGCTTTGCGACTTATGGCAAAAGTAATTCTTGTAAGTTTTATGTCAAGGTCTATGACGAAACTAGTGGCAATAAAGAGAAGTTCAGGACTAGCTTAAAAGCCATTGAGGATAATTTTGTTTGGACTTTTATGATGACTGCCAAGGAAGATGAAGTCGGTAAGAGTATTAATTTATTCCCTACTGAAGCTATTAAGTCACGGTAATAGAGGGTGGTGAGCAATAAGCTAGCAGGGGAGCAGGATTTATGAAAATGCCCCCTGAACGCTTTGTGGCGGTAGCTTACGTGCTTTTAGTAGCAAAAATGCAACAAATGATCTAAAGCAGGGTTTAATCCTCTCTTTTGGTTTTTTATGCACCTTGAATGATGAAGAGTGATTGACAGGCTAATTGCTAGAAATGATAATTAAAGTATGAAAATGCCCACACTTGATTCCCGACGTCTGCTACCGACGCTTTTAAGCGCATTAGTGCTGTCCTTGAGCTATCAAACTGCACAAGCCCAGTTTATTGGGGGTGTAGGTGCAGCGCCTGATGTGCTTCCTCCTGGCGTAGGTGCAGGAGTCCCAACTCCCCCTTCTGGAATTGGGGCAGGTTTGCGTACCCCACCACCGCCACAAGGAGTTGGTGCAGGGGTCATGAATTCCAATATTGGCGCAGCGATGGCTACCCCATCCGGAGTTACCACTATTGGTACAGCTAGTGCAGTAACTGCCACTTCTGCTGCTACCGCGGCTGGTGCCGTGGGTGCTGGAGTTGCCGCAAGTGCGGCAGCGGGTGGACTAAGTCTAGCTACGGTGATCGGTGGAATCGTAGTCGCCGGCGGTATAGCGGCAGCCGCTTTAAGTGGTGGCGGAGGTAGCGGTACTACAGGAACAGTATCGAGGTAGCTAAGGCCAACTAATATATTCTTGAATGCTTTGGCTCTGTTTAAGTGCGGCCAAATAAAAAAGCAGCTACTGACTAGTAGCTGCTTTTTGCTTTTAAAAAAACGGATTACTTGGTAGAGATTATTTAGTAGCGGCGTCTTTAGCAGGTTTAGTTTCTTTCAGGAGGCAAAGAAAGCCACCGCCTTTAATAGGGTTGCCCTGGACATCAATGGCTTTAGGGTTATAACCTGCAGCGTAGATATCTTTACCCAGTGGCCCGCAAACTTTTTCACCTGCACCTTGTAGTTCGGTGGGCACTGGACCAAAAGCGCCAGGCCGATCCCAAGCCAGATGCTTTGGATCTTCTGGATCATTGATGAGTTTAGGTGGGTTGGTTAAATCAGGCTGTTTACCAATGGCATCAGGACCGAGACTGTTAGTGGTGCAACCGTTCAGTGTTAAGCCCAGAAAGGCAACCACACTAAGCGCGCTTAAAGAGCGAATGGTACGAAGGCGATAAGAGGCAACTGGCATAAAACCCTTTCAATGGCTATTGTGTCAAATTGTAACGAGATAGCATTAATAACAGCTTAGAAAACCGCTCTAAAAAGTAATTAATGACGTTTATAGAAATTATAGGGGGAAATTCACGCCTTGAATAGTTAAAGGCTAAAATGGACCCCTCTTTCCGGTTGTCACAGGCCGCTGATTACTTTTCATGTCGATTCAATTGCCCTTAAACATTCGTCCCCTTTTTTATGCCTTATTTAGCCTCATTTTGCTCACTTTGTGGGGTTGTACGGGCCGTCAGGGTGCAATTTATGACACGGTAGCTGTGGCCTTACAAGATAGCCAATCGCAGATTGATGCTATTGCCTTAAATCCAAAGTACCGATATTTACGTACTGAACTCAATGGTCGTCCCGCTTTACTCGTGTTGGGGTATGTGGATGAAACACCCGAGGGTCCTATTGAATCTTGGTATTCCGCTAATCAAGAATTAATTCAAATTCAAAATGGGCGTTTAGTAGCTACTGCAGGGCTCGACTTTAATTGGAGCGCAGTGCGCTACAGCGAGAACATCCCTTTGCAAAATGCTTTAAAGCAAATCGATGATGTACCAATGCCGCCCCCTGTATCACGTGATGCCCTCACTGGAGCACTCATTCAAGGTGAGCGGATTGAGTTTGATACACCCATTAAAAAATCAAGAGGCATTCGGTATCAGCGCATGCACACGGTCATGCCAAATTACCGCGCACAAATTATTGAAGGAGTAGAGCTCGAGCTATTGACAGAGCCCCCTAGCGCAATATCCTCCCGAGATCTCGCCAGACTGAAGTCCCCCTCCATTCGTTGGGTGCAAGAACACATTACACCGCAAGCTCGCCTGATAGATAATCCCGGCTTAGATCCGCTGCCAGCTTATTACGCTTTAGATACGAATCGAACACCTGCGCGGATTGTCTTTGGGCGTCAGTGTTTAGTAAGGGACTACTGTTTATCTTGGCAAGCCTGGCCTCCTGTTGGAGGAATTGTGAAGTGAGATTGAGTTTGCTGCCGATAATGCGGATTAGAAAGTTAGGAGAATTGGGAAAACTCGGAAAACTAGCAATAGTGCTGAGCTTTCTGGGTAGCTCAACACTCGCATTAGCTCAAGAATCGGGGGCAGCAATAGCAGCGGTAGCAGTGAGTCAAGCAAGCAAGCTAGAAAATACCGCTTCACAAACCACTCCACAAGTGGTTAAGGAGAGGATGCGCTTAAGTGATTATTTAATTCAGGCAAAGCCCTCAGAGAAAGCCAATTTATCAGGAATGAGTTGGCAAGCATCTAGCGAGCAAGAAAGTCAACAAGCCTTAAAAGCACAATTATTAGAGTCCCTAGCTAAGCTTAATGCCCCTGAAGGTGACAGCAGTTTTGAATCATCGCGCCAGACCCTCAAAACCTTGATTGAAAAGATGCCCACAACGGGTCGCGTTACGCTTCCCAATAGCAACCCCCGTTACCTGCAAGTGAATCCCAAAATCGATCCCGTATTAGAAAGGGGAGATCAGATCCAGATTCCGGATCAGGTTAAAACGATTACCCTGATACGAACTGATGGCTTGCTATGCAAAGTAGCTTATCAACCCAATGTAGAAACACGGCAATATTTCAAAGCATGTCGGGCTCAGACAGTGACAACCGATTGGGCATGGGTTATTGAGCCAGATGGCGCAGTGCGTAAAGTCCCCACAGCGGCCTGGAATGAAGCCAAGCAAAGCTTACCTGCCCCAGGCTCTTGGATTTGGGCGCCACCCAGAGGGTCTGTTTGGGCTAAAGGTGAGGCGCAAGAATTTACTAAATTACTTACCCAATTTTTAGCCACCCAAGAAAGTTCAGGACAACTGAGCACGGTTGATCAAACTGTTCTAGAACGCCGTGCTCCTTTTTGGTCAACTGCTGATCGTTACGCCACATCACGCGACTTACCACTGACACAAAATATCTGGGGCGCCATTGGTAACTTAGAAACGGCGACTGCCCGCATTGCACCAGCAGGCACTGCAGCGCTGAACTTTAGTTTGGCTAACCCATACGGTCAAGCGAATATCTTTTTGACTCCCTATGATTTTCTGGAGTTTGGTTTTACTTATACCAATATTAACAATGTGTCCTATGGTCCTCAGGCTACCAGTGGCAATCAAACCTATAAAGATAAAAGCGCCGATATCAAAATCCGACTGTGGCAAGAAAGTACTTATATTCCGGAGATCGCAGTAGGCGCACGAGACTTTATTGGTACGGGATTATTTTCAGGGGAATATTTTGTTGGTACTAAACGCTATAGCGATTTTGATTTCAGCGCGGGATTGGCCTGGGGATATTTAGGCAATCGCAATAATGTCAAAAATCCCTTTAGTGCAATTAGCAATAGCTATAACACTCGACCCCCACCCACCAACGCCACTGGCGGTACCTTAACTGGTGATTACTTTAGAGGTCCGACTGCCATCTTTGGTGGTGTGCAATATCACACGCCCTGGGATCCCTTGATCTTAAAGGTGGAGCTCGATGGCAATAATTACCAAAATGAGCCCTATGGAAATGTCTTGCTGAGTAAGACCCCGATTAATATTGGCGCCGTTTATCGCTGGGGTCCACTGGATTTCACGGTAGGGTTACGACAAGGCGCGCAAGCGATGTTTGCAGTCAGTTTGCATGAACGACTCGATCAGTTAGCTACTGCAAAAATTGCCGAGCCCAAGTCAGTACCTGTGGATTTAAAAGCGATTGGTAACTACACGCCACCGAGTTATTTGGCCTTAACACCATCCACTAGCAGTGAGAGCTTAGTAAGCAAAAAATCATTTGTAGCTACCTCAACTACTTTAAGCAATTCAACGATAGCTTCTGCTACGCCTTCATCAAACTCTCCTGCTGTTAGCACTTCAAATGCCAATGTCAAAGCAGCTCCAGGCAAGACTAGCAAAGCGAGCAATTCTCTGGCTAATAATGCCAACGCCAATACATCTGTGGCGCAAACGCTGGTAAATCCTGCCACTGTGCCTGCCCCTGGAGTACCGGTCCTCAATGCCACTCAGACCTTGCTGGACTTTCAGACGCAAACAGCTTGGGGTGCAGATAGCTTGTACATCAATGGCAATCGCTGGATTGTGGATTTAAATAATGCGACGGGCGTATTTTTATCGGATCGTATTAATAAAGGTATTGGCATATTGCATCGTGATGCGCCGAGCGATATCACAGAATTTACACTCCAGTTTTATAACTGGGGAATGTTGGTCTCGACTTTTCAGGTCAATCGAACTCAATGGATGCTAGGTCAAACGCAATTATTGGCACCCTCTAAGAAAAAAGATGCCGTGGAATCTTTGCCAGTCGATTTAAGCACTGCCAAAACCGGTAAAGATTTGGGTAATCTGAGTCACAGTCCGTGGCAGGGCGAATTAGGTATGGCCTACACCCAAGTCTTGGGAGGCCCTGATGTGCCGCTCTTATTCTCCTTGTCTGCCCAGGGGCAAGGGATTTATAAGTTTAGAGATGACGCCTGGATCTCCAGTATTCTGAATCTGCGTTTAGTTGATAACTTTGGTAAATTTAATTACGATGGTCCGACTAATTTGCCACCTGTACGAACTGATATTCGTCAGTACATGACAACTTCTCAGGCAACCATGCCCAATCTGCAAATGACCAAAACATTTCAGCCAGCTAGCGATCAATTTGCCAGCATCTATGGCGGTTATTTAGAGATGATGTTTGCGGGAGCGGGGGGCGAGTACCTCTATAGACCCAATAAGAGTAAATTTGCGCTGGGGGTAGATATTAATCGTGTCTATCAACGTCAATTTAATCAGTGGACTTCTTTGCAAAACTATTCTGTAAATACGGGCCATGTCACCGCCTATTGGGATACTGGCTGGGAAGATACTCTTGTGAAATTCAGCTTAGGTCAATACTTAGCGGGCGATAGAGGAGGCACACTTGACCTCTCGCGCGTCTTTGGTAATGGTGTGAAAATTGGCGCTTATGTCACCCGGACCAATGTCAACTATCAACAATTTGGTGAGGGTAGTTTTGATAAGGGACTGTATGTTGCCGTACCGTTTGATGCCTTCTTTGGTGTGCATTCGGACTCCACTGCTAATCTCTTGTGGACCCCATTGATCAGGGATGGTGGCGCTAAACTATTCCGTCAGTACCCGCTGTATGATTTGACAAATTCTCGTGATAACCGCGCTTTGATTACGGGACCTGTAGCGACGGGCAATTAAATTCGATATTAAGCCCTAATAGATCAAGATAAAGATAAAGACATGAATATCCTTCTTACTGGTGGTACCGGCTATATCGGCAGTCATACTGCAGTCGTCTTAGAGCAGGCTGGACACCATGTGGTTTTATATGACAACTATGTCAATAGCAAACCGGAAGTACTCGATCGTTTAAGCAAAATCATTGGGCATCCTGTTTCTTTTGTGCAGGGTGATGTGCGCGATACTGAAAAACTCACACAAGTACTGCAGTCACATCAGATTGATGCAGTGATTCATTTTGCAGGGCTCAAGGCAGTGGGAGAGTCATCTACTATGCCCATTGAGTATTACTCTGCTAATGTACAAGGCGCTATTAGCCTCTTACAGGCGATGGAAAAGGCGCAGGTGCATACCTTAGTCTTTAGTAGCAGTGCTTGTGTCTATGGTGATCCCCAGTATTTGCCGATCGATGAATTGCACCCCACCAATCCGACCAACCCGTATGGCAGAAATAAGTTACAAGTTGAGCAATTGCTGCAAGATGTGGCGCAAAGTGATTCCAAAACACATCCTCATTGGCGTATTGCCAACTTGCGCTATTTCAATCCAGTAGGCGCGCATGATTCTGGTTTGATTGGAGAGGATCCGCAAGGTTTGCCGAATAACCTGATGCCTTTTGTAGCGCAGGTGGCTGTCAAAAAATTACCGCAGCTAAACGTTTTTGGTAATGATTACCCTACGCCAGATGGCACTGGAGTACGAGACTATATTCATGTGATGGATTTGGCAGAAGGGCATTTAGCGGCCCTAGAGTATCTCCAAAAACAGGCTGGACTGATCACAGTGAATCTGGGAACGGGCAATGGCTATAGCGTCCTCGAAATGGTCAAGGCTTTCGAGCTAGCCAGTAGTCGACCGATCCCCTATGAAATTCAAGGGAGGCGTCCTGGAGATATTGCCAGTTGTTATGCCAAGGCCGATAAAGCATGGTCAGAATTTGGCTGGAAGACCCAACGGAATTTAAGGGGTATGTGTGAGAGCGCTTGGGCTTGGCAAAGTTATTGCGCTTCCTTAAGCTCTTCAGATTAGAGGCTGTGCTAACCCTAATGATCCACAGAACATGGCTTCAAAAAAGCTTGGTCTATTTATTTTATGCTGCGCTTGTTTTTTTTACGGCACTATTTTTAGTGCCCGCACAATTTTTGCCAGATGAATCCATTTTTAATTGGTGGGATAAGGCGCAACATACCCTAGTCTTTATTGCACTTGGCTTTGTTGCTTTTTTAGCTTATCCCAAAACCTATCCTAAAGCCCTGATTGGACTCTTGATCTACGGAGCTCTGATTGAAGTAGCACAGTCTTTGACGACTTGGCGTCAAGGCGATGTACTAGATTGGATAGCAGATGCGATTGGGGTTTTGATTATCTGGGCTTGTTTAATCCTCTTTCATCGGATTTTGGCAAGAACTCGCAATCAATCGCTCCCTTAAGAGTGCGCAAGTTTAAAAATTTTCCTTCGCATGTATCTGAGCTGAGTGAGAATGCTAAATATGGCAAAAGGCCGCATCCGAAATCATCACAGCTCAGTGTCTTAGGCGCCTGATTTAAAACGGTAAGTTTGCACCGGGCTTAGCGGCTAATAATACCGCCTTAAATTCCGCCTGAATGCGCACAATCGCCTCTTCACTATCAGCCTCAAAGCGCATCACCACTACGGGGGTGGTATTGGATGGCCTTGCAAGACCAAAGCCATCAGCGTATTCCACACGTACTCCATCAATTGTATTAATGGACTCGGAAGTAGGGAACTTGGCATTGGCTTTAATGGTTTCTAGTAATGCAAATGGCTCGCCTTCAGCACATGCAAGTTGTAATTCAGGAGTGCAGATGGCATTAGGTAGATTGTTTAAGGTATCGCTTGGATTCTTTTCTTTACTGAGGATCTCTAACAAGCGAGCGCCAGTGTAGAGACCATCATCAAAACCGAACCAACGGTCTTTAAAGAAGATATGACCACTCATCTCACCAGCGAGAGGTGCGCCAGTTTCTTTGAGCTTGGCTTTAACGAGAGAGTGGCCAGTTTTCCACATCAAGGGCACGCCACCATGTTCCTTAACAAAGGTAGCTAAATTACGCGTGCACTTCACATCGTAAATAATCTGACCGCCAGGATTTCTGGAGAGCACATCTTTGGCAAAGAGCATCATTTGACGATCTGGGAAAATCACCTGACCATCTTTGGTAACAACCCCCAAACGATCGGCATCTCCATCAAAAGCGAGGCCAATTTCATTATCGGTCGTCTGGAGATTCTTGATGAGATCTTGGAGATTCTCAATATGTGCAGGATCGGGATGGTGATTTGGA